>Ga0187847_10000299_pt1 | contig 58729 bp, 44 predicted proteins | sample June2016WEW_4_10_FD_132458 | JGI IMG/M metagenome (GOLD analysis project Ga0187847, IMG submission 132458) | Peatland microbial communities from SPRUCE experiment site at the Marcell Experimental Forest, Minnesota, USA - June2016WEW_4_10 | ecosystem: Environmental > Terrestrial > Soil >...
CCCTATTCCCTATTCCCTAATCCGTTAGTCCCTGTTTTTCCATTGCCGCACCAGATCCTCTGCGGCTTCTGGCCATTGGGGAAATTCGAATTCGAATCCGGCATCGAGAAGGCGGCGCGGAACTATGCGGCTACTTTGGAGAACGAGTTCGGGTTCGGTGCGGAGAAAGAATGCGCCTAGCTTGATGAGCTGCGAGGGAGCGGGAAGGCCGTTGGGGACGTCCCACGCCCAGCGCAACGAGGCCATGAATTCGCGGTTGGGGAGCGGATTGGGGGCGACCATATTTACCGGTCCATTGATCTCCTCTTGCTCGATTAGGAATTCGACGGCGCGGGCAAAGTCAGATTCGTGAATCCAGGAGACGAATTGCCGTCCACTGCCTTGCGTGCCGCCCAACCCCAGCCTTACCAGATTTGAGAGCACGGCGAAGACGGCGCCGGGCGCGGGGCTGAGAACAATGCCGCTGCGCAAGGCTATCTTGCGGGTTCGCGGGGTTTCGGTTTCAAAAAAAGCGGCTTCCCAATCTCTGGCTACGCGGGAGATAAAGTCACGGCGGTCGGCCCATCGTTCTTCGAACGGCTTCGATTTGACAGGCGATTCGTTGCAGGCCAATTTTCCAGCGACTTCATCGAGAGGCAGATCGATTCCGTGCGCATCAAGGGAGCGCTGATAGATGGACGCCGCCGATGCATTCAGCCACACTCGCGGCGGATTGGCGAGTGATGTGAACACTTGATTGAGCAGTTGTGTGGTGCGAATGCGTGAGTTGTAGATTGCGGCACGATTGCCGGCGTGATAACGGCAGTTCACGCTGCGGCCGGAGAGATTAATGCAAACGTCGGCGCCTTCCAGGGATTCTATCCACGGGCCGTCTTTATCGCTGTCCCAGTGAACTGTCTGCCAGGGTGCGGTGTAGGGTCCGCGAGTCAACACGGTCACGTGGTGGCCGCGCTCCTGAAAATGCCGCGCCAGAAACTGACCAATCTGCCCGCTGCCGCCGGGGAGGACGATGCGCAGGGCTCGCTGACTTATCGCAGGGACAATCTCCATGAGTTCAGGGTACTGCGTTTCGATGAAGGGAGAAGGAAACTATGCGGAGGTGAGCGCGGCAGCCCATTCCGCCGGAGAATCCACCAGCACGTCGGGTGGGGTCTCCATCAGGTTCTGCGGGCCGAATCCGAAGGCGCAGCCAATCGACCACGCTCCCGCATTGCGCGCGGTTTGCACATCCACTTTGCTGTCACCGATCATCACTGTTTCTTCCGGCAGCGCACCGGCTTCGCTCATGAGGGTGCGGAGTCCGAGCGGGTCAGGCTTTTTGGTCTGGAAGCTGTCGCCTCCATAGATGTGCAGGAAGTAATCGGCCAGACCGAGGCCTTCGCAGATGCCCCTGGACGGGCGAACGGGTTTGTTGGTAAGAACCGCCATGATTCTCGGATTTCCTCCGGGCGAATCGTGCAGATCGCGCAGGGCTTTGAGCGACTCGAGAACTCCTTCGTAGGCGTAAGTGAAGTCGAGCTTGTGCTCGCGGTAGAAATCCAGGAAAAATGCCTGCATTTTGGCGACCAACGATTCGTCTAATCGGTCAAGATTGCCGCCATCTTTATAGGCCAGTGAGCGGCGCACCATCATCGGCACGCCGTTGCCGACGAATCCGGAGATCACGGGGTCAGGAAGCGGCTCGTAGTCGACATGGGCGAGCGCGGCGTTGATACTGTTGCACAAATCCTGCGCGGAGTCGATCAGAGTGCCGTCGAGGTCGAAGACTAGCAGCTTGAGCCGTTCATGGGGCAGGGGTCGAAATACGCGAATCATGATTCCAGTGTAATGGGTGCGGATTGCCGCGCGGTTCATCTGCCGTTTACCATGGGCCTCATGAAAAAGTCGCTTTTATTTCTGATCGTTGTGACCTTCGCCCTGCCTTGTGCGGCAGACAACCCGCCTGTGGGGAAGATTCCGGCGCCGGAGATGATTGCGCTGGCTCAGGCGCACAGTCCCAAGTTGCGCTCTTCGATCGAATTCTGTTTTGGCACGCAGTCTTTGAAGGATGGTACGGCGTGGGTGGGCGAAGGGCCGGAGTTCTTTTTTGCCGTCGAGGCGGCTACGGCGCCGTTGCTGGTGATCGATGAAGGGGCGCGGCGGCCGATGCTGGCGGCTCAGGGCTCGGCGAAGGAGCCATCGCTCTGGTATGCCATTGCGCATGTTGAGCCGGTCGGTAGGCTGCACCAGTTTTACTTTCTGGTGAACGGGGTGAAGCTCGGTGAGCATCCGAACCTGCCGGTATTCGGGCCGCTATCTTATCGGCTGCCAGGCATTCCTACGGGCAAACTGTCTGACACGATCGTCCATACCAGCAAAAGTTACGATGGGATGAAGAGCAATTACTGGATTTATGTTCCCGCGGAATACGATCCGAAGGTCCCCGCGGCCGTGATGGTTTTTCAGGATGGGGGCGATTATTTGAGCCGCCAGGGGAACAACAACACGCTGAACGTGATCGACAATCTGATTGCGCAGAAGAAAATCCCGGTGATGATTTGCGTATTCATCGACCCTGGCGATATTTCCGGATCGCCGGGCACGCCTACCTATGACCTTGTGAAAGGCCAAGCAGATCGGTGGGGCGGTCCTGTGAAGGACGCCACGCGCAGCATGCTTTACGACACGGTGAGCGACCGGTATGCGCGCTTCCTGCGGGATGAGGTGCTGGTAGAGGTGGGCGCCAAATACAACCTGCGCAAAGATGCTTATAGCCACGCCATCACCGGGGCTTCTTCAGGCGGCATTTGCAGCTTCAATGCGGCCTGGCAACTGCCGGATACGTTCAGCCGGGTGATTGCGCTAGTGCCCGCCTTCGCCAGCCGGGAATGGAAGGAGAATCTGGCGTTTCCCGACGGCGGGCAGGATTATCCCGACAAGATTTTGCGCGAGCCAAAGCGTAACCTGCGCATTTGGCTGCGCGATGCATCAGATGATTTGGAGAACGAGCACTGGGGCAGCTTGCCGCTGAACAATATTCGCGTGGCCAATGCGCTGAAGACCAGAGATTATGACTTTCACTTCAGCTTTGGCAAAGGCGTGCACAGTTGGGCGCAGGGAGCGGCGGAATTTCCCAAGGAGATGATCTGGCTTTGGCGGGACTACGATCCGGCGAAGACCTCCGATGAGTTCAAGCCGGACCCGGAGGAGAAGGGTAAACCTTTGTTCAGGGTAGCGATTATCAATCGGGATAGCGATGAGTAGGGCTAGGCAACTTGGCTGGCGGCAAACGACTGAAATGATCAGATTATTGATCAGACATGAAAGGGTGAGACTGAGGCAGAGAAAAGCAACCGCAGATCCTTCGACTCCCCTTCGCTGTGCTCAGGGTCGCTCAGGATGACAGGCTTTAACTGGCGCTCAGGATGACAGGCTTTCGTTGACGCTCAGGGTGACAGCTTTATTCCCTGCCGTATACCATCAGCAGCATGAGTAAATCATTCTTGTTAGTGCTTGGTCTGATGCTTACTTTGGCCGCCTGTGTGGCGGACAGCCAAACTGTGGGCAAGTTGTCAGCGTCGGAACTGATTGCGCTGTCTCAAACACACAATCCTGGTCTGCGCGCGGCGATTGAGGGCAACTTTGATGCGAAGGATTTGAAGAATGGCACGGCATGGGCTGGGCAAGGGCCGGCGTTCTTTTTTGCTGTTGAGGCGGCTACTGCGCCGACGCTGATCATCGATGCAAACATGACTTCGGCGATGCAGCAGGTTACGGCGGAGAATTCAGCGGCGGGTCCGGCTCTCTGGTATGCAACCGCGCACATCGATCAGGTGGGCAGAGCGCACCAGTTTTATTTTCTGGTGGATGGGGCGAAGTTTGGCGGATCGCTCGATTTGCCGGTCTTCGGGCCGCTCTCGTATCTTCAGCCCGGGGTTCCTTCAGGCAAGCTTTCTGAGAAGCTCATCCACACCAGCAAGATCTACGACGGAATGAAAAGCGAGTATTGGATCTATGTGCCTGCGCAATACGATCCGAAGGTTCCCGCCGCCGTGATGGTTTTTCAGGATGGAGGCGGTTCCATTCACCGCGATGGAGACAACCCCGCACTGAATGTGATCGACAATCTGATCGCGCAAAAGAAAATTCCGGTGATGATCTGCGTATTTATCAATCCCGGAGATATTTCCGGTTCGCCGGGCACGCCTACCTATGACTTTGTGAAAGGCCATGCGGATAGGTGGGGGCGCACACTCAAGGATGCCATGCGCAGTACGCTTTACGACACGGTGAGCAACCGGTACGCACACTTCCTACGCGAGGAGGTGCTGGCGGAGGTGGGCGCCAAATACAATTTGCGCCAGGACGCTTACAGCCACGCCATTACGGGCGCTTCTTCAGGCGGGATTTGCAGTTTCAACGCGGCCTGGCAGATGCCGGATTATTTCAGCCGCGTTCTCTCGCTGATCGGCAGCTTTACCAATATTCAATGGAAGGAAAATCCGGCGATTCATGACGGCGGACAGGATTATCCCGACAAGATTCTGCGCGAGCCGAAGCGCAATATTCGCGTGTGGTTGCAGGATGGGGCGGAGGATATGGAGAATCCGCGCTGGGGGAGCTGGCCGCTGGCTAACATTCGCATGGCCAACTCTCTGAAGACCAAGGATTACGATTTTCACTTTGCGTTCGGCAGAGGGACGCACAACGGCGCGCAGGGGGCGGCGGAATTTCCTGAGTCGATGATCTGGCTGTGGCGCGATTACGATGCTGCGAAGACTGAACAGGAGTTTGCGGCGGACCCGGTGGAAAAGACAAAGCCGTATTTTCGAGTTGCTATTGTTAGCCGGGCAAGCGACGAGTAGAGGAAGGGAATCGGCGGCGGAAAAAGCAAAAGCAGGTCCTTCGACTGCGCCTCTCGCGATGAAGCTGCGAAAGGCTTCGCTCAGGATGACAGTTCTGATATTTAAGTTTTTTCCCTCAGGGGCTAAAGCCCGCGATTATCCCTCTCTGTGGTGGCACGGCTGAAGCCGTGCTCTTTCAAGAGCAGGCTATGAAACGGCTTCTAGTAAATCCGAATGTTGCCGGAGCCGGTTTCGATGTGCACGGTCGGGCCGCCACCGTTCAACTTACCGGTCAAGTGATGCCGGTCCGAATCGCCTTGGGTTGTGACTTCATGGTCGGAGTGAACGCTGCCCGATCCGGTTTCTGCGTCCAGAGTGAGCGCGGCGTTGCCGGGCCAGTAGTCCACGCTGCCGGAGCCCGTTTGAATGTTCCAGGATGCGGTTGGCACTCCGCCCAGTTTGATGCTGCCTGAGCCCGTCTCTGCTTTCAGGCCGCCGTTGAGGTTGCGCAACTCGATGCTGCCGGAACCAGTACTGGCCTTCACGTTACCCTGCCCGGTCTGCTCGGCGTAGATGTCGCCGGAGCCTGTCTCCACCTGAATTCCACCGTGCAGCCCCGTGGCGTGAATACTTCCCGAGCCGGTATTCAGTTTGGCATTTTCTCCTACGCCGTCATCGTTCACGTCGCCTGAGCCGGTTCCGGCATCCAGGTAGGCGTCGGCCGGTGCTTGGATTTCATAGTCGATGCTGATATTGTGCAGGTTCTGGTGGCGAGCGCCGATGCGGATGATATTGCCCGTCTGATCGATCGGGGGGTTGGCCGCGATCTGCTTGACCTGCTCATCGCTCGCGCCCCAGCCGGACTTTACATGGCCGACCACATGCACCTGATTGCCCGAGCCATGGGTCAAGTGGATATAGCCGGAGCCGGTCGCGACCGAAAGCTCGACACGGCCATTCACAGTCAGGTTGCGCTCGAAGGTGGCCTCTGAGGCCAGTGCCGGAATCGCAGCCAGGGCCAAAGCGGCTGTTGCTGCAATCCAAAGTTGGTTGATCCTGGTCATCGCCTCTACTCCTGTTCCATCGTACGAAAACCGGCGCGTTTTGGTTCCATGGGGCTGGCGAGGGCTAAACCGATTCTGATCTCTGAGCCCTATTCAATGCTATTCTGCAGATCGAGATGCACGGTCTGCCCCTGATGCAATTTGTTGCCGTGGCCATGCTCATCCTGGCCAACGCGTTTTTTGTTGCGGCGGAGTTCGCGCTGGTTTCCATTCGCGATACCCGCATTGAACAGATGCTCACCAACCGAGTTCCTGGCGCGCGCGCCGTCCGCCGCCTGCAACAGGATCTGGGCGACTTTCTGCCTGCCGTCCAACTCGGCGTTACCCTTTGTTCGCTGGCCCTCGGCTGGCTGGGCGAACCATTGGCCGCTTCAGTTCTGATGGGCTGGATGGGAGTTCTGCCGCTGAGCCAGGCTTATGTGCGCATCTACGCCCACATTGTTGCCATCACACTGGGCTTTGCTGTTATCACTTACTTCCACGTGGTGGTGGGCGAACTGGTGCCCAAGTCGCTGGCCCTGCGGAGGGCGGAGGCTCTGGCGGTCGCCGTTGCCCAGCCTATGCTGGTCTTCATGACGCTGGCTCGACCCGCTGTTCGCTTCCTCAGTGGATCGGCCGCGGTGATCCTGCGCGGGTTTGATATTCCCATGACGCAGAAGGGCACTGTGCACTCTCCTGAGGAACTCAAGTTGATTGCCACCTCAGCCCGCCGTATGGGGCTGCTGCCTCGTTTTCAGGAGACGCTTATCCATCGCGCGCTGGAACTGGAAGATGTTTCCATTCGCGAGATCATGACCCCGCGGCAGAAGATTTTTTCTCTGCCTTCTAACATGCTGGTTGAAGAAGCCAGCGCCAAAGTGATTGAGCGCAAACACTCCCGAGTGCCGGTCTACGACGAGACTCGCGGTCCGGAGCACATTGTCGGAGTTGTTTATTCCAAGGACCTGGCGCGGCTTATGTACTTCCGATCCACGGCGCTGCCTGCCGCTCCGTCCTTTGTGGAATTGAAACTCAACCAGGTGATGCGCGACGTGATGGTTGTACCGGAGACCAAGTCTGTCCTTGACCTGATCGGCGACTTTCAACAGCGACGGCGCCATTTGGCCATTGTGGTGGACGAATACGGCTCGACCGTCGGCCTGGTGACGGCCGAGGACGCAATCGAGCAGCTCACCGGGGAGCTGGAAGATGAGTTTGACTCGCCTGCCGTCCCTGTTCTTACCACTGCGAGCGGTGCGCTGCTGATGGACGGAGGCGTGAACCTGCGCGATCTGGAAACGCAGATGCAATGGAGCCTGCCCCGCGACGGAGGGGTGGAGACTCTGGCCGGTTTCGTCCTGATGCGATTGGGTCACATCCCAGAGCCGGGCGAGAACATCGTCTACGACGGACGGCGACTTACCGTGGTCGAAATGGAAGGCCGACGCATTGCTAAAGTTCGCGTGGAACCGGTAGAAGCGAAGTTGCCTGCTGTTCACAATTGATGCATCTGGATTTCAGCGTTGACAACGAAAAGGGCCCGGACTCTTCAGTCCACCGCCGGGCCTGAGCCGCTCGTCTCCGTTGTGGTATTGGTGGATTCTCCATTGCTCCCCTCTGTCCCAGAGCTGGATCCGGGCGAGGCGAGGAAGCCAAAGGTGGGCGATGTTGCGGGTTGTGGCGCAAGGGCGTTGATCAGGGCGGCGCCGTTCGGACTGCCCCATCCGGTGACCAGATCGTAGCCGGTGACTGCGGAATAGCTGCCGGATGTGCCGCTGGTGATGTCGTGGAAGTCGGCTTTGTAAGCCGACGTCACATTTTGCGCGTAGATGGTGGGGTTGAGGAAGCCGATGGGCGGCTGGCCGAGGTTCGCCAACTGCTGGTTGACGAGCGCAATGTAACCGGCCCACATGGGCGCGGCAAAGCTGGTGCCGCCGTACTGATTTGCCTGGCAGGCGGTCTGGTCGGCGCAGGTATAGAAGGTGAAATCCGCATTGGCCGAAACGTCGGGACCGTTGCGCAGAGTTGTGGAACCCTGGTTGCTGGAGTTGATGACGTCCGGGAGCTGCTGCCAGGCGGGGATGGGGATTTGGTCAGGAGAGATGCCGCCGCCGCTATCGGACCATGCGGTTTCCGACTTCCAGGGGCCGGCCGCGCTGGCGGTGACCAAGTCCGTGCCGCCGACAGAAACGACATTGGCATCGTCGGCCGGCCACGCCTCATTGCTCGCCGACCAGTTGGAGTTATCTCCGGAGGCTGCAAAGAAATTTTGGCCCTGGGCGGCCATCTTTTGGAAGTAGGGGTCAAGGGTGGTGTTATCGGCCGGCGTCCAGCCCCACGAACAACCGATGGTGGTGGGCAGAGGGCTGTGGGTGGTCATGGCGCCGATGATGGCCGTATCGGTGGCGCCGACGTACATGACCAGGCTGGCCAGGTCGGGAGCCATGCCGATGGCCTGGGTCATGTCAAGGGTTTGCTCAGTGTCGTCGCAGCTGCCGCCGGCGCTCGAATCCTCGCAGGCGGTGCTGGTGCCGTCCACGGAGTAGAGGGTGACGGGAACATTGTTGGTTTGGCCGATGCTGCTGAAGTAGCTGGACAGGTCTGCCAGGTCGGTGCCCGCGTACTCGAATAATCCGAGGTTCTGGCCGGCGCCGGTGAGTGCGGTTCCACCATAGTAGGCCGCGCGCATATCGCTGCCCAGGAACGAAGCTGAGGGGCCGGAGCCAGTGGTGGCATGGGTGACGACGTCGGCCGGCTTCAGGTTGTGGGCCTTGGCGTAGTCGCTCCTCTTGACGAAAAGAGGATGGGGGATGGAGTCGTTGTCAAGGCCGGAGATGTGCCAGAGCGAGAATTTCAGGTTTGTAGTGGGTTCGCGGTCCGGGGCGTAGAAGGTGCGGTTCTCGGTGGGGTGCTGGTAGGTGCGCATTTTCACGTGGAACGCCTTCTCAATGGCCGAAACCGTGCCTTTGACCTGCACGTCCATGGCATCGCGGGATCCGCCAACGACCGTGAGGTTGCTGTTTTTCGCGAAATGAAGCACGGCCTTATAGTTCTTTTGGCTTGGACCAAAGCGGGAGGTGAACTCCGCCACGGTGAGGAAATGCCGGTAGTGAGGGCTGGAGGGGTTGTACACATCTTTCAGGAAGGCATCCAGGCCGGCTTGATCGCTGAGCGGGAGCACAATGTTCAACTGCAAAACCTGATCCGCCGGAAGGCGCCTGAGCGACTTTGCCCGGCCGTTGCGCGTCGCTTCACGGACGTGATGAGTGAGCACGGACTGCGCCTGGGAATAGATGGTCACGATCCCAAGCGCGACGATTGCGAGGGAAAATAAAACTGATTTACGAACCATGGTTCCTCCTTTGATGGGGGTCGGTCTCAGGTTGGGTCCGGTTCGCTTGCAAGGGGATCTGCGCCCTATACCACGTAGAGTAGCATCGACTTATTTAGATTTCTATGGACATCCCAGGATGATTGATTTCATTGAACGAAGCGGCGGACAGTTCCGCACTTCAATCCGTTAGAACGAGATTTTTAATTAAACGCCTCGTTCTTCCGACGTTCTAAAAAGAAGATTTCAAATAACCAGCTGGTTAGCTAACTCCTCGTCAGAGTATAAGTTGCCGCATTTATTGTAATAAAGATTTGAATTTTGCCGATATGTGAGATGGCAGACTGGCGGGTGTGTGCTACGGATGATGGAGTTGGGCGCGGTTTCTTAGCCGGTGGCCCATTCACGCGTTGTATCCAAAGTCACAGCCCTGAGGTGTTGATTTCCTTAAATATCAATATGTTAGCTCCGAGTTTTCAGGGGCTATGGTTATTGCGAATTCGTTCTAATCAATTGATTCAGGAGTGGAGGCAGGCAAGTGGGCGGCAAGAACAGACAGAACCACCATCGCGCGGAAGAGTCAGGACACCCTTTAAAGGGAGATCATCACGCTACCAAATTACCGGGGTCAACCAAGGGCACGATTTTGCATTTGGGCAAAGACTGCGACTACGAGCGCGAACTGCGCCGCCTGCAGGTGGAGCTGGTGAAGCTCCAGGAATGGGTTCGGCACGAGAATCTGCGCGTGGTGGTGCTTTTTGAGGGGCGGGATGCGGCTGGCAAGGGCGGGGCTATCAAACGGATCACCGAATCGCTCAACCCGCGCGTCTGCCGGGTCGTCGCGCTCACCACGCCGACCGAGCGCGAAAAGACGCAGTGGTATTTTCAGAGATATGTTGCGCATCTGCCGGCGGCGGGCGAGATGGTGCTCTTCGATCGCAGTTGGTATAACCGCGCCGGGGTAGAGCACGTGATGGGATTTTGCACCGATAAGCAGTATCTGGAGTTTATGCAGAGCTGCCCGGAGTTCGAGCGCATGCTGCTGCGATCGGGAATTATTCTGCTCAAGTATTGGTTCTCAGTGAGCGATGCGGAGCAGGAACGGCGCTTTCAGGATCGGATGGATAAGCCGACCAAGCGATGGAAGCTGAGCCCCATGGATTTGGAGTCGCGCAAGCATTGGGCGGAGTACTCGCGCGCCAAGGACGAGATGCTGGCGGTAACTGACACCAAGCAGGCACCGTGGTATGTGGTGGATGCCGAGAATAAAAAGTGCGCACGGCTCAACGTGATTCGTCATTTGCTGTCGATGATTCCTTATCGCGATCTGACGCCGGAGCATCTGGTTCTGCCCAAGCTGGAAAAATCGAAGTACGTAAGGCCGCCCAAGAGCGAGCAGAATTTTATTCCGGAGGTTTATTGCTAGAAGCGTGACCGCGCAGTTTGTGGTTTCCCAGGTCCCCAAAAGCGAGGGACCTGGGGCACCCGCTTCTCCGGCATTGGTCTATTCACAGGTTGTACACTGGACTCGTGATTCGCTGGATTTTTGCAATTTCGTTGCTTGCGTTGGTTGCGCTTGCGGGGTGCCGTTCGGGACAAAATGCGGCTACACAGTCAGCCGCCGGGCAGAATTTCAAGGTATATAAACTTCGCGGCAAGGTGGTTTCAACAGATTCCGCCAGAGGCGAGGTTACGCTGAATCATGAAGCCATTCCAGGCTTCATGGACGCGATGACTATGCCTTACAAATTGAAGGACGCGAGCATTCTGAGTGAACTGCATCCGGGGGACGTAATTACGGCGGACGTGCTGGTTTCGCCGGACCCGAATGCGGACTATCTTCTGGATCATATTGTTGTGGTGGGGCAGGCCAGGGCGGATTATCGGCCAGTAGTCAGCTATCATGTGCCGGCAGCGGGAGATGTGGTGCCGGATTTCAAGCTGAGGAATCAAGACGGGCGGGCGATCCACCTGGGGCAGTTCAAGGGCAAGGCGGTGCTGATTACTTTTATCTATACTCGTTGCCCGTTGCCTGATTTCTGTCCACGTGTGACGCGGAACTTTGCGGTGATCGACAAGGAGCTGGCGGCCACTCCGGCCCTCTATGGGAAGACGCACCTGATTTGCATCAGCTTCGATCCGGAACACGATACGCCGGAGAGGTTGCGGGCCTATGGGGCTACCTATATCGGCGGCGATGCGAGCCGTGCTTTTGCGCACTGGGATTTTGCCGTGGCGGGCAAGGCTGAGCTGCTGGAAATGGCGAAGTTCTTTGATGTGGGTATTACGTACGGAGCGGACGAGACGATTACGCACACGCTTTCAACCACGTTGATTGGGCCGGACGGCAAAGTTGTGCGCTTCTATCCCGGCAACGAGTGGACGGCGGAGCAGATTCTGGCGGATGTGAAGCAGTTGAATGGGTAGTAGACCAGCTTGAAAGGATCGCTTTCACTGGGGATAGATTAGTGTTCTCCTGAAGGCGTAGATTGAGCGTGGACCGGGGGTCCACGCTACAGCCGGCTAGGAGGCCAGCGCTACCGATGCTTGCCGGGGCCGACAGGCGGTCTGAGCGCGGTAAGATAAATAGTGAGATAGTTCGAGCTTCGAATTTCTTTCATTTCAATTTCTATAGAGGACGAGGATAACTGCCGATGAGTGATGGTTTGAATATCCGCAAGGATGGCGAGCTGGATTTTCTGTCGTTGGGAGCGTTGGTGCACAGGCTTGATCCGGGGATTATTCCGTTCCGGAAGGCGACAGAGTGCAAAATTCACGTCAGCGGCGGCGAGTTTAATGTGTCTGCCAACCTCTCGGACTGCTTTGGAATGAGGACGGCAATCGTCTCGGCCATGGTTGACTATCCCATTGGAGATCTGATCGCCGAGCGAGTTCGCGCCATGGGCGTGAAGCCGATCTACAAGCACTTCAAACACAACGGCGTGACCGGGCCGAATATGGCGGCGGTGTATAGCGACCGCGGGCACGGCGTGCGGCCTCCCGTCGTTTTCTATAACCGTTGCAATGAAGCGGGAGCGCAACTGAAGCCGGGGGATTTTGACTGGAAGGCGATCTTTGCCGGGGGCGTTCGCTGGGTGCACTGCGGCGGACTTTTCGCATCGCTCTCGCCTACTACGGCCGCGCTGGCCGCGGAGATGATGAAAGAAGCCAAGGCTGCGGGGGCGGTGACTTCGTACGATCTGAATTACCGCGAAAAGCTGTGGAACATTCAGGGCGGCAATACCGAGGCTATTGAAACTATTGGCAAGATTGTGGAGAACGTGGATGTGCTGGTGGGTAACGAAGAGGATCTGCAGATGGGGCTGGGCATTCCGGGACCGGAGCTTAAGGCCAAATCGAAACTGGATCCCAGCGTATTTTTCGGCATGATCGACCAGGTGGTGAAGAAGCTTCCGCAAGCGAAAGTCGTGGCGACTACGCTGCGCGAGGTCCACTCCACGAACCATCACAGCTGGAGCGCGGTTGCTTGGGTGGATGGAAAGACGTATACCGCGCCGACGGCTGAGCTGGACGTGGTGGATCGCGTAGGCGGGGGGGATGGCTTTGCGGCCGGTTTTATTTATGGGCTGCTGAACGGGGAATCGCCGGAGGAAGCGGTGAAGCTGGGTTGGGCGCATGGCGCACTGCTGACGACCTATCCGGGCGACACGACCATGGCCACTGTGGATCAGGTGCGGGCTTTTGCCAAAGGCGGATCGGCGCGGATCCAGCGGTAGGCACAGCGATTAGCGAATCTTTGATTGATTGCGATGCATTGGCCAGGCGACCCGTGATTTTAAGGCGGGCCGCCGTGTTACACCAGTTTTTCAGTTGTGCTATGCTGGTGCATCTTCGCAGAGCAGAGGTTCGCCCCTGATGACAAGAGCATCTGTACAACGGAAGTGTATTCCCATCCTTCTTTGCTGTGCTGTTGTTTGTGCTGTTGCTCAAGCACAAACGACCAAACCAACTTTTGGGGTAACCAATCGGAAAAACGTTCTTGGGGCGGCCACTAAGTCCTATTACAATCTGCGTAACCAGGGGCTGGTTAGCTACCAGTGCGATATAACGCCGGACTGGAATTTGCTGTTGCAGGATCAGCGCAAACAGAATCCGGCGGCTGCCGATACCGCGATTCAGTTGCTGAATCAACTGCGCTTTACTGTGAATCTAGCTGCCGACGACAGCGTCAAGCTCTCTCACAATGAGCTCACCGGGCAGAGCCAGGAGATGATGAACGCTCTGAGCCAGATTTACGGCGGCATGGAACAGATGACTTCAGGTTTCTTCGATACGTGGAAGCTGTTCATGCTGAACACGCCGTTCCCGGCTGTCGACAGCGACTATCAAGTGGAAAACCTCGGGCAGCGTTACCGGCTCACCTATAAGGAGAGCGGCGCCGATGTTGCCACCTCCATGGGCCACGACTACTCCATCACTAACTTGCAGGTGACGACAAAAGACTACGACAGCGCGATCCAGCCAACCTTCAATAAGGACAGGTCGGGCTATGTTCTTACCGCATACGACGCAACTTATACTTCGCAGAATGCGGCTGAAAAGACGGTTCTGACGGTGAATATGGAGTACCAGCAGGTGCAGGGGTTGCAAGTGCCCAAGACGCTGAACCTGAGCGGAACTTACGGCGGCACACCGTTTGCGGTGAAGCTTACTTTTTCTAACTACCAGATAACGAAAAAATAGGATTTCGAACAGTGAACGACGCCGGCGCGCAGCATGGGGATGCGGGTGCGGGCACCTGATATCCTTGCCATAAGCAGAGACGGAGGTCTCGCATGGCAAAGATATCACTGATATTTGCGCTTCTCCTGGTTGCGTTGGGTCTGCTTGGATACATCAGCACGGGCAGTGTGCATCCGACAGCTCTGATTCCTACATGGATCGGGCTGGCACTGGGGATCTTCGGATTTTTGGCGATCAGTCCCGACGAACGCCGGCGCAAAGTGTTCATGCACATCAATGTGACGATTGCGCTGCTGGGTTGGATCGGCACGTGCGTTGAAATCACTCGCAGCGTCATGGCCGCGCATGCGGTGGGCAAGTCGGCGGACCCTATCGCGATGTACTCAAAGCAATCGTTGGCTCTGATTTTAATTATTTACATTCTCTTGTGCGTTCGGTCGTTTGTTGCCGCGCGACGAACGGGGAAGGTCTAGAGCTTGGGAGGCTTTCGCGGCGGTGGAATGGGGATGGGTATGCGCGCCGAGCGCACGCCGCAGGGGCGCGGTGCGCGAGCGGGGCAAACGGATCTTCCCAAGCGCAAACCGGATTTGAAAAAACTGTGGCCGCAGGTGTGGTCGCTGGTGGCGCCACGTAAAGGGCTGCTGTTGATCGGGCTGTTCCTGATGGCGATCAACCGCCTTGCAGGCTTGATATTGCCTCTTATTTCTAAGCCGCTTCTGGACACGGTACTTTCTCCGCAACATCCACGTGCCGATCTGCTGCCCCGCATCATTGCGATTGTTCTTTTGGCTACGATTCTGCAGGCCATCACCTCTTTCTCTCTCACGCAATTGCTCTCGAAGGAGGGCCAGCGGCTGATTGCCGAAATGCGGCGGCAGGTGCAGCGGCACGTGGGGCTGTTGTCCGTCGCCTACTATGATCAGAACCGCACCGGCACACTGGTGGCGCGAATTATGACCGATGTGGAAGGCGTGCGTAACCTGGTGGGCACCGGGCTGGTAGATTTTGTGGGCGGCATGCTGACTGCTTTTATGGTTTTCTTCTTTTTGCTCCATCGCAGCGCTACGGTCACGCTCACTGTCTTTGCCGTGGTTGGTGTATTTGTTTTTGTGCTGCAATTTGGCTTCAAGAGGATTCGCCCCATCTTCCGCGAACGGGGTAAGATCAACGCCGAAGTTACAGGGAGGCTTACAGAGTCACTAGGCGGCGTGCGGGTCATCAAAGGTTATCACGCAGAGGAACGCGAGTCCCGGGTTTTTGGCGTCGGCGTGGACAGGCTGCTAGCCAATGTGATGAAGTCGTTGACCATGACCAGCGTGCTTGGCTCCGCTTCCACGACGGTACTGGGCATTGTGTCTGCTTTGGTGATGTGGCTAGGCGGCCATCTGGTGTTAAACAACACCTGGACGGTAGGTTCGTATTTTCAATACAACATGTTTCTTGCTTTGATGATCGCGCCTGTCTTTCAGATCGTGAATATCGGGACACAGTTGACAGAGGCTTTCGCGGGACTGGACCGCACGAATGAGATTATGTCGGAGCTTGAGGAAAACAAGAGCCCCGAGCGCACGGTGAAGATGCCGCCTATCCAGGGCAGGGTCCGCTTCGACGATGTGGAGTTTGCCTACGAGGCTGACAAACCGGTACTGCACGGTATTAGTTTTCTTGCCCAGCCGGGAACGGTGAGCGCGCTGGTGGGATCGTCGGGATCGGGGAAGTCAACGATCATCAGCCTGCTGTGCGCATTTCACACGCCGACCAGGGGACGCGTGCTGGTGGACGATATTGATCTTGCACATGTTGATCTGAATACCTACCGTTCGCAGTTGGGCGTGGTGCTGCAGGAATCGTTTCTGTTTGACGGGACGATTCGGGAGAACATCATGTTTTCGCGGCCGGATGCCAGCGAGGAACAGTTCCTTTCTGCCTGCCGCACGGCGCGCGTGGATGAGTTTGCCGAGCGCTATCCGGATGCATACGACACGATTGTGGGCGAGCGGGGCGTGAAGCTCTCAGGAGGGCAGCGGCAACGACTCTCGATTGCGCGTGCGCTGCTGGCCGAGCCACGCATTCTGATCCTTGATGAGGCTACGAGTTCACTCGATTCAGAGTCTGAATCCATGATTCAGGCGGGGCTGGTCCAACTCATGCAGGGACGGACGACGTTTGTGATTGCCCACCGGCTCTCGACCATCCGCCGCGCCGATCAGATTTTAGTGGTGGAGCAGGGGCTTATCGTGGAGCGCGGCACTCACGCGGAACTGTTCGCGATGGGCGGGCGCTACTACGACCTCTATACGCGCCAGCATGGGCTGGAAGCGAATCTGTTTCTTGCGCCGGGCGAAGGGGACGTGGTGGAGACGGAGTCTGAAGCCTGATCGGGCATTCCTCGAAATCAAAACTTGACAAAGGGGACCTGGATCTCTCTGCGCGCCTCAATAGGTTTGCCCTTGCTGGTAGCGGGCAGAAACCTGTAGTGCTGGACTGCTGCGACTGCCTTCTGATCCATTCCAAAGCCGAGACCGCGGCGGATGCGAACTTCTTTGGGCAGACCGTCAACGCCTACCAACACCGAGACCACGGCGATCTGCACATAGGGGTGGACGGCAAACGGATCTACGAAATCCGCATCTACGGTGTGGATGGGGTAGGGAGGCGTGTAGGAGCGAGGGTTGTGATGTTTGTCCTCCAACTTTGATTGATCGGGAGGAGGCAAATCACGCTCGGCGATGAGGATCTGGGGAACGGCCTGGCTGCGGTCGGCGTGGAAGACTACCCGTACATCAATCCAGACGGGGACGGGCTTCGATCCCAGCTTGCCGGGCTCGAAGCTTGACTGCTTCACAGCCGCGATGGAGGCCTGATCATAGGAGTCGCCATGAGTGTGCACAATCTGAATGTTCGCGGGGACGCCGTCGGCGCCAATGACCATGGCAAGCACGGTCATGCCCTGAGCTCCTTTATCCGATCCATCGGATGGGTACGGGACCGAGAAGGTGCTTACCATTTTGGGCGCGGTGACTTCGGGGCCCGTATAGTAAACGCCATCGTTGTCAGATGCCTGGTGAACCTGCTGAAAGAGGGAAGTTGCATTCTGAGCCCAAAGGTCAGTGGCCGAAAGCGCCAGAAGCGCAAATGCCAATTTTGCCTGACGCATACGTGTTTCCTATCCGTTTCAGTATTTTGCCCGCGTACCTTCATTTGTCGCAGGAGATAGACAATTCGTCAACGCTTTGATGGGGAACAGTTTCGGGATCATGGCTTGGATAGCGTCAGGCCGTGTTTGTGTCCCGCAGCGAGAAATCAGGTATCAGAGCTTGACATGAAGTCCCATTCCCTTCAAACTGGGATATGAGCCACGAAGCGGAATAAAGGACCAATATGCGAGACACAGCCCCGCAAGGAAGCTATAAAGTTCAGGCCCTGGATCGGGCGTTTGCTGTACTTGATCTGCTTGGAGAAAGCGATACGCCGCTGGGATTGGCGCAGGTTGCGTCGTCTCTGCAACTGCACAAGAGTACCGCGCACCGATTTCTGATGGTACTGGAGCGTCATCGGATGGTAGAACGCACCGGTGCGGGCAAGTTCCGGCTGGGGCTGCGACTATTCGACTTTGGCAATCGGGCAATCGAGCAATACGATCTGCGCGACCGCGCTCAGCCCCACCTTCGCCGCCTGGTTGCGGAGACCGAGGAGACGGCGCACCTGTGCATCTTGGAAGCCGCGCGCGTCATCTATATCGACAAGATCGAGCCAGCTCGCTCGGTTCGCATGATCACGCGGATCGGTGCCAGTAACCCGGTGCATTGCACCTCGGTGGGAAAGGCGATTCTGGCTTTTTTGCCTGAGGAGCGGGCTACGGATATTGTGGGACGCCTGCGCTTTGAGCGTTTCACCAACCATACGATCACTACTCCCGAGGCGCTGCGCACGGAGATGGAGAAGACTCGCCGCCGTGGTTACGCTGTGGACGACGAGGAGTACGAAGAAGGGTTGCGCTGCATCGCAGTGCCGCTGCTGGATGCGCAACGCCTGCCGGTGGCGGCGGTAAGCGTTTCCGGTCCGTCGTTTCGGGTGACGGCGCAGAAGCTACCTTCGATCGCGAATCATCTCCTGCAGTGTGTAAGGGGCATTTCGGCGGATATGGGGTACAGCTCACTTGGGCGTGGCAGGAGCGCTACCTGGTCGGCGTAGGGGTCTTCAAACCGGATGGAACTTGTTGCTGCACGCCGCAGATTTTTTGAAAACAAGAGAACGTAAACTGGTCAGGACCGGCCCGAAGTCTCGATGCTTCTGATACACTCTTTCATGGGCCACAAATAAAAGTCTCTCAGCCGGATTTGGATACGGCTGAGAACGGTGAGCAGATGAAAACTGACGTTTCCTGCTGTTGGGGATACAGTTTCATTGGCTTGCGATAGTGATTAAAGTATCGAGTACATCCGGGGACGTAGCTCAGTTGGTTAGAGCGCTGCCCTGTCACGGCAGAGGTCGCGGGTTCGAGCCCCGTCGTCCCCGCCATAAACCAATAGGAATTAGTGGTTTATGGATGTGACATCAGTAGTAGGATAAAGTTCAACCCGCAATCCGACCCGCGATGGGAATAAGATTGCGGGATTTTCGCTTTAATGCCAAAAAACAACCCTGAACAGCTTGCTTTGCTCTCCTCTTGCCCGAGCCTCAAAAGCGTTTTGGCCTTCAAGGCACCGTGGGGCGTTCATCGGCGCGGCTGAAGCCGTGCCCTTTCAAAACAACGCCTGAAAGAGTAAACAACGTGTTGAAACCTTACAGCTAAAGCCCACAATTGTCTTGTTGCGCATGCGGCACGCGACCCAGTGGGTGCCAGGTCGCGCCCTTTCAAAACTGCAATTTGATCTGAGCTTCCTTAGGCAACGCGCTCGATCACAACCGACTCAAGCACTACGGGCTTGTGGGGTTTGTCGAGCGAGTTGCGAGAGACGAGGGAGATTTTTTTTACAATATCCATGCCTTCGACCACTTCGCCGAAGATGGTGTGCTTGCCGGTGAGCCAGTCAGTGGGAGCGACGGTGATGAAGAACTGACTGCCGTTGGTATTGGGGCCGGAGTTGGCCATGGCCAGCTTGCCGGGCTTGTCGAACTTGTGCGGTGAGCCCTTGGCTTCATCTGCGAAGCGATAGCCGGGGCCTCCCATACCATTGCCGGCCGGATCGCCGCCCTGGATCATGAAGTCGGGAATGACGCGGTGGAAGATGGTGCCGTCGTAGAGCTTTTCGCTGGATTTTGCGCGGCTGGTGGGGTGGGTCCACTCTTTGGCGCCCTCGGCCAGTTCGATAAAGTTCTTTACGGTGATGGGCGCTTCGGCCTCAAAGAGGCGGACGGTGATCTTGCCTTCGGTGGTGGATAAGACGGCGTAGGTTCCTGCTGCGAGTGCCATGGATGCTCCTGTGTTCGATTGGGGTTTGTGGATTCCCAGGTCTCAAAAGCGAGACCTGGGGCACCCGGGGACATTCTGATTTGTTAAGTCGGAATTATTGTTTGGGCTGGCCGTTGCGGACGATGGTGACCTTCTTGAGCACCACCGGAGTGTTCGGCTTGTCGCTGCTGTTGCGGGGAACGCGGGCGATGGCCTTAACCACCTCGACGCTGGCGTCGTCGCACTGGCCGAAGAGCGTGTAGTGCTGGTTGAGAAACGGAGTGGGTACCTCGGTGATAAAGAATTGGCTGCCGTTCGTGTTGGGGCCGGAGTTGGCCATGGCCAGTTTGCCCGGCCTGTCAAAGTTTAGATTGGCATCGAACTCATCCGCGAATTTGTAGCCGGGATCTCCCATGCCGGTTCCGGTAGGGTCGCCGCCCTGGATCATGAAGTTGGGAATCACGCGATGGAATGTGGTGCCGTTGAAGAAAGTCTTGTGATGCTGCACGGTCCTGGTGGCCGGGTCAGTCCAGTCTTTTGTGCCTTCAGCCAGGGCGATGAAGTTGGCCACAGCCTTGGGCGCTTGCCGCTGATAGAACTGGCAGGTGATGGGGCCCATGGAGGTATCCATAATGACGGTGGGGCCATTGGGAAGATTCGTAGCAGTGGCGCCGGGCGAGTCGGGCAGGTTGGAGGTTTGGGCAAAGGCAAACGCGGCAACGGCCACGGCCAGGGCAGAATAGAGAAGAATAGGTTGGAGTTTCATAACGTGTTTGAGGGTAAATCAAAGGACGGGTAGGGTGCCAGAGCCCCGGGGTCCCCAGCGACAGGTCCTGGTCGCTGGGGTGGAGAGCGTCATCTGAAGGTAGTATCTTATCGGAATGAGGATTGCTCGGATTCAGCTCTCTTTAAGGCACTTGGCCCCGGCCTTGTGCGCGATTTTCTGCGTCGGAATTTTTGCCGCGCAAGCTCGGGCGCAGGCAGAGAAGGAACCGGCGGCCGCTGACAAATCCGCGACTGCTGACAAGACCGCGGGAACTGATAAGGCGGCCGCTGACAAGTCCGCGCTGCCCCCGCTGCCTGCTCCAGCGTACGTGCAGCAATCAATGGAGATTAACGGCAAGACGCTGCACTATACCGTCACGGTGGGCGCGTTGCCGGTGCGCGATAAGGACGGCAAGACAGCCGGCGAGGTGGTTCTGACCGCCTATACCGTCGAGGGTGAGAATCGGCCGGTGACCTTTGCCATGAATGGCGGACCGGGCGCTGCTTCAGTCTATTTGAACTTTGGCGCTATCGGACCCAAGCACTTGCAGGCCGGCAACGAAGGCGACAGTCCGTCGGACCCTGCGGTGCTGACCGACAATCCTGGGACCTGGCTGGATTTTACTGACCTGGTTTTTATTGATCCCGTGGGTACGGGCTTTAGCCGGGCCGAAGTGCCGGAGGCCGACGCCAAGAAGCTCTTCTACTCCACTACCCCTGATATTGAGTATCTTTCGCGCATTATCTACGACTGGCTGGTTAAGAACGACCGGCTGGGATCGAAGAAGTACCTGGTGGGCGAGAGTTATGGGGGATTTCGCGGGCCGCGGGTGACGCACTACCTGCAGTCGCAACTGGGTGTGGCCATGAATGGGGTGGTGCTGGTGTCGCCCTATCTGAATCCGTCGAACCGGGAAGACAGTGATCTATCGCCGCTGCCGTGGATGCTGACGTTGCCCTCGATTACCGCGGCGCACCTGGAGCGCGAAAACAAGCTCACGCAGCAAGCGATGGCTGATGTGATTGCGTATACGCGCGGGGAATACGCGACCACGCTGCTCAAAGGGCGATCCGATCCGGATGCCTCGCAGAAGATGATTCAGCGTGTGACTGAGCTTAGCGGGCTGGACCCGGCCTTTGTGAAGTACTCAGGCGGGCGGTTGGAGACGGGTGCGTATCTGCGCGAGGTCTTCCGCGAGCAGGGCAAGCTGGGCTCGGTGTACGACTCCAACGTGACCTCTTTCGATCCATTTCCGTTTTCGCCTGAGCAGAGGGCGAACGATCCGATTCTGGCCGCCATGATTGCTCCCATGACCACGGCGATGGTGGATTTTGTCACGCGCACGGTGGGTTGGAAGGTGGATGCGCGCTATAACGCGCTCTCAGGAGAAGTGAATCGGCTTTGGGATCGCGGCGAAGATTTGCGCAAGGGCTCGGTGCCGGATTTGCGTGAGGCCGTGGCCGCCGACCCCAAACTGAGGGTGATGATCGTGCATGGATGGAACGATCTCTCCTGCCCGTTTATGGGCTCGATCCTGATTATGGATCAGATGCCGGTGATGGGCGATCCTACGCGGGTCTCAGTGCATGAGTATCCAGGCGGGCATATGTTCTATACGCGCGCGGAGAGCCGAGCGGAACTGCGCAAGGATGCGATGGAGATGTACGGCAAGCACTGAAGCTTGACGCTAAATCAGGCGCAGGAAGCGGTCGGATCGCAGGCGTGCGCCGGGGAAGACCTGTTCAAGATTGTTGGCGCCGATGGTTTTGGCGACTGCTTCTCCCAGCACCTGGCGAAAGTCTGTGGTGACGGCCAGGTCGCGGCCTTCGTTCAGTTGCTCGTTGGCGAGGCCGGGCCAGTGGCCGTAGACTTTGCCGCCTTTCACCTGTCCACCGAGAACAAACATTGCGTTGGCGTGGCCGTGGTCGGTGCCGCCGGTGCCGTTCTGGCGGGCGGTGCGGCCGAATTCTGACATGGTGACCAGGGTGACGGATTCAGCGCCATCGCCCAGGTCGCGCCAGAAGGCGGCGATGCTCGATGAAAAGTCGCGCAGGCGGTCTGCAAGCTGGCCGTTCACTCCGCCCTGGTTCTGATGCGTATCCCATCCGCCAACGTCGGTGAATGCAGCTTCAACTCCGAGGTTGGCCTTGAGCAGTTGAGCAATCTGCTTCATGTTGTTGCCGAATTCTGAAGTGGGATAGTCGACGCCGGGGCCGGGCTTGTATTGCGCCGGATTGGCGGCGCGGAGCATCTTGACGGCTTCAAAGGTCTCGTCGCCGGTGGAGTGGAGAATGCTGTCGCCGCTCTCACCGTACATTGCCTCGAAGGCGTTGGCGGCGGGTGAGGGAGCGGGGCCGCGTCCGCCGACGGTGAAGTTGTTGACGTTGGTGAGCGCGATGGCGGGAATCTTGCCGGCCAACGTGCGTGGAACCGCGGAGCCGAGAGCCAGGGCGCGAAAGGCAGTATGTTCCTGGTTGTGACGCAGGTCTTCCGATTGCAACGCGCGGTTGAGCCAGCCGTCTTCAGTGCTCTTGATGCCTGGCGTGCCGGACTCCATGTAATCCTGCGCGTCGAAGTGGGAACGAGACATATCCGGTGAGCCGGCCGCATGGACCACGGCAAGTTGCCCCTGGTCATAGAGCGGCTTGAAGGTTGCCAGCGAAGGATGCAGGCCGAAGAAGCCATCGAGGTCGAGTACCTTGTCAGCGGGTATCGCGATGCCGGGACGCATGGCGTAGTAGTTCGGCTCGCGGTAGGGAACTACGACGTTGAGGCCGTCTGCCGCGCCGCGCTGGAAGATGACCACCAGCCGCCGGCCGGGATTGATTGCAGATTCGGCCATGACGGAGCGAACGAGGAAGCTGGGGATGGTCGCGGTGCCGGCAATTGCCAGTGCGCCGTTGCGGAGGAAGAATCTGCGGTTGGTATGCATGTTTACCTCAATGACCTGTCGCGGTTCGTTATCGGCGCTGAAACTCCGGAGAGCCGAGCAGTAGACCGGCTAGCAGTTGGTCTTGTTTTTCAAGTGCAGCGACTGCTTGCGCCGGTGTCACTCGCCGGGTGGTTACCGCTACCGGTTTGGTCGGCATCAAATTCCCCGATCCCTGCTGGTCCAATTGTTGTAAGACGGCCGACCGGGTTGTCTCGCTCACACCGCCCGCTACGAGGAGGGATTCAAGGCGCTGTTCTTCGGCTGCCGGATCGGGAGTGGGGCTCGCAGCGGATTGGTGAGCAGCGTTTTCCTCATCGAGCTGTGCGGTCGTGTAATCCGCGGGCGGCGGCCAGTTGACGGTAATGCCGGGAAGCTTGTTGGCGGCCAGGGAGAGCGCAAAGTTCATGCGGTTGACCAGCGCGCCGGTGCTGACCCAGGTGGAGGATTGCCAGCTATAGCCCGTGGGAGGAACCGATTCATAGAGCGGCATGCCCATGGCGCGCAGGGCATTGGCGAGCGGCTGCATGTTGTCAAAATTCGCGTTGCTGGCGCGCGCGGCGGAGACTACGTACTCGATTGGAGTTTTCACCTTGGCCCGGTAAGCGTCTGCCGACCAGAATTCGGGGGAGTGGAAGAGGGTCTTGAGGACTGCGGATACATCGCCGCCGCTCTTCAGGTAGGACTTGGCCATGCGATCTACCATGCTCTTCGGCGGATCGTCGCCGACGAAACGAACGGCTAGCTTGTGGGAGATGAATTGGGCAGTCGCCGGCCGAGTTGCGAGCATATGCAGAAGCTCGCGGCCCTCCGCTTCGCCGTTTTGCTTGAACTTTTTGCCCAGGACTTTTTTCATTCCAGGCTCATGGCGGGTTTCGTCGAATTTAAATCCGCCACCGCGCTGGGGGCGATCGACGGTCCAGCCGGTGAGGATGCGGGCCACCTGGGTCACGTCCGCCTGGGTATAGCCGCCGCTGACGCCGAGGGTGTGCAACTCCATCAGTTCGCGGGCATAGTTTTCGTTGAGGCCTTCGGGTGCTTTCTTCGCTGCGGTGGGGTTGCGGACAGCGGAGATTTGCTCCCGCGCCCTAGTGCGCTCGGCAGAGGGAGAATCCGGACCCATGCTGCTCGAGTTGTCCAGATAGAGGAGCATCGCCGGGCTGTGCGCCGTTGCCTCCAGCAGATCCTCGAACTTGCCCAGAGCGTGGGGGCGGATTACGTCCCGCTCATAACCCACGAGGTAGTAAGGAGTTGCCTCATTTTTATGAAGAAATACATTAAAGTGGTTGAGCCAGAAGTCGGTCATTACTTCCTGGAGCTGGGCATTGGAATAGATGTCGCGCGTGAGGCGCTGGGCGTCCAACTCATCGATGATCACTCGCTGAGGGTTTTCGAGCGCTGCTACAAACTCTCTTTGCGTGGGGCTTAGGTCTGAGGTCAGAGCGGTGCGCTGCTTCGGCTTGAGTGCATTGCGGAAACCGTCGAACTCGGGCTGCGTCATAGCTGCCAGACGGTTCATGCGCTGTTGGGCGGTTAGGGCGAGAATGCCGGGGACTCGAGATGGGTCAAAGGGCGGTTGATCGGGTTTGCTCATGGAGGAGTTCATGCTCATCTGGTCTTGAGGGGGTTGCGTTGGTTCCGTAGCCACTCCGGCGCCATCCTTCATGGCTGAGCCGTTCATAGCCTGTGAGTCCATTGCGCCGCTGGCGGCGATAGAAGTCTGTTCCTGCTTCTTCTGCTCTCGCTGCTGTCTCCGCAATTCCACGCGAGCAAGCTCGTCGTCATAGATTGGGCGCAGCCCCTGACCTTCTGGGATCGATGCTTTGCCGTCGGCTATCTGGCGAATGACGGCGTTGCTGGGTAGACGATAGAGCAGGTCCTGCGGGTTACCTTGCATGGCGGGGAACTGGGCGAGGCGGGCATCAAGATTAGTCTGGTCGAGGGTTTCGGGGTGCAACTGCCGGTTGAACCACTTTTCCAGGCCCATCGCTCGCACAGCTTCGAGATCACCCGGCCGCGGTCCGAAGGTAAAGCGGTTGAGGGCGTGCAAGATGCGGGCGTCGCCCTGGATTTGGGCGGATTGGTTGGACGGCCTGGCAGAACCCTGACTTGTGGATTGATCGGCTGGTGATGGAGCCGTTTCCCCCAGCATGGGCGAGGAAGAGATCGAAAGGCTGGCGCAGACAAGTATGGCCAGGATTCCTCTGAAGCGTTTCATGAATAGCGCTCCTACGGAAGGTGGCCGGGGTGCGAGTACGGCGCGGGCTTCCCAATGGTTGGAACCCAGCATAGGTTACAAAGTTGTGTGGGCGAATTCCATCAGTCGAGGATCATTGCGGCAGTGCTTCTGGGACGCGCTCAGCAGCCTTTTTTACAGCGGGCCATGATGGCGGCGTGAAGGCGTTCGCGGAGGCCGTTGGGGAGGTCGTAGATTTCGTGAGACCGGTAGATTTCGATGGTCTTCTTGGTGGTGTTGAGGATGACCTCGCAGTGGCTGCAGCCGCGCAGGTGCTGTTCGAAGTCGGCGCGCACCTCGGGCGTGAGCGAGTCGTCGATCAGATCGTCGAGCAGGGCGAGAAACTCAGAGCATTTCACTTCTCACTTCCTCTTTTCCGGTGGAAGTAACGGCTCAGGCGTTCGCGCAGTTGCAGCCTGGCGCGCAACAGGCGCGACTTTACGGCGGGAATGCTGAGATTCAGCGTTTCCGCAGTTTCTTCGGTGGAAAGACCCTCTACGTCCCGCAGGACAAAAACGATACGAAAGCCTTGCGGCAGCCCCTGAATTGTCTTTCTCAGGATTTCGGCAAGTTCTGCCTGGTTGTAGTTCTGCTCCGGGTCGGGCGCCCAATCGGCCAGGTCGCGTGGGACGCTGCCCTCGTCGGTCTCGATCTCCTCGTCGATCGAGACCATCTTGCCTGTGCGCCGCTTGCGCAGCCGCATCAGGCTTTCGTTGACTGCAATTCGCACCAACCATGTGTAGAATTTCGAATTCCCCTGGAACTGATCGAGCTTCTCGTACGCCTTGAGAAACGCGTCCTGCATCACGTCTTCGGCATCTTCACGGTTTTGCGTAATGTGCTGCGCAATTCTGAAGATCTGCCGGTCATACTTTCGGACCAGCGTGTCGTACGCCGAAACGTCCCCGCCGCGTACCCTGGCGACCAGGGCGACGTCGGGATGCGGTTCGAGTTCTCCTGCAATTGGTTGGATGATGGCCATGGGGGTTGGATGCGAGAAATCGTTTGAGACAGGCCAATGGCATTCGCCACAGGTCCTAGAAGATGAGTGTAAAGGACGCAGGCGCCCGGGACCAAACCGGGCCAGTCTCGTTCGCAGGCATGGAGAATGGGACAATTGGGAAAAACCATTCGTAACAACGCTGGTTCCCTGTGGCCACGGCGGCGCCAAATCAGCATAAAGTAGAGATATGCGGGTCGGAAATTCCCCGGTTTTCAAACTGAATCTGTCGCGGCAACTCCTGGCCGTCTCGTTGTCTCTGCTGATCGTTGCAGCTTCGGCAACGGGGCAGACTGGGGACATTGGAGCAGCCAGGAACTCTGGCGCGTCTTCGTCCCGGTCGAAGACCACAAAGGCTTCCGCCAAGGCCAGCAAGAAGGGCAAGAAGATCGGAAGCCGAAAGAAACGAACGGCGCGGACAGCCCGCATCAAGCTGGCCTTTGTGGCTTCAACCGAGCTGAGGCCGATGGCCCAGCAGCTGGCCACGCTGCGCACACCTGCGGCCTATGCGGGAGTAACCAATTATGCGCACGCGCACAGCGGTGAGGCTGCCGCGGCGGCTTACTTGGCCCTGGGGCACGCCAATCTTCTCGATAAGCGCTACTCCGATGCTGCGGTCAATTTCCGACTCGCTCGCCAGGCGGGAGACGTGCTGGCCGACTACGCAGATTTTCTAGGCGCACATGCCAATCATGAGGCCGGCAATGACTCCGCTGCCGAGGACATGTTGCATGGCTATTCCGACCGCTATCCCGACAGCATCTTCAATGGTCAGGCGCCGGAACTGGAGGCCAGTGTGCTGCTGGCCATGAACGAGACGGCGAGCGCGCAACGAGTGTTGGCTCAAGCTGCAGGAACTGCGGCTGCGAATCGCGCCGGCTTCCAGCTTGCGCAGGGGCAGGTTGCGCTCGCGCAGGGAGAGACGCGGACGGCAGAGCAGATCTTCAAGCAGCTGTTGCTGGGCCATCCGCTGAGTTCTGAGGCGGAGACTGCGCGCGCCAAACTGACTGCGATGGGCGCCGAGACCAGCCTGACGACGGCAGAGTTACGCAGCCTGGGCGATGCCTACTACAACGGAGGGCGCTACGCAGAGGCTGCGGAACAATATCGCGCGCTCGCCCGTGAGTCCGGTCTCGATGCCCAAAGCGGCAACGGTTTTGCCGTGGCCGCGGCGGCCTGCGACCTGAAACTGAAACGTCTGACCAGGGCTGAGGCTGAAGCTCTGCCCGACACGCAGGACGAAAATGGCGCACGGCGGCTCGACCTGCTGATGGAACTGGCACGCAACCGCACCGATCTGGACGAGCAGAAGCAGATCGTCGCAGAGATGGAGTCACGATTCCCTCAGAGCCAGTGGCTGGCCGAGGCGCTCTACTCCAGCGGCAATATGTATCTGCTGCGCCGCGAGTATGCCACGGCAGTCGAGTACTACAGCTACCTGGCCACTCACTTCCCGACCAGTAAAAATGCCGCCGCGGCACACTGGCGTGCCGGCTGGCTCAGTTACCGGCAGGGTCTTTATGCGGATGCGGAGCGGCTGTTCGTCGAGCAGATACGGCTTTATCCCAGCGCCACCGAGACGGTCGCCGCAATTTACTGGCGGGGGCGCCTCTACGAGTTGCAGGACCACAACCCCGCCCAGGCGGCGGTTAGCTATCGCACCATCGTACGCGCATACCAGCACTTCTTTTATGCCCAACTGGCGCGTCAACGGCTGGCGGCACTGTCCACCCCAGCAAGCACAGACCGCTTGCCGGGGACCCCGGCGCTGGGTGTATCTGCTTCAAATGAGTCGCCATCTGCGGAGCCGCAACTGGACCTCATTCAAGCTCCTCCGGTACCGCAGCTCGAAGACAGCTTTCCCGCCGACAGTCCCCACCTGGCCAAGGCCCGATTGCTGGCCAATGCAGGCTTGAACGACTACATCTCCCAGGAGATTGCCGCCGATCCAGACGCCTCTTCGTGGAGCGCGCTGGCCGAGGCGCAGATCTATTCGACCTATGGAGAACACTACCGCGCCATGCGTGCACTCAAGCGCGCGTTGCCCACGGCAGCTTCGGCCTCCATCAAATCCATTCCGCTAATCTACTGGCAGATTCTGTTTCCCGAGCCGTGGTGGGAGACGATCAAGGCTGAGTCGGCTAAAAACAATCTCGACCCGTACCTGGTTGCCTCGCTGATCCGACAGGAGTCGGAGTTCAATCCTTCGGCCATCTCCAAGGCTAATGCCTACGGCCTGATGCAACTGCTGCCTTCAACGGGCAAAGCGATGGCGCGTGAAGAGGGAATCAGCCACTTCGAAACCTATCAACTGCTCGACCCGGAGACCAATATCCGCCTGGGCACCCGTGACCTGCGCAAGACCATGGATAAGTTCGGCGGAGTTGTGGAGTATGCACTGGCAGCTTATAACGCCGGCGACGATCGCGTTTTCGACTGGCAGGCCGCCGGACCTTATCACGGCATCGATGAATTTGTGGAATCCATTCCATTTACCGAGACCCGTGAATACGTTCAGGGGATACTTCGCAACGAGGAGACCTACAAAGCGATCGATGCCTCGGCCGGTCCTCAGGGCAGGGCGTCAACGGGAACCTCCCAATGAGGAGGTGGTTTCTCTCTGTGGGTCGGGGAATCCCTTTCGATACTCCCCTCATCAGATTCATAGTTGACACCGGGGCGCGCACCCCGGAACATGGAGGACAATAAGTTTGACCGGAGGAATCCAAGCCTCCGCGTATGCCATTCACAGCCTGCAGTTGTTCGTTCGAGGGAGCCGGCCAGTATAAAAAGGGCGCGGCTCGGTTACATCAACCCATTGGAGGGCACGATGTCAGCCGACTTGCAGTTTCTTGAAGAATGGATTCCCGAAAAGATGGACCCAGGAACGGTTTTTGTGCTGGAAAACCAGGAAAAACTGGGCCAGGCGCAAAACCCGTTTGTGGCCGTAATGTCCTGCCCCCGCTGCGGGACTTTGGGACTCATTACGCGCCGGCAACTGTGCGGCGGAGAGACGATGATCTGCGGCGGCGATGTTTGTTCAGCCGAGTACCGGTTGGACGGCGAGGATATTTGCTTCCGCAAGGTTCAATAAAAGCACTTCAACAAGAGTCTTTACCGGCCTGGTAGGGAACGCCAATTGCGTGAGCAAATATTGGCGGTGGCTGTCGCTATCTTTCCGCCGGTCAAGCGGGGACGGAATTGCGGGTAACCAGGTCGCTGCTTCAGTTACCATAATGAGGAGGCAGTGCTTCCAAGCCCGGATGGCGAAATTGGCAGACGCAGCGGACTTAAAATCCGCAGACCGCAAGGTCGTGGGGGTTCAAGTCCCCCTCTGGGCACCATTGAAAAGAAGTGAACTGCGGACGAATTTGCAGATTGCCGACTTGTTCATTGAAGCGGAGTCTATTCGGCGATGATGCCTGGCTCGTCGGCGATTAAATCGTAGGTCGAGTAGACGACGATGCTCATGGGCGGAACGCGGTCAGTGAACGATTCGCTCACATCTAAGGCCCGGTCCGAGCGAAGATCCACTTTGCTACGGTCCTCAGTCTCTTTGGTCAATGAATACCTGTGCAAGCGCAGCGCTGCGGGAAGATCCTTGAACTCGAAACGGACGTCGGCGGCGCGATGGCTTTCATTCACCAATAAAAGAGTGTAGTTTCCTTTCGGAGTGCGGAGAGCGGCGGCTACCAACTTCCGATCGCATGCGAGATACGGCCCCTCCACCTGCGTGGCAAGCACGTCAGAGTACTTGGGCAGATAGCGCGTGAACATTGCGTATTGATAGTAGGCATTGGGCTGGGGTGAGAAGGATTCGAGCAATCTGTCGTGGTCAACGTCCCATGTGCGGAGCAGTTGCCATTGTCCATCGAGATCGCCGCGATTGGTAAAGCTCCAGCGATTGAAGCCGTCTACACCGGCGTTGATGGCGCGAACGACGAGAGAGGCATTTTGGAGCCCGGACTGATAGCAGGCCGGGGCTGCATCGATGTGGCCCCATCCGTAGGCCATGGTTCCGAACTCGGAGAGGAAGAGGGGCTTGTTTCTTGCGTGCGCCCACTCAGCCCATTGGCTCAGGATCTTCTCTGATGCAGTGAGCTTGGTGCCCCCGCCCATCGAATCAAATACCGCGCTGTAGGAGTGCAGATCGTACGCTCCGATGTAAGCGTCGAAATCAACTTGGGAAGGGTTGAGTTCCGGCAGATCGGTCCAATCAGGTCCGGAGATGGGTACGGCCAGTCCGCGACGGTCGAACTCCTCCCGCGCCGCCTTCAACCCAGGTGTGATGGGAAGCGCCTTCATTTTAGAATCCTGCCACCAGGAGAAATCGTCGTGACCTGGCTCGTTCGAAATCGAAACCCACCGGATACATTTGTACCCCTTGACTTGAGTCAGGTGATTGAGGAGTTCCCCGAGTCCGAAGGCCCATTCCGGTATCGAGTACGGTGCGCTGCGCAGACGACTGATGGGATCATCGGCATTGCCGGGGTAAGCGTTCCACGCGACGTCGCTCCACATCTGCTGCAAAAAGACGTCCACGTTCCGTCGCTCTGCCCAGTCGAGAATGCGATACAAAACCTTCATCTCGTCATTGTCCCAGTCGAAGACGCGCCGGTCGGACTCATAGATGCGCTGCTCGATTTCGACACGGCACCAATCCAATCCGAGCCACTCCGCATGTTTGAATATTTCCTGCCAGTGCTTGTCGTCTCCGGCATCAGGATTGCCCCCCCAGGCACTGCCGGAATATGAGCCGCCACCTGGTCTCATCCCGGGCAGCGTAGCAGAAATTGCATGAAAGGACGCTCCCATCCCGCCACGCATTGTGTGGATTGGTCTCCCGGCCGCCACTCGAATTGTCACAGGGAGCGGCTGTTCATCGCTCGATGAACTTGCTGAATTGGGTCCTCCAATTGCACTTTGGCCGGAAGACGACAATCCTCCCAGGGCAGCTTGTGAAACGGTTGTAGCGCCAACGACTGCGGCGCTACCGATGAATGATCTTCTTGTGGGCTTCATTTTTGGCATTATCACTCTTTTCTGCTCGGGTGGAAGATCATTCGCATTTTAGCAGCCTTTTCTACGAAGCCCGCTTTCTTCTTATTCACATCCAGCCCACTGCAACGGGAGCTTTCCTTTTGCCTGCCGCGCTACACTAGCAATTCAGCTGTCACAGAGCAGGAGGCTGGCAATCTGACCACCTCCAAGTGCGAAAGGGGAGTACATGCGTCGGAGAGAATTCCTCGGTAAAGCGATTGGAACGGCGGTGATTCAATCCGGCGTGCTTTCGGCCGCCCCGGCGGCCTTGGCCGCGTCGATTGTTGAAGCGCAAGACGTAGCGGATAGACAAAAGTTAGTCCGTCCGATGGCCATTGGGTTGAAGATTGGGCCTTCCTATGACAATCCGGAAAGTGCAATCGCCCGCGTTAAAGAGCTGGGAATGACCAATTGCTTTCCTAGCTTCGACGATTGGATAGGCAGGTTCGGCGAATCAGGCGCTCAGAAACTGAATGCTCTTTTTGAGAAGTATGGGGTGACGGCAACCTGCGTCGAGGTTGTCGGACCGGGACGCCTGGTTTGGGATTTTGCTGAAGGCCCGTCAACCATCGGCCTGGTGCCTCGCGCCACACGAACAGCCAGAATGGACGCACTGAAACAAACCTCGGATTTCGCAAGATTGCTGGGCGTGCCGAGCGTCCAGACGCATTGTGGCTTTATTCCTGAGGATCCAGCGAACCCGCTTTATGAGGAAACGGTTCTCGCAATCCGCGAGGTCGCTATGCATTGCGGGGCCAACGGCCAGGACTTTTTGATGGAGACAGGGCAGGAGACGCCCACGACGATCAAGCGGACGATTTTGGACGTCAAGCAGCCAAACCTCGGCGTGGGATTGGATACGGCGAACCTGATTCTCTATGGGAAAGCTAACCCGGTGGACGCGGTTGAAATCATCGGGCAGTACGTCAAGAGTGTCCATGCAAAGGATGGAATGTGGCCCACCGACCCGATGCGGCTGGGACAGGAAGTATTGATCGGCACGGGTCGCGTCGATTTTCTCAAGGTGTTCACCAGGCTTTATCAGCTTGGATATAAAGGAGCGATCACGATTGAACGCGAGACCTCAGGCCCCCAGCAGATTGAGGATGTAAAAAACGAGAAGGTATATCTTGAGCGAATTCTCAGCCAGGTAATGGCCGGCAACAAGTAATCGACGGAGGTTTTGCTGTGAATAGAAGGCTATTTGTAGAAGGCTCGGCCGCGGTTTCAGGACTGATGCTGTTGAGGCAACAAACTGCATTTGGTTACGAAGCTAACTCGGCTGTGCAGCTAGCGTTATTGGGTTGCGGTGGACGTGGAACCGCAGTTGCGACATCCTTTGCGAACAACACCAGCGCGCGCTTTGTTGCGCTCGCAGATCTGTTTCCCGACAAATTGGAGGCGGGTAAGGCGCATTTCGATCAGATCGCGGATAAGCTGGGCTACGCGCGCATGGATCCCAAGATGATGTTTCGCGGCTATAAGGCCTTCGAGGAAATCGCCGCGTCTCAGGGCGTTGACGCCGTGCAGATTTCAACTCCGCCGTGGTTTCACGTTCAGCATCTCGACGCCGCCGTCAAGGCGGGCAAGCACGCGTACTGCGAAAAGCCGGTAGGAGTCGATGTGGCCCAGGCGCAACAGGTTCTGGAGATTGGGAAGCGGGCACAGGGGCGTGTAAGCCTCGATGTCGGTTTTCAGATTCGCAGCGCGCCGCCATACGTTGAGATCGTTCAGCGTATCCACGAGGGCGCGCTGGGCAAGATTGCCAGCATCGCGGCAAATTACAACGCTCCGGGGGTTAATTATCCTCCGCTGCCGGGTGTATCCGCCGACGAACTTCGAATTCGCCGTTGGCTCTGGGATCTCGCGCTATCGGGCGATATCATCGTGGAGCAGAATATTCACGTGATCGATATCTGCAACTGGATTCTTCAGTCGCATCCCATCAAGGCAATAGCTACCGGCGGAAGAAACGTAATCACCCATCCCGGCGATATGTGGGACAATTACCAGGTTCTATTTATTTATCCTGAAAACGTTCACTTGAGCTTCTCATCAACACAGTTCGGGCCCCACGACTGGTTCAACGTTGGGGTGAGCGTCTTTGGCTCGGACGGACTTGCAGAGGCTCTGTACTCCGGCCCATTGCGAATCGTGAGCCAGAAACCATGGACCTGGGTCGATAAAGGCACCGGGGGCGAGACAACTCAAGCTTCCTTTGCAGCCAATGGAGCGTTCAGTGACAATCTGGCCCAGGCCGACCGGGAGAAAGATCGCGGCTTCATTGATAGCATTACCTCGGGGAACTACCACAACCAGGCCGCCGCCGGCGTTGAAGCCGCTTTGAGCGCGGTGCTAGGTCGAATGGCTGGTCGCCTGGGTCGCGAAGTTACCTGGGAAGAAATGCTGGAGCACGGCGAAAAATACGAGCTAAACATTGATATGAGTCAGTTTTCATGATTTGACGCAACCCAGGAGTGGCGAAAAGCATATTTCGCTTCATGCCAAGTAGGGTTTGATTCGTTCTTTCTTCTCCCTTTTCAATCCTGTAAGTTGCAGAAAGCACGATGGCAAGGTTGGAATAGGATTCCGTGAATTCCGAGGCTCCTTGCCCGATATAACACGATAGAGACGGTCAGCATTCAGCAAGAAGACGACCTAAATCTGAGTTGCGCGTGTTCATCCCAACCGGGATAACAACGATTTGTTTTGCGCGAAATCCCCAAAAGGTGAGGTGCTTAAGAGTGTTCGGTTTGGGGGCCGAGCATCCTGCTTCCCTTCTGGAGCATCTTTAAGGTTGCTGCTGCTCAATTGGCGATCCCCTCGGCTTGGCGTTCGGTGTGCGGCCAACTTCGGCTTTCCTTCGACCGATCCCGTGGCAGCGGTGCTCTCTATTGAGGACCCGCATGCCATTGAAACCCTCTAATGGTCGCAGACGCGTTGTCATCGAGGACGTCAATCCTCAGATTGATGCGGGCCGTCATCCTGTCTGCCGGGTTGCGGGTGATGAAGTTGTCGTTACGGCAGCAGTCTTTGCCGACGGCAAGGATGACCTGGCTGCGCGGTTACTTTATCGTCATTCGAACGACCGCCGGTGGTCGTTTCTGCCGATGCGCGCAATGGGCAATGATGTCTGGAATGGCACGTTCGTTGTTGACAAGCTCGGTGACTGGCGCTTCACTCTTCTCGGTTGGGTGGATCACTTCGCCACATGGGCCGGCGAATTGGCGAAACGGATCGCCGCACAAAAGGAGCCTGAAATTACGGGCACGGCACCGGGTAAAGTGTCAGGTAGGGATGCGAAGCTGAACGTTAGATTTGATTTCAGCGCGCAGGATGTTGCGCTTGCGCTTCGCTCGGGAGCGGCGCTCATCCACGAAGGCGCGCGGCGGGCGCGATCGAATGACGCGAAGCGGTTGCACGAAATAGCACAGAGCTTCGAAAACCTTGCGGTCGAGAATCGATCGAACTATGACAACCCATGCGATGAAGAACTTCTTCAATTGATGAGGAATTATCCCGATCTGACAAACGCTACGCGATACGAGACCGAGTTGCCGGTTTGGGTGAATCGGGAACGCGCAGGATTTTCATCGTGGTACGAGCTCTTTCCTCGGTCTGCGTCGCCGATTCCGGGCCAGCACGGGACATTCCGCGATGTCGAAATGCAACTGCCCGAGATCTCGGCGATGGGGTTTGACATTGTTTATCTGCCGCCGATTCATCCCATAGGACGCTCGTTCCGCAAAGGACCAAACAACGCGACCTATGCTCCGCCAAATGCGCCTGGGAGTCCGTGGGCGATCGGCGACAGGGCGGCCATCGCGAGCTCGGCGCTGGGTGCGCAGGCTGCTGGAGATTTGGGCGGCCACAAATCGATTCACCCGCAACTCGGCACGTTCGCAGATTTTGAAAACATGGTTGCCGCGGCCAAGTCGCAGGGTGTTGAAATTGCTCTGGACATTGCATTTCAGTGTTCGCCCGATCATCCATGGGTCACAGAACATCCAGATTGGTTTGTTATCCGGCCTGACGGATCGATTCAATATGCGGAGAATCCTCCCAAGAAATACCAGGATATTTATCCGCTGAATCTTGAATCGCCTGACTGGCGCGCCCTCTGGGACGAGCTGTATTCAGTGTTCGAATTCTGGATTCACCGGGGCGTGCGCGTGTTTCGCGTCGACAATCCGCACACAAAAGCGCTGCCTTTCTGGGAGTGGTGCCTCGGTGCCTTGCGAGCGAGTTATCCTGACACTATTTTCCTTGCCGAAGCATTTACGCGGCCGCACGTAATGTACGCCCTGGCCAAGCGGGGCTTCACGCAATCGTACACGTACTTTACGTGGCGTAACTCGAAGATCGAGTTGCAAAGCTATCTCGAAGAGCTGACTCGTCCGCCGGTGAGCGAATTCTTTCAGCCGAATTTCTGGCCGAATACGCCTGACATACTGCACAAAACTCTTCAGGAAGGCGGGCGTCCGGCGTTCATGTATCGTTTGATTCTTGCCGCGACCCTGAGTTCGAGCTACGGCATCTATGGTCCGGCGTACGAACTTGCAGAAAATGCTCCGGCCGCGCCGCCTACCGGCAAAATTGAGTCAGAGGAGTATCTCAGCAGCGAGAAATACGAGATCCGGCAGCGCGACCGCAACGCGCCGGATTCACTCGTGCCACTCATTACGCAGCTCAATCGTATTCGTCATGCGAATCGCGCGCTTCAATCGAACGCATCGCTGCATTTTCACTCGATCGACAACCCGCAGTTGATTTGCTATTCGAAAGCGACGCCTGGATTCGATAACACGATTCTGGTTGTGGTGAATCTCGATTCATTCAACGAACAGACCGGCTGGACGAATCTTGATCTGGACGCGATCGGCTGTTCCGCAGATGAGAGCTTTCTTGTCGACGACCTGCTGAACGGGGTGCAGTACACGTGGCGTGTCCGCAATTATGTGGCGCTGCGGCCGGGGGTTCAACCGGCACACATTTTTCGCGTGAACCGAATCCAATGATGCAGCAAGGGCCGAGGTTTTTGGGAGAGTGAAAGCGTGAAGAAGATCGCAAGCACAACAGATCCCCTCTGGTATAAAGACGCGATCATCTATGAACTGCACGTTCGCGCGTTTGCGGATTCGAATAACGACGGTATCGGTGATTTTCCGGGCCTGATGTCGCATCTTGATTATTTGAAGGATCTTGGAATCACCTGCATCTGGCTCTTGCCATTTTTCCCGTCGCCAATGCGCGACGATGGGTACGACATCTCCAATTACATCGACGTCAACCCGTCGTATGGAACACTGAGCGATTTCAAGGCGTTTCTTGACGCTGCTCATCACCGCGGCCTGCAGGTGATGATCGAATTGGTCGTGAATCACACCAGCGATCAACATCCATGGTTCAAGGCAGCGCGCCAGTCTCCTGCGGGTTCGGCGGAACGAGATATGTACGTCTGGTCGGACAATGAAGAACGGTATGAGGATGCGCGCATCATCTTCACTGACACAGAAAAATCAAACTGGACCTGGGACGAAGCGGCGAAGGCCTACTATTGGCATCGTTTTTTTTCGCACCAGCCGGACCTCAACTACGACAGCCCGCTGGTGATGGAAGAAGTGCTGAAGGCAATGCGATTTTGGCTTGATATGGGGGTCGATGGGCTTCGCATGGATGCGATTCCATATCTTTGCGAGCGGGATGGAACTTCATGCGAAAACCTGCCCGAGACTCATGCAGTAGTAAAAACTCTGCGCGCAGCGATTGATGCGGAGTATGCAAATCGTCTAATTCTTGCGGAAGCCAATCAGTGGCCTGCGGACGTGCGTCCGTATTTTGGCGACGGCGACGAGTGTCACATGGCGTTTCATTTTCCGCTCATGCCGCGCATCTACATGGCACTTCGCCAGGAAGACCGGCTCCCGATCACCGACATCATGGCACAGACGCCGCCAATTCCCGAAAACTGCCAGTGGGGGCTCTTTCTGCGGAATCACGACGAACTGACGCTCGAGATGGTCACCGATGATGAGCGCGACTATATGTATTTCGCCTATTCGGCCGACCCGCGGATGCGCATCAATGTTGGCATACGGCGCAGGCTGGCTCCGCTGGTCGACAATAATCGCCGCCGTATTGAACTATTGAAGTCACTTTTGTTCAGTTTCCCCGGCACGCCAATTTTGTATTACGGCGATGAGATCGGGATGGGCGACAACATCTATCTCGGCGATCGCAATGGCGTTCGGACGCCGATGCAATGGACGTCGGATCGGAATGCGGGCTTTTCCAAATGCGATCCGGCGCGGCTCTATTTGCCGGTAGTCATGGACCCCATTTATGGCTACCAGGTTGTGAATGTGGAAGCACAGCTCGACGATCAATCGAGCCTTCTGCACTGGACGCGTAACATGATTGCGCTGCGAAAGCTCTTTCAGGTATTTGGCCGCGGAACACTCGCGTTTCTAAATCCATCGAATCGCAAGATTCTTGCTTACCTTCGCGAACTGGACCATGGGGACGGATTCTGTGAAACGGTGCTCTGCGTCGCCAACCTCAGCCGATTTGCCCAGCCGGTTTCGCTCGATCTCGCAAGCTATGCAGGCTACGAACCGGTCGAGATGCTAGGCTACGTTCGGTTTCCCGCCGTCACGCCCGAACCATACTCGCTCACACTGGCTCCGTATTCCTTTATCTGGCTTGAACTGCAGGCTGCCAGTGAGGTCGAGGAGATGCCGCCCGATGTTGAAGTGGTCACACAAGAGTCTGTGCAAGAGGAAGCCGAGACTGTTCAACCGGTCTTTGCGAATGGATGGACGCAATTCATCGCTGGCGGCGGCGCCGCAATTTGTGAGCAGGCGCTCCTTGACTGGTTGCCGCGCAAGCGATGGTTTGGCGCCAAGACGCACAAAATCGAGTCCGTGCGTGTCCGCAACTGGGTGGAACTTGCGCCCGATGCGAAGCCTGAAGGTCTTTCAACGAACAACGTATCAGAGCCGGTGGCCGTTCCAAGTGCACTGTTCTTCTTTGAGGTGACGTATTTCGATGGTTCGCCGGATGTCTATCAGATCCCGCTCGCAGTGACGACGGGCGCTCTTCTTGAGGAAATCGTCGAAGGTCAGCCAGATAGCATCGTTGCCAAACTGACTACGAGTGCTGGGCCCGCAATTCTGCATGACGCGACTGTCAGCGAGGATTTTCAGCATGAACTCCTGAGCTTGATTGCGAGCGACGCGACCCTGCCTGTTTTTGAAAGCACAGAGTCAACGAAAGCGGCGGAGAGCGGCTTCAATCAGCCGTCGTCGATCGGCGATGAAGCGCAAGCGGTCTCGGTCGGCGCTGCGGTCACGCCAGCTCCACTCAGCGCTCAGCCCGGCGACACAGCAATGCCGCCACGAACTGACATCCCGTCAAACCAGTCAGCTGGAGCGTCAAGATTCGAGCCGCGCGAGTCTCCTTCTGCAGGGGACTCGTTTTATGAGGGCGGCCGGCTTCATGCGCGTCCTTCCGGCGCATTTCCATCCGTCCTGGCCGCTCAGCGGTTACCTTCTCACGTCGGCTCTGCCGAGCAATCAAACACGTCCATTCTCTTCGGCAAGCGACTATTTCTCAAGATTTATCGCCGACTGCAACCGGGGGAAAATCCTGATGTTGAAGTTGGCCGTTTTTTGACGGAGGTTGCTCACTTCAACAGAATTCCGCCTTTTCTCGGCGAAATCTCCATCAGTTCAGACAGTGCGGCAAAAACGACGGTCGCTCTGCTCCAGGGGATGGTTGCCAACCAGGGCAATGGATGGCAGTGGTACCTTGACGAACTTGCCGGCTGGCTTTCCGCCGCTGGGGAGCACGTGGCCCCTCCACGATCAACTGCTCCCAGCTGGCTGAGCGAGCGCGAGCCGATCTTGGAACCTCTGGAACCGATTCGATCGACGCTCGAGGCGGCAGCACTCTTGGGTAGGCGCACTGCCGAACTCCACCTCGCACTTTCGAGCTGTTCGACGCTCGCAGCGTTCGTTCCCGAGCCACTTACAAGTGACGAGCTTGCCCACGACGCAGAACGCATCGAGCTACAAATAAAGTCCACCGTCGAAGCGCTTAAATTCAAGCTCCCCGAGCTGGATGATGCGACCTCTGATCGTGCGGGCTTGCTTATATCCCGTCGGCCCGAACTCATTCAGCTGGCACGTACGATTCAGACAGTTGCAGCTGCCGGGCAGCGGATCCGAATTCACGGCGACTATCATTTAGGGCAGACATTGCGAATCGCTGGCACCAGCGGCGGCTCTATTGCCGAGAAGAATCAAAAGGGAGATTTCGTTATCATCGACTTCGAAGGTGAGCCTGCACGGTCAATTGAAGAACGACGAAGAAAACAGTCACCGTTGAAAGACGTTGTCGGCATGATGCGATCCTTTGCTTACGCCGCATTTGCCGCGGTTGATCTTTGTATTGCAGGCGAGGGAGGCGGGAAACACCTGATCGATCGCGCCACGCTCATGGGGTGGGCGCAGCTTTGGCAAGATTCGGCGACCTCTTATTTCCTTTCTTCATACCGCGAGGGCATCGCGGCGAATCCGGATCTGTTGCCGCCGCCAAGAGAAGCCCAAATTCTGCTCGACGCCTACCTGCTTGAAAAGGCTTTGTATGAGTTGCTGTACGAGTTGAATAACCGACCCTCCTGGGTCTGCATTCCGCTCGATGGCGTTCTGGCTTTATAGGGTTTTGCAACAAAGTAATTTTACTAGTGAGGGAACTTAATTCCTTGCGGCTTCCTCCGGAGAATAATGGCAACGGCGAATCCAATTCCCGATAACACGCTGGCTACAGACAACACGGTGGCCGAGCTTCTCGTGCTGGTGACGGCCATGGCTCCCGAGCATTTCAATGGAGTTCTGGCGAACCTCGCATCCGCATTCTCTCCCGAAAACTTTATTGTGGCGACGCAGAATGAATTGCCTGCCGATGTTCCCTCGAGCCTTCGAATCGTCGCAACGCCGCAGTCAAATGCGGCATGGTCGATTAAACCGGTCGACTTTGTGAATGCAGCGCAGTTCGGTCGCAAGCATGGAGCGCAGGTAATTCTGATTCTCGGGCCAGAAGCCGATTCGCTTAGCCCGCTCGCGCTGCGCGGCCTGAACGATGCTGTTTCAAAAGCGTCCATTGACCTGGCTGTTCCACATTATTCTCTGCCATCGAATGCCGGCCTGATCAACTCAGCCATTCTTTACCCTCTGACACGAGCGATCTTTGCTTCGCGTGTCCGCTTTCCGTTGTCAATTGATCTTGGCATGTCGCTGAGAATGGCAGAGCAACTTAGCTTGGCTGCTGAACGAGTTTCTGCTGTCAACCAAGGTGAAGTTCTTGTGTGGCCGGTGAACGAAGCTATTGCGGCCGGCTTCGCGGCGGATGAAGTTGATGTGGGATCGCGTGCAATGCCCCAACCCTCTGATCCCGACATCAATTCAATTCTTTCCTTGATAACTGGATCGCTTTTTGCGGATCTCGAAGCGAAAGCGGCTCTTTGGCAGCGGCCTCGCAGGGCGCCGCCGATACGCCGGCCGATTGTTGAGGCTGAACTGAGCGACGGAACCGCGAATGTTGCGCGCATGGTTGCGGCATTTCAACTAGCCAACGCGAACCTGCAGGAGATCTGGTCGCTTGTCTTGCCGCCCAATTCCTTGCTTGGACTTAAACGTTGCTCGACGCTTGATCCCGCCGCCTTCCGCATGCCGGACGGCCTTTGGGCACACATTGTTTATGACTTTCTCATCGCTTACCGCCTGCGCACGATCAACCGCGGGCACCTCTTAGGAGCACTGATCCCACTTTATCTGGCCTGGGTCGCAGGTCATATCAACGTGACGGCATCCGGAATTCCAGCAGAGCGACACATTGAAGCTGTTGCCGCCTCGTTCGAAGCGGACAAGCCATACCTGGTCGCGCGGTGGCGTTGGCCAGACCGGTTCAATTCGTAATCATTCTTCACGCCAAGGGCTGGGCGTCAATCTGGTGCGCCAATAAGGAGGGAATCCGATGCAAAACCTGGTCGATAACACGATTCAACAGGCAACTCGAAACATCACCGCATCACCGCTGTACAGCGAAGACGTGTCGATCTGGCATCACATGTCTGATGCTTTGCACCAGTCGCTTTACCGCGTGCTCACTCTGCTTATTGCCGTGCTACCCGGGATTCTTGCGTTCTTTCTTTCGCTCCTGGTCTTCGCTTTGGCTGGCATGCTGATTTCCTGGATATTGCGCCGGTGTCTTACATGGGCAAAATTCGACCTTCGCGTCGCCCGCAAGAGCGGTACAGATTGGGCGCCGGCCAGCTCACCGAGCGAGATCGCGGCCCGCGCCTCATTCTGGATCTGCGTGTTGCTTGGTCTCGTCATTGGTGTTTCGGCCTTCGATACGTCGTACGCAACCGGCGTAGCTCTGCCCATTTCGTTGTTGCCCTATCTGACTCATGCCGTTGGTGCCGCCCTTCTGCTGATTGCGGGTATTGTGATCGCCAGATTTCTTGCCCGCTCGGTCCTGATCAGCGCCGTGAACGCACAGTTGCAATACGCGAGAATTCTGTCCCTGGGCGTGAAGTGGCTTGTTCTTGTTCTGACAGGGGCCATGGTCCTCGACCATTTGCAGGTAGGCGGGAATATCGTCGAACTCGCGTTTGGAATCTTGTTCGGCGGTATTGTTCTTACACTTGCTCTCGCGGTTGGCCTCGGCTTGCGCGATCTCGTCAGCCGCTCTCTGGAGAGTCACGTCGAGCACACCGGTGAGCGGACGCACATGCCGGACGAAGCTACAACTGCGAGCCAATCAATCAGGCATTTTTAGAAGGGAATTCGCTCACGACAGCAATGGAATCAGGCGGCATGCTCAGCTTGCCCCGACTAACTTGGATTGCGCTCCGTGATGCGAGGACGACGCGGCTTTCCTGGAGAACGTCGAAGATCTGTTCCAGCTCGCCGAGATTGCAGATTACCGTTATGGTTCCGCGTCTCATTCGCAGCCACTTTTTTTGTTCATCGAATGTTACATGCACATTGCCGATGCTTCCATCATTGAGACATGGCGTGGACCGGCGCATGTGAATCAATGCCTGATACCACGACAGCATTTGGGCATGGTGGCCGACCTCGAGTTCCTCCCATTTCAGTTTTGAAGCTTCAAAGGTCCCCGGACTTTCAGGATCGGGAATGGAAGCGGGATCCCATCCGAACGCGACAAACTCTTTCTTTCTCCCCTCGGATACTGCCTGCGCTAATTCCGGATCATCGTGGTCGGCGAAGTAGAGAAACGGAGTTGATGCTGCCCACTCTTCTCCCTGAAAAAGCATTGGAATAAATGGGCTGAGCAGGTACAGCGCGGCCGCGATTTTCACGCGCTCCAGGCCTGCAATATGACCGATCCGGTCACCCACTGCGCGATTGCCTATCTGGTCGTGCGTTTGAATGTAACCGAGAAAGCGGTGCTGCGGGAGCGCGTAGGTTGGGCGGCCATGGATGCGTTGTCGATAACGGGAGTAGATGCCGTCATACACGAAAGTCCGCTCAAGCGATTTTGCCAGCTGCTCAAATGTGCCGAAGTCCGCGTAATAGCCTTGCCTCTCGTTCGCGTTCAGTACGGTGGAAAGCGCATGATGAAAGTCATCGTTCCACTGTGCATCGATACCGAATCCTCCCGCTTCATGCGGCGTCACTACGCGAGGATCGTTTAGATCGCTTTCGGCGATGAGAACAAGCCGGCGCGCGAGGATTGCCTCCAATGCATCTACTTCAACGGCCAGCTGCTCCAGAAAGTGAATGGCGGAGCGATCGACGAACGCATGTACCGCATCGATGCGCAGTCCATCGACGTGGAAGTCGCGAAGCCACATCATCGCGTTGTCGCAAAAAAACCGACGAACCTCAGTGGACCCTGCATCCTCAAGATTCACTGCGCCGCCCCAGGGCGTCCGATGCGACGGGACAGTATACGGTCCGAATTTACCGGTGTAGTTTCCGCTCGGCCCAAAGTGGTTGTACACCACATCGAGCAGCACGGCGAGCCTCGCCTGATGCGCCGCATTCACAAATCGCTTAAGACCGTCCGGACCTCCGTATGGTTTATGAACGGAGAAGAGCGCTACACCGTCATAGCCCCAGCCGTGTTGCCCTTCAAAAGCATTCACAGGCATCAGTTCGACGTGCGTCACGCCAAGCTCGGCCAGGTATGCGAGCTTGCCAGCCGCAGCATCGAACGTGCCCTCCGGCGTGAAAGTTCCGATATGCAATTCATAGATGATCGCGCTTGGCAGCGGAGGCGCCTGAAAACGCGCATCGCTCCATTCAAAAGCTGATTGATCGTAGATACGCGATAGCCCGTGCACACCGTTAGGTTGCCACTCAGAGCGCGGATCGGGATAGGGCTTCGGATCGTCATCGAGAAGGTAGCCGTAGTCCGTTCCAGGTCCTGCCTCTTCAACCTGCTGCTCCCACCAGCCGCGGTCATCAGGGCCTTGCGTCGCGTATGCGACGCCGCCGGACTTGACCGAGACGTTCCGCGCAAGCGGCGCCCAAACTCTAAACCGATACATCGCCTGCACCTCTGTCACGTACAAGGAGCGCTACCGGAAACTTTCCAAACAATTGTTGTGCGCGCACACGTCCACCGCTTCTTGCTTCTCCGGTGAAGAGGTTGGTCCAGTCTCCCGGCGGCAGATCGACAGTCATGGAACCAAACCCGCTGCCGAGCTTGACATTCCAGCGAGGAGCTATCACAGCGACTGAATCGCCTCGAGAAAATGCGATCAAATGCGCCCACTTAGGCCCTTCTACTGGAAGCGGAATATATGCGGCATTCTTGCCGAGCCACTCAGGGTTTTCCCGCCGCAGATGCAGCGCTTTATAGAGAATCCATAGCATTGGCATTCCGCTGTCCATGCGCTTCATAATCTCGTCGACGCTGATGCCGGCATCGAGTTCCGCGAGCATTGCCCTTCTTGTTTCATAATCAACTGGCCCGCGATTGTCTGGATCGACGAGTCGCAAATCCCATAATTCGCTGCCTTGGTATGTGTCTGGAACTCCGGGCGCCGTGCATTTAAGAAGTGTTTGCGTCAGGCTGTTGACTCGCCCAGGAAGCAGGACCTTCCCGACAAATGATTCGAGCTCGGAAACGAAATCAGTTGATGCCAGGATCCGTTCGATAAAGAGTTTCAGTGCATCCTCAAACTCTTGATTCGGTTGTGTCCAGCTCGTTTGCTCCTTAGCTTCCCGGACGGCCTTTTCCATGTAGCCTTGAATGCGTTCGACCGTAATTGGCCACGCGCCGATCAGCGTCTGGTAGAGAAAGTATTCAGTATTGCGATCAGGGAATGTTTTGGTTTTAAATTGCTGGTTCCGTCGCGACCAGCGGTGCAGGGCCGAACGCCAGTTTCCGGGCATTTCGGTCAGCACTGCCAATCGCGCACGCACATCTTCTGATCTCTTGGTGTCGTGTGTTGTAAGAGTGTTCATCGTTTGCGGATGATCGGCGTGCGCTCGCGCGCAATATGAGTGGAATTCATCGAGAGTGATTCCGCTACGCTCTGGCGCGCCACCCACCTCGTTGAGTCCGATCATTCGGTTGTAGCAATAGAATGCTGCGTCCTCAAGACCCTTCGCCATTACGGCAGATGTGAACTGCTGAAAGCGAAGCAGAAACTCTGTTTCAAGCTTGCCGCGCGCGCGCATTGTAAGCACATCGCAAATGAAATCGTAAAGATCAGGGTAAATATCAGATCTTTGTGTTTTCGCGAAGGCTACCGCACTGGAGATTTGTTTTATATCCTCCTCCGTAACCTCGTCACGCACCGGCGCAACATAGGTTCTGTAGACGGAAAAACTCGCAGCAACCTCGCGGATGGCTCGCCTTATCTCGGCACGTGTGTAATCGCGGCGATCACGATTATTCTCGCAGATCTCGACGAACATTTGCGCCAGCCGGTTCACATCGCTGCCTAAAGCCTCATGTTCTACGTTCAGCTTCTTGGTATGCACCATCGATTCGAATTGAACTGGTTGCCGAATGAAGTTTGTATAAACTTCCGTCAACTCATTCAGCCCTTCGCCATAAACAAGAAGGCCATTACATGCATTCAGGAAGTCGTATCCTGTGGTGCCGTCGATAGGCCAGCCCGAACGTAATGATTCTTCGGGCCGCAGGATCTTCTCCGCGACAATCCAGGCCTGGGGCGAGCCGGCGCGCAGCCGCTCAAAATACAGTTGGGGATCTCGCAAACCGTCTGGATGATCGACCCGCACTCCATCGAGAACGCCTTTCCTCAACCACTCCATAATCCAAAAGTGGGTTGCTGCGAAAACCTGCGGCCGTTCGATTCGCACACCGATGAGAGTATTGACGTCGAAGAAGCGGCGATAACCAAGCTCCTGATCGGCTGTACGCCAATACGCCAATCTATAGTTTTGCAAATTGAGCAGGGAATCGAGCGCATCGATGTTTGCATTCAGATCATCGATCGCGCGCGTAATCGCCGCTACTACTCCCGGTTGCTCTTTTGTGACACGTTCTAAAAGCTCGTAGAGAATGGTCTTGTCGCGATGGCGCGCGGTTAGCACTTCCTCCTCTGATGAATCCGGTGAAGGGAGCCGCGCCAGGCTATCGGCAATAAAGCCCAGCGTCGGCGCGTTCACATGCTTGGCAGCCACGCTCAACGGAATTGCCAGCGAACGGGGCGCCAAGGGAAAAGAGTTGTCGAAGTAGCGCAACTGAAACGATTGACCGTCATAGTTGATTTTGATCTGATTGGCGCTCAGGACCCGTCCATACTGATCGCCCAGAACAGGGATCAGCACCTTGTTCTGGAGCTTCACTTCTGCAGAATTCCAATCTATATCGAACCACGCAGCGAATCGGCTTGATGGCCCGTTTTCCAACACGTCCCACCAGTACGTGTTTTCCTGGCCTGCGGCCATGTGGTTGGGAACAATGTCGAGGACCTGGCCCAGATCGAGGGTTTCGAGCGCACTGCTGAATCGCAAGAGGCCATCCTCGCCACCCAACTCGGGGTTCACTGCCCGAGGGTCTATGACATCGTATCCATGCATACTACCTGCTGCCGCACGCAAATAAGGCGAGCAGTAGACGTGCGATATTCCCAGATCCTTGAGGTATCGGGCGATTCTCGCGGCATCATCGAAGTTGAACGTGCGATGGAGTTGCAGTCGATAGGACGACGAAGGGGATCGTGGCATAGTCGGATTCCAGAAAAACACTGACGCGATGACGTCGCCGCTGCTTTGGGAATCGCGTTCATCCTCCACCCGCGAACGATTGCCTCCTCGGTGAAGCCGGTTGGGTACACGCGCGAGTAAGAATTAGAGGGGACCGCAATCCTACATTCGTGGCCCTATTCTGCGTTGTTCGATTGTGGCCTACTCTCCGCTGTTGGATGTCTGTCAAGCGATGTAGGATTCTCTGGGAAGGCCTCTTTTAATGTTTGGGGAGGAATGACGGATTTTTCTCCATGCTGCGGCTAATTAAGGGATTTTTTGGGAAAAACAGGGATCTTTACAGACAGTACAGATCCTGACAAATAGCAGCAAGGCAGTTGATTCTATTGTAGATATCTGATCTTAGTGGAGTTGGATAAATCAGTGGCGGAGAGAATGGGAGTCTCAGCTTATACATAAAAATCCTAATGAAATCGTCCATCTGTCCTCCGTGCTATGGTTGTGCCCATTGTTTTTGGCAGTGGGGCGCCATGGCAGACATCAAAGTGGGTCTGGTACGCAGAGTGAAGACCGACGCCGGGTGGAAGTACTTTCCGGCGGCCTACGCAGCGAATGGCCGCGTTAAACCAGATATGGCGATCATTGCCGGCAGGGAAGTCAAGCATAGGATCGGCCAATCTGTATGACCGTTCTATCTCCTGGCTCAAATCCCGTTTAGAGCCTCTTGTCGCGCGCCTGAGGGGCTCTCTGGAGAACCGACCATGATCACAAGGCTGTGACGTTAACGCCGGGGGGAGAACTTGACCACGCCCGTCCGGTCTTCCGAACGGTCGAATATCGTGAAATAGCCGTTCATCAGTGGGAGTCCCAGGATGGATCGCCCTTTCAGCCGTTCTCCGTCTCCTCGAAGTGGTGCAGTGGCATATCCGCGTTCAGGCGAATTCACCTGCCAATAGTTCTGGGGCGACACCTCAATCCTGACATCGCCATCAACTCCTTCAAGAATGAAATCCAACTGAGGCCACAACTTCCGGTTGAGGCTGCCCATGGGAAGATAACCCGCGCGCATTGCATGAGCAAACTGCTTGTTGTCTCCGCTTGATAACCGGGCGATTACAGCATCGAAAAGTTCTTGACTCAAAGTGATGCTGCTTGTCCCGCTATCTATGATCGAGTTCGTCAGGTTGCCGCTTCCCTTGGTAGGCGGGGGCACGGTAATCGGGTCACTTGAGCCGACGACAATCGCCTTCAAGTTGGTGTTGTACCAAACATCGTCCAAAACCCGCACAATTTGAAATGGCTTCGAACTATCGTACAGATCCGTGCTCTCTTCCCCGCCGCCGAGAATCAGGTATCCATGGTTAAGAGGATCAGCAGAGGGGTTTGTCTTCGCATGGCTTATCTTTGAGCGCCTCGTGTAGAAGGCGAATTTGTTTGCAAAGATACCGCTTTTCTCCAATTGCGTGAAATAGGGATCCACAAACGTGACGCTGCCATTTTGTATCTGGTTGTAATGGTATTTAGGCGGCCATGTTTTTCCGGGCAATGTGAAAGCGCTGTTAAGGCGAGTGTAGGCCAGACCCATGATCCCGTTTGCTTTGCCAAACATTTCCTTCGACTCAACGTAGGCGACCGCAAAGTTCACCCCCTTCACGGTTGTGCCACCGATGCAGACGTCGGAGCTCACTACGGCGCCAACCCAGCTTCCGCGGCCGTATATGACTTCCTGCGCGATGTTGGTCAATTGAGCGCTGGTATCCTGGCTCGGATTGTAGAACTGGCCATCGAATGCCAGGGTGCTGCTGCCGGTATCGAGATTCACGTTTGCAATCTTTCCCTGCGATCCCACAATGACTTCTCCGGTGTAATCGCCGTCCATATAGATGTTGGTGATAGGGATTCTTGCCGGTTTTTTCAATACTGATCCGATATTTGTCGCCATGAGGAAAACTCTCTTTTCTGCATTCTGGTTGCGGAATGGCGGTAAGATTGTTCTCGCGCGCCGGCAGTGCGAAGGGCACGAGGAATCTGGAGGTACTCATATTACTCGAAAAGCACTTCGATGTGCATCCAATAATGTGCTGTTCAAGCGTCTAGACTTTCCTGGGAACCAGTTACTGCGATCGCTGCATGTTGTGTTATATTTTGGCTCCTGTACTTCAAGGTTGACTCCTTCCAGGAGTTCACTGCTGGGAGGGACGAGAAGAATAAAAATGGACGAGCGATTCCTGATCTCGAAGAAGAAGACCGGTCTGGGATCAGACATGGCGACCATGCTTGGCGCCTGGTACTATGCCCACCGGACCTCGAGGACCCTCGTTGTCGACTGGCGAAGCTCTCTTTACCTTGCCGACCGGAAAGCGAATGCCTTTCCCTACCTGTTCCGGAAACCTGAGGAAATCGACGGCGTTAAACTCATTTGCGACGACTCATTGCGCAGGTTAAAATTTCCCAAGCCTGTCGTCTTCCTTCATCGAATGGAAGGCTGCGAATATGATGCATTGCTGACCGCAGGCACGGATCTGCCGGCACCTACGCTTCTGTGCAGAAGGCCGATGCATATCTTTCCTGAGCTCGAAGCGCAAAAGAGATTCTACTCAAGATTGCAATTACACGACGATGTACAACAGGAGATTGACGAGTTCAGGCACAAAGAATTTGCCGACGCAACCGTACTCGGGGTCCATTTTCGTCACGGCAACGGAGAGTATCTGGGGTTCCGGCCGGACGCGGGTCTCCACGAATCATGCATCCAAATCGCCGCGGCATGCAGACAAATGTACAAAGTGATGAAACCCACCCTCAGAGGCCGGTTTCGCATCTTCCTTGCCACGGACTCTCAAGAGGCAGAGCAGCAATTGAAGCTGCTGTTATCGAGCCTGTTTACCCGGCCCAAGGCGTTTCACGAGGCGGGCGGCGGGCGATTGCATCGGAGAGATCTGGGGCTGGAGAACGCGCGGAATGCCTTGGTGGAGATGTATTTGCTCGCCCACTGCAACTCACTGATCTATAACAATAGCTGGTTTTCTTACTATGCTCGACTGACCGGGCAATTCGACATTCCACCGGTCAATCTTCATCCGGATACCAGGTACGCCACGCTATGAATTTCCTGCTCGCAAACGATACGCGCGGATCTGTGCGGGGAGAGCATTGGGGCTCCTGGCTGACTACAACGAATCTGGAACAGCTCCTCTCACGCGTTGGCCTTACCATCGCCGATCGTCTGCCGCTCGGACGGCTCAAGCCGGTCGAAGCGGTGTGGAAGCGCATCGAAAAAGCCGGCATGCTGGTCATCAATGGAGAGGGCAGCGTTCATTCCGGAACGCCTACAGCCGTTGCTCTACTTAATTCCCTCAAGATGGCGCGGGAGCGAAACGTTCGTGTCTGGATTGTGAACCACGGCTGCTGGAATTGCGATGAGCTGATCGAGATGTACAAATACGCCGACTTCATTGCGGTGCGTGACGTCGCCAGCTTCGGCTACCTTGCACAGCACGGTATTTCAGCTCGTCTCGCGGCGGATTGCAGTTTTCTATCGGCCCCAGCACAGGCGGCGCGAAGGAACCAGCTCCTGGTTTGCTCCGGGCTCAAGCCGCCCGAGGACTCCGTGGTTAGACGTTGGGCGCGCGAGTTGAAATGTTCGCGTATCGTGCTGTCTAATGATTTTTATCCGCGCTTTTCCGGAAAGAAGACTGCTAAATCCGGGTCGGCGGAAGAGTCGTTCCGCATGATCGCCTCATCGCGATTCGTGATCTCCAGCAGCTTTCACGGCTGCATCTTCGCCGCCATCCATGCCATTCCGTTTCTGCCTGTTCAAGTTTCGGGCCAACCTGCAAAGACAATGGTCGCTGCAGTCGAAGCGATGGGGCGTCATGCACAAGGAGTTTGCTTTGAAGGTCCAGGATACGTGAACGCAAAGTGTGACGAGATTCAGCACGAGATGCGGGAACGTGCGAGGTGGTTGCGGAAGCGGGCTTCGTTCAACGTTCCTGCGAACAGCTGATTGGACTCGCCGGAGCTCTCGCCAAACGAGACGGTATCCAGCGTGCCTGATGCCGGTCTGCGCTTCCTTAAAAATTACGAATCAGGCGATAGCTTTTGCTTGCCATCGAGTGAGACTTCGGTGACAATGGTCGAGCAAGACTTCGGCGACAATGGTGCGGCACAATCCCCGTGCGGTAACGAGGTACCCAGATGTCTGGCGAACCGTGGAAAATTCCTCTTTCACATGTGCTCTATCAGCGCAGGTGGCAGGCCTGCCAGGAGCCGTTTCCCCACATGGTGGCATATGAGGTCTTCACACCTGATTTCTACTCATGGCTCGACAGCGCTTATGGCAATCTGCTGGCATTGGGGCTGTCAGAAACGCCGGCGAAGGGCCAGTTTTCACGCAATATTTCCAATTATGACGTGTACTCGATAGGCTTGTCCCCAGATACACCCGCGCCGTTCAACGTGTTTATCTCCAGGCCCTGGCATGATATGCTCGCCAATCTGGTGGGCATCGGTACCACAGGCGACGTCAATGGCGGCTTCCATCATCACTCGGCGGGAAGCAAGAGCGGCCAGGTGCATAACGACCTGAATCCGGGCTGGTTTATTGATTCTTCCGATCCGACCCAGGTGAATGTTGCACAGAACGATTTATGCGTATACACGAGCGGAAAGACCGGTGTCGAGGGCCTGCAAGTGCACCAGGCGATCCGGGCTATCGCCGTGTTGTTCTATCTGCACAATCCACCCTGGACCGGCGCCGAAGGCGGCGAGACAGGCCTCTACTCTCATCAAGCACAGCCGGTCCTCAATCCGGACAAAACAATTCCCCCGATCAACAACTCACTGCTTCTCTTCGAGTGCCGTCCAAACTCCTATCACAGTTTTCTGACTAACCGGACCTCACCGCGAAACTCCATCATCATGTGGCTGCACCGGCCGGTGGAAGATGTGTTGGGCCGATGGGGCGAAAAGTCGATCAAGCAATGGAAAAACGGACCTAAGAATTCAAAATCATGACCAACCAATCTGGCAAGAAAGTCTGTCTGTTAACCGGCGGCAGCGGCACGCTCGGCATAACCTTTTGCCAAATGTATGCTGCCCATTACGACATCGCTCTGGTCTACAACGAACACCAGCCCAAAGTGCCGTCGCAGATCATCAAACTCGTTGATCCGTTGTCGCCCGCTGCCGCCCTGCCTGAAAACCGGCAGGCAGTTTTTGCCATCAAGGCCGACCTCCTACAGGAGGAAGACCGGCAGCGCGTCGTTGAAGTAACGCTGGCGAAATTCGGAAGGATCGATCTTCTCGTGAATGCGGCGGGTTGTGCATACTGGGCATCCATGTTCGACGGCGATCGCCTCTACGAGAGTTTTCTTGATCAGTTTGAACTGAACGCCTTTGTTCCGCTGAGGCTGAGCTCCTTGGTGGTGGAAAAATTCTGGAAGAACCGCCTCGACGAAAACCGGTACTACAACCGCTCCATCGTCAACGTGTCGAGTACCGCGGGAGTTTATATTTACCGCGACCAGGGGCAAAGCGTATACAGCGCATCGAAGGCCGCGCTCAACTACCTGACCATGCACATGGCGGAGGAGTTTAGCATCGCCGGAATCCGCGCCAACGCAATCGCACCCACCAGCTTTCCCAGGCTCATTAGTACCGAGTCCGTGGCAGATGGCATTTATCGACTCGCGGAGGGCAGTCCGAACGGCAAGATCATGGTTCTCGACGTGACCGGTGAAAGCTGGCTCTAAAGGGGCACGCGGCTCAATGCTTTCTATATGGGCGGTTAGAACCAAATTCACTCTGCAAAATAATGCATGCTCGTTTGGCCGCAAGCTGCAAATAGGGAAGGTTTACCAAAGAATAATCACAAGATTTTTTCTTGCGCGGAATACAATCCTTTGCTATATTTCAAGTCTCTGGGCTCGGTTTCGCTAGACATGTTCGATGTAATTCCCCACATTGAGAGGTCTAAGTATGCCGCAATCCCCCCCGCCGTATCCTCCATTGACTCCTAACCCACCTAATCCCCCCTATCCTCCCGTAGGCGGCGGTGGTGGTGGAAGCCCATATCCTCCGTATCCCCCTTACCCACCGTATCCTCCATACCCCCCATATCCTCCGTATCCCGCGGAACCGGAACCGGCGCCGTGTCCATGTCCTGCGCCTTGCCCGACGCCGTATCCGGCACCGTGTGGGCCGGGGATGGGTTACTATCCCGGACCGGGACCATACCCATGTCCGTGGGGACCCGGGACAGGCCCGGGCACACCAGGCACAGGTCCGGGTACGCCAGGCACTGGGCCGGGCACAGGTCCAGGCACACCAGGCACTGGGCCGGGCACGGGTCCAGGCACACCAGGCACTGGGCCGGGCACGGGTCCAGGCACGCCAGGCACTGGGCCGGGCACAGGTCCGGGTACACCAGGCACTGGGCCGGGCACGGGTCCGGGAACGACCCCGACACCCACGTCGAAGCCGACGCCTACACCGACGTCCAAGCCGACACCTACACCGACGTCCAAACCCACGCCTACACCGACGTCCAAGCCGACACCCACGCCGACGTCGAAACCGACGCCTACACCAACGTCGAAACCGACGCCTACGCCAACGTCGAAGCCGACGCCTACGCCAACGTCGAAGCCGAGTAGCGGATCTGGCAGCGGCTCCGGTAGCGGTTCCGGCGGCAGCGGCTCCGGTGGCAGCGGCGGCTCCGGTGGCAGCGGTGGCAGCGGTGGCTCCGGTGGCAGTGGCGGCTCCGGCAGTGGTCCTGGATCAGGATCAGGACCCGGGTCAGGATCGGGACCCGGATCGGGATCAGGACCTGGATCTGGATCGGGGCCTGGATCGGGGCCTGGATCAGGACCCGGATCAGGACCCGGATCAGGGGCTGCTGCTCTTCCCAAACGCTTCTCGGCGAGGCGGTCGAATACGCGAAGTGCTGCAAAAACGCAGAGCAGACTGTCGAATTCGCGAAGCGCTGCAAAAACACCGAGCAAGGCAGCACACAAGAAGAAGTCACACAGATGATGTCGATACCCCCGGCCCAATCCTCGGGCCGGGGGCATCCTTCGGGCTGGCCGTTTCATGATGTTGCTCTTGGAGTTGCCCCTCCAAAGCCGCGTGCTAAGGCAACCCCCAAACCAATCTCCATCAGATCTAACCGGAAAGGAAAAAGAACGCTGTATGGCGGCTCAACAAAGACTCCCGGAGCGTTGGCGAAGCTGGGTTGCGGAGAACATCCTGCTGGAAGCCGACCCGGAGCAGATTGAAAACGACGCTGTCGCCGCGGGCATGAATCGCTCCCTGGTTCGTGAGGAACTCAAAAGGGCGCAAGGGAGCCCTTACATCGAAGGCGGCCGCTGGGTGATGCAGCGCGTGAACAAGCTGGAGTCACTTATGCGCATCCGCGTGGAAGCTTTCCGCCAGAACAAGACCAACGCATGTGTTCCGTCTCGGCACCGATTGCCAGCATCGACGTTTCGCGAGAAATATTACGCGCTGAATAAGCCACTAAAGATTTTGGGTATGGTGGACGACTGGCCCGCAATGCAGAAGTGGAGCCCTGAGTATTTCCGGGATAACTACGGCGAAGAGATTGTCGAGATAACCTCTGGACGAGATGCGGACCCGAGATACGAAATCAATCTCGATGATCACCGCACCCAAATGAGGTTTGCTGATTTTATTGACCGCGTTGAAGCCGGGGAGGGCAACGACTCCTACCTGGTGGCGAATAACCGATTCTTTGAGCAGCCAGGCATGAAGGGTTTGCTGGCCGATATCGGACCACTTCCTGGATTCTTGACGCGAAAAAAAAGAGCTCCACACACCTACATGTGGTTCGGGCCTGCCGGAACGGTCACGCCGCTTCACCACGACACCATGAACATTCTCTTCTGCCAGGTATACGGCAGAAAGCTGGTTTCGCTCATTTCACCCGATGAGAGCCCGTGGCTCTATAACGAGTTAGGGGTTTTCAGCGAAGTAGACTTTGAGAATCCCGATTTCGAAGTCCATCCGCTCTATCAGCATGTGGACCGCATCGAAGTCGAGATGAATCCCGGAGAGATACTGTTTTTGCCAGTTGGCTGGTGGCATCACGTCCGCTCCCTGGAGACAAGCATCTCAGTATCGTTTACCAATTTTGTTTTTCCCAACGACTATGAGTGGCGTCAACCGGAAATCCGTCGCGATGCATGATCTTTTCCACGATGCCTCAACTTAGCGAATTCACGGGAGCACACTACGGGGAAGCGATGGTGGTGTGCGGCCTCGGCAGGTCCATTCGTTCCTTTCGCAATCCAGAGAGGTTTCGCACCATCGGTGTCAACGACATCGGCCGTGCTTTCACTCCGACCTATCTGTTTGTGATGGATACGCCCAAGAGCTTCGGCCCGGAGCGTTTCCAATTCATCAGGGAATCGCATGCCTCCTATATTTTTACCGACCAGGATCTTGGCTTGGATAAACCCAACATCGTCAAATTATCTATCCGCCAGAGCCTCACCGCGCGTTTCGATGACCCGGAAACTCTATACATGATTGGCCGGCCCCCAACTTCGCCATTCCTCGCAATTTGTCTGGCCGCCCAAATGGGGGCAAAAGCCATAGGTCTGATCGGCGTTGATTTTGTTGATGGCCATTTCTTCTCTGCCGATGGCGAACACAAACTTTCCAAGGGCCTCGCGGGAATCAATGCGAGATTCTACCGGCTTGGCAGCACGCTACTGGAGCGGGGAGTGAAGGTATTCAACCTGAGTGCTGAAAGCAGGCTGAATGCGTTTCCGCGCCTCAGCCCGGATGCGTTCTTCGCTCTACAACAGAGCGCGATAAGCCGCTCGTGGTCGCGGCCAGCCAAGAGAGTGTGCCTGTTTTCCAACTCGCGCCCAACGAAGAACCTGCGCACGATCGCGCGGCTGATTAACAGCAAGACAACCGTCTCCTGCCGCCTGATTGCTCCTGAATCCCCGGATATTCAGCCGGCTTCGTCGCCGGAGATCGAAGAGGACGTGCTCTCCAGTGCGACAGTAAAACTCGAATGTGACAAAGTTCGCTTTCCTGATCTCACCTCGGTCAACGGCAGCTTCCCGCAAGTATGGGATCGCGAGTTGCGGCCTTTGCTTTTCAAGCAGACGAAGAGAGCACCAAAGCTTTTCCGCAGCCGTGCGCTCAGTGTCTGCGTGATTGTTTCTCAGGGCGAAGCGACTGGCGATGAAGCCGCGGAAACGGTGCGCAATCTTTCCGCGGGCATTCTTGCCGGCGATGAACTGGTGGTGCTCAGCAGCGGCGCGGGTTCAAATGGGTCGCCTTCCTGTCAGCGGGAATTCAAGCGGATCAAGTATGCTGAGCCACGTTCTGGCGAAAGCTGCATCGCCGCACGTGATCGAATCGCCCGGAATTCAAGCCAGGATATTCTCATCTTCACGGACTCCAACATTCAGGCCCCGCAACGGTGGCTTGAATTGCTTTTGCCATCCTTTGACGATCCGGAAGTAGCAGCCGCTGGACCTGCGATCGTTGATCTTTATGACCGGGAATTCAAGGGCTACGGCATCAAATGGGCGGATGCCGGACTGAGCACCGACTGGCTGCCCCGCCGCGGCGACATGCCGTATCCCGTACCATTTCTGCCGCGTGTCTTCCTCGCCGTAAGACGAACGGCTTTTGAGTGCGTAGGGGGATTGGATGCCGGCATGCAAGGCGTCATGGGCGATGACCTCGAGCTCTGCTTCCGATTCTGGACTCACGGATTTCAATGCGTCGTTGTGCCTGAATTCGAGGTCCTGTGGATGAACGCGTTTGCTGCCGGCGCGATTCGCGCCAGTGATTATTGGTGCGACCAGCTCTACAACATGCTTCGCCTCGCCTCAGTTCACTTCGGTGTTAAGCGGAGAGATGATTTCGCCAGAGAACTGGCTTCCGACCCCCTCTTCCCGTCGGCCTCAGCCCGCGTGGCAATGTCTGATGCAATAGCGCGGCGCAGGGCGCTGTGGGCAATGCGGAAGTACTCAGACGAGTGGTTTTTCGCACACTTTCGAAATTTGACATAAAGGCCGGTCGGTGCGAATGGGTGGTCTCTTTTTCAAGCTCTATCACGCGGGCATGAGCAACTGCCGGATGTCGCTGGACATTGGAGTCGGACTGGCGCATCTGACGGGACGGACGCTCGTGCCTTACGGTGTGAGAGCTCCATGGAGCAGCCATCCGCTCCTCGGCACTCAGAAGGACACGACACATTGCGCAACGGTGCTCGACCTCTTTCAGCTGCCGGTGGGTGTTGATTATGGGCACCAACGGGTGACGGAGATTGATGAGGAGCACGCAAACCGCCCATGGACCGGTGGTGTTTATGACTCCGCTCTCATAATTGATGAGGAATTGTGCCCTGACAGTGAAGATTTTGTGGCTTTCCGTAACCGTAGGCATTTTGTATGGTATTTATCCCACGCGCCGTCGGACGATGAAAACATGCTCGTAGACAATGAGACGCTGGGATTTTACTCGCACTTCTTTTACGGTGCCCCAGAGAAGCTGGCGGAATTGCGGGAGCTGCTTCGGCGCATACGCCCAGAGACTCCTTACCGCGAACTGGCCATGCGAATCGCAAAGTCCCTGGCCCCCTTCAATGCAGTACACATCCGACGGGGTGATTTTCTCTATTCAGGTATCAGTCTGCGTGCCAATCGCGTCACCGGCGGCGAAGTGACCAAGAACCTCGCGAGTCGCTTTTCTCGCAACGACCGGCTGGTGGTTTGTACAGACGTCTCTTCTGCGGACTGGTTCGCGCCACTTCTCAAATACTTCCGCCACGTAGTTTTCCTTGATCAGCTTCTTCTGCATGATCCCTGGGCGGCCGAGTTCCGCGCGCTGCCTTTTCATGACGACACGGTGCTGGCGCTGATCACGCAACTGGTGGCTGAAGAAGCGCAGTGTTTTGTCGGAACTCCCTTCAGCAGCTTCACATCTCTCATTCAACGCGCACGCGGTTTCAGGAAAAAACAATCAAAGTTTCTTTACTGCTATAGCGACTGGGATCCGCAGCACGTGCCCTTCAAGCGCTGTGAATTCCCTGAGGTGCAGGACGGCCCGTACTCCTGGAACCGGACTCTTTATCCCGTCATGCCGGGGGTGTACTCGTGGTTTCGGGAATGGCCCGAATGTTTTCAAAGTGCGGCAGTGGGCAATGGCGGAACCGTTGCACCGGCGGGAACCGTAACTTTAGAGGCTCGCGAGGCAGAAGTACATGGGGTGGAAGCGCGATATGAGCAAACGTACTTGCTCGATAACATCGGTTACTGGACAAATCCGGACGATTACGTATCGTGGGAGTTCACTATTGAGAGCGAGCAGCGTTATATGGTCGCAATTCGCTACGCTTGCCCGCGGAATTGCGCCGGAGGCACTTTCCTCGTCGAATTGAGCAGCGGCGAATCTGTTTGCGGTACCACTGTAAGCACGGGAGACTGGACCATCTTCTCAAGCTGGCAGTGGCTTGGAAAAATAAACCTCAGTGAGGGGCAGCACCAGCTCAATGTCCGTATTCTCAGCATGCCCGGGGAAGCGGCAATGAACCTAATAGGAATACGACTGACTCCGGTGAGCGAGTAGACACTTTTGCCGTTGCTCCTTTGCCCGGCTTAGCTCTGGCGTTAAGCGAATCACTCACCAGAAAAGCGGCGGAGGCTCGGTCTCCATTTCAATTCGTGCAATCGCCCGGTACCGTGCACTGCCCCAGGGAAGCGGACTCCTGGCAGCTATTGCTTTGCTGGCAGACACAATTCTCGGCAATCGTGGAATCGAAACATCTGTAGAGCGTTTGGCCATCTTTGTCCGTTACACAGGGCATCTGTGGAGTTTCGACTACCGGTGGAGCTCCGGCGCATATACCCATGCCGGCGGCAACCATAGCGGGGGTGCAAGGAACGCCTGCGCCATAACCGCAGCTCGCTTCGCACACAAGGTTGTTGGCGCCTTCCAACTGGGAATGCAATCCCGTTTGGCACGCAGTTCCAGTGGAGCATAGCGGCTGCTGTTCTCCGCCGCAAGGCTGGCATATGGAACTGGATCCCTGTTGCACAGGCGTTAGATTGGGTTGGCATGCTGTTCCGCCGGTACATGCCACCTGGCCCTGATTGCCGCATGAGCAGAGCGGGCCCGCGACCACAGAACCTTCCAGGCATCCCGATGGACAAGGGTACTGGCCGATCTTGCCACAGGTTCCGGCAAATGCGCA
>Ga0187847_10000300_pt1 | contig 58543 bp, 54 predicted proteins | sample June2016WEW_4_10_FD_132458 | JGI IMG/M metagenome (GOLD analysis project Ga0187847, IMG submission 132458) | Peatland microbial communities from SPRUCE experiment site at the Marcell Experimental Forest, Minnesota, USA - June2016WEW_4_10 | ecosystem: Environmental > Terrestrial > Soil >...
CCGGTAACCCAGCACGCTCCACTCTCTCAAAACTGGAGCGCCGCAAGTTGTCACTTTTCGCAAAACCAGCAACCTATATCTTCCCATTTAAGCCACAACCAACAACCTATAACTTCAAATTCAGCAAAAACCATCAACTTCTAACCCACTGTTTATCAAACAAATAATGCGCTAGTTCGCTCCACCTCGCAAGACGCGCGGCGGGTGGTTCCGGTCCCGGTGATTTTTTCAAACCAAGATGAGGGTGCCCCCTGCAATCAAACCTCAAAGTTGGCAAAAAACATTTTATGCGGTTTCAGTAAGTCATGTAGAATGCGGAACACGTGGGGCCTTTGATTCAATTGGCGAATCTATCGGCAATGTCAGCACGGGAATTGATCCGCGCGTGCGCCGAATCAAATGACGGCGCAGCATGGCAAGAATTTGTCTCCCGGTTCCATCGGCCCGTCTGCCTCTCGATTATTAGAACTGCATGCCGTTGGGGAGCCATTCCTCAGCAGGTTGTAGACGACCTGGCTCAAGAGACATACCTCAAACTCTGCGCTGACCAATGCCGCCTTTTGCAAGCCTTTGCAGACGAACGTCCTGAGGCAATAGAAAGCTACATAAGAGCGATTGCCACCAATGTGGCCCACGACCATTTCAAGTCGCTTCACTCCCAAAAACGGGGGTCTGGAATGGTCTCTCAACTGATTGAAGATATTGACCATAAGGCAGACGATGCAGGCTTTGGCGCCCAAGACACAATGGAGCGCGAGATCCTGCTGAGGGAGATCGGTCAGTGCCTTCAGGCCTGCTCAGAGGGGCCAGACCAAGAGCGGGATTGCCTCATTTTCTGGCTCTATTATCGACAAGGTTTGAGCGCCAAGGCCATTTCTGCCTTGCCCACTGTGGGACTGACTGCAAAAGGAGTTGAGAGCGCGATACTCCGGCTTACTCGCCTTATCCGAGCGCAGCTAGTGAACCTGCGACATCAGTCATTGCTATCCGCCAGCCCGGGCGAAAAAGGATTTCGTTCAGCGGAATCGTATTAATAGGAGACGCTGGTTTTGACACGGCCATTTGACAAACATCTCGACAGTGAAGAGTTTGAGGGGCTGATTTCATCACCTTCGGCAGGTGCGGTCGATTCTGTCCCGCTCTCGCAAGAGGCAACGGGAGAAGCCCGCAGTCATATTGCGAATTGCCAAGACTGCGCCAAGAAGGTGCAGATGCATGATCGTGTGCAAAGCGAGATTCTTTCTTTGGGAACGCGTATGCAGCGAGCATCACGTTTTGGTTGTTTCCCGGATGATGAGTGGATCAAGGTCGCGGCCGGATTACTACCTGAAGGAGAGATAAGGAATCGCTTGAATCACGCAGCCCAATGCGGGCACTGTGGACCCCTTTTGAAAGAAGCGGCAGCCACGCTCTCTAGCGAGGTGACTTCGAACGAGGAAGAATTATTGGCAAGCCTGGAAAGCGCTCGACCTGGGTGGCAAAGAACCATGGCTTCAACTCTGCAAAGCAACATATCGGACAAACAATTGCGCGCCGAAAGGACTCCTTGGCTGCAAAGATTCAGTTGGCATTCGCGCTTGGGTTTTGCGGTCTTAGCGATGGCGTTCGTGTTAGTCACTGTTTGGGGCAGCTTGCGTTTGATTCGCCCCCCTAGCGCCGAGCAGTTGTTGGCGAACGCATATACGGAACACCGGACGCTCGAAATTAGGATTCGTGGCGCGAGATTTGCTCCAATGCAGGTCGAGCGGGGAGGAGGCAGGTCAAGCCTAGACCGGCCCTCATCCTTGTTGAAGGCGGAAGAGCAAATCAGCGAAAACCTTAACAGGGATCCAAACTCCCCTGCGTGGCTTGACGCAAAATCGCGCGCAGACATGCTCGATGGCAACTATGGTTCGGCGATCGAAGCGCTGCAGCGTGCGCGAGAAGGGAACCCTGATTCTGCAGATATTCTCACAGATCTTGGATCTGCCTACTGCGCACAAGCAAACTCTACCGGTCGTGCGGTCGACTATGCGAATGCCATCGAATTCTTGAGCATGGCACTGAAGAAAACTCCTGACGATCCGATTGCTCTTTACAATCGGGCCATCGCAAACGAGGGATTGTCTGAGTATGTGTCGGCTGCGGAGGATTGGCAAAACTATTTGCGAGTCGATCCTCAGGGGGATTGGGCCGATGATGTGCGCAAACGGCTTGCGGCTGTGAGGCAAAAGCTAGAGTCGCGGGAAAAGAGCCTCTCAGAACCCCTGCTTACACCCCAGGAGATTGCCCACGTTGGCACCGAGAGCGAAGCTCTCAGGAACAAAGTGGATGATCGGATTGAGGAGTATCTCCGGCTCGCGGTCACCGACTGGCTGCCTGGCGCGCTTCCGGACTCCAAAACTCCTTCGCATTCGAATGTTGATGGCGCGCTCGCTTTTTTGGCTACACTCACGCGACAACGACACCATGACACTTGGCTCGCAGATTTGCTTGCCCATGCCTCTGGACCAGGCATTCCTAGCGCAGTAAAAACATTGGCTTCATCGGTTAATGCAAATCAACAAGGCGACTATCTCAGAGGTCGAAGCTTTGCACACAAATCGGCCGATCTATTTCGATTGGCTGGGAACCCAGCTGGCGAATTGCGGGCCAAGGTGGAAGAGATTTACTCCGATCATCTTCTTTGGGATGGGAATCGCTGCGAAGCGCTTCTCCGCAGTGTGAAGGAACCGCTGGAAGAGAGCAGCTACACGTGGCTGCAGGCACAGGCGAGCCTTGAAAAGTCTAATTGTGGCGACTTGGTTGGTGATCTCGGAACCTACTTAACTGCAATCGAAGAGGGAATGCACGAAGCCGAGGAGAACAGTTACACCTCTTTGTATCTAAGAGGTCTGGGCTTCCGCGCCCAGGCAGCGGCCTCCTTTGGAGACGCTGCCACAGGTTTCGCGCTCGCATCAAAGGGCCTGACACTTTTCTGGTCTGGACAAGGCGACCTCATGAAGGGTTATAACCTTTATACCGACTTAGATACAGCTTCGGATAATCTACGGCTTTCCAATCTGCAAGTTATCATCTCTAGGCAAGCGACCTATTTAATTGACCGGCACCCTAATGTATTGCTCCGAGCCATGGCTCATCGTTGGTACGGTAATGCCGCATATCTTGCAGATTTGCCGCGTCTGGCCGAGTCTGAGTATTCCAAAGCCACGGAGTTATTTGCCGACTCTCCAAAAACAGTTGCTACTACACGCGACCGAATGGATGCGGAGGTCCGGCTTGCGCAACTACAGATTCGACAGCGCGACTTAGAGCAAGCTGCCTCCCGGCTGCAAGAGGTGAAGATAGATCTGGAAAATACGCCCAGCTTCAATCCGGAGATCGAATTCTACACCGCACAGGCCGATCTCGCGATGAAAGAATCGGATTCAGCTGCTATGGAACCGGCGTTACGCTCTGCTATTTTCCTTTCAGAATGGGCACTAAATTCATTTTCGTCGGAGGCCGACCGGCGCAGTTGGGCAGAGCAAACCCGAAATGCATATCGCGATGCAGTCGAGTGGAAACTACGCACCGGCGATGCGATTGCAGCGTTGGAATTGTGGGAGTGGTACCGGGGCGCAGAGTTGAGAGCGGCTGAAAGTGCGTCGAGGCATGAAGCGGGCAACTTGGATAGCGCAAATCCCCCCGATCCACGTGACGCTCCGCCGCTGCCCGAGCCCAAGGTTGTATCGAGCCAATTGATGTATCTCCGGGATCAAACTAAAATCGCGTACGGCATCTTCCCTGATGGAATTGCGGTCTGGCTTTTCGACGATCGCGGTGTGCGCTCGCAATGGTTATCGACTTCGTTGCCGGTGCTGCAAGAACACGCAGGCCAATTTGAACGGCTCTGCTCCGACCCGACCTCCGATCTCACTGCCCTAAGAAAGATCGCGCGCTCGCTGTACGACATTCTTATCGCTCCCATGGAAAACCAAATAGCGCGCGGCAGAACACTCATGATCGAGCCGGACGGTTTTCTGAATGAGATTCCTTGGGAGGCGCTCGAAGACCGAGACGGCCACCACCTTATCGAGCGCGCGGCAGTTGTAGTCTCTCCAGGCGTGTATCGGGAAATGAATCTGAGAGCCCCTGTCGCAATCACGCCTCAATCGCCGGCTCTGGTGGTTAGTGTGCCGGCAGCTCCAGCCGAGGGGTTAACGCCCCTGACAGATGCAGAGACGGAAGCGGAATCTGTTGCCGGAAGATTTGGGGCGGCCCGTCTGCTTCGTGGCGACGATGCTACGCTTTCCGCAATTCGCCACGACATTCGGGATGCAGCTGTTCTCCATTTTGCCGGGCACGCCCTGTCGTCAACACTTCGCACCGGCTTGGTGCTCGCGGAACTCGACCCGAGCACACAGCGTTCACGTTTAATAACTGCCGGTAGCTTTAGCTTGAAAGATACAAATCATCTGCAATTAGTAGTACTGTCGGCATGTCATACGGCCGCCGGATCTCTGCCTGAATCATCCGGCACTGAGAATCTCGTTCAATTTCTGTTACACGCGGACGTGCCTCATGTAATCGCAAGCCGGTGGAACGTCGATTCCAGCCAGACCTCAAACCTGATGACGCATTTCTATGAGCGGCTTCTCTCCGGGAGTGACGCAGCAAGTTCGCTTAGAGATGCGGAGTTAGCGCTGGCGTCTCGGCCCAATTCGGCACATCCATACTATTGGTCTGCTTTTGAACTTGAAGGAACCAAATGAATCCTCAGGAGGGATCAAATGACAAATCGTTGGATGATTGCACTTTGCCTTGGAAGCCTCCTCTGCTGCGCAACGGGATGCTGCAACCAAAAACGGCTCGATATCACGCTTGAAGGACCCTGGATCATTTATGTGGAGCCCCAATTCGACCACGACGGGCACAAGGTGCCGGTGCTAATTGCAGTCGCGCCCACACTGGCGACCGCGCCACTGCCCCCACCCCCACCTTCACCCCAACCCTCACCTTCACCCGCGAGTCAAATGGACGTGTATCACCATCATTTGCCGCAAATAAGTGCAGGCGACGGATATTACATTACAGTCCCCGACATTTACTGCCTCACCTTCGACAATGAGTGCGCGCGAAAAGGCCCACGCACACTTACTACCGATCATTACCCCAGCTCAAGCCTCTTAACGGTTCCATATCGCGCCGCCGCCGACCACTCGACGCGTTGGGACTGGGTGAGCATCGCCAGAAATGGAGCTAAGAATAATGGGACTAACAATACGGTCCTGATCCTGCCCATGCCCGATTCCTATAGCGACGACGGAGTATACCAAATGCACTTTGCATCGGCTTTCGATTCAAGCGGAAATAGTTACAAAGCAATGCCATTTGGCGTCGAGGCACATAGCATTGGCTTGATCCTCCACTACACCAAGGTGCCGACGCACATTAACCTTGCATCCTGCGATCCGGACAAACAGCCGAGCGCTGCGAGTTGCAACGCTAAGGCCCCCGACCCGATCCGCGAACTCGATAACAGCGGCACGCTCAAAATTGAGATGAGGGCGCCAGACGATGAAAACGGCTGCGACTACCATGTGCGCTTTGCTTACATGAACATCTACAAGCTGATCGGAAACGACTTCAACAAAGACTATGCAGTTGTCGAACCCGCACTTTATGATCAGGGTCGGTATCAGTACCAGGACAAGGACTCTACAGATTGTTTCAAGTGCGATCCCCAAAACAACAACATCATTGATCCGAGTAGCTGTCCCACCATGCAAGGTCATGGGGCCACGGTTCCAACGGATGGTTCTTCGATGGCATGCCCAAAAGAAAATGCAGAGACGGCAGCGACGTTGCTTTTTCCTACTCCGATCTGCGCTATCATTGACCAAATAAACAAAATTAAACTGACAAGTAACGCTGATTCCGATATTACGTCAGCATTGAAGGCGGTAAATGAGGCCAATGCACTCATGTCACAGCTCCATCCGCAGTTCCCCAGGATCTCGCAAGTCTTGCGGATCGGAGGGCTAATAGCTGAATCGAAGAATTATATCGAACGGTATGAGATAAAAGTTTTAGCTAATCAAAAAAAAGGGAAATTGTCAGATGCCGAGAAGCAAGAAATTCTTCCGAAACTAAACAAAATAAAAAAAGACCTAGATGAAGACAACGTCAAGGGTGGAAATGACTGCCAGGCATCCACGGTGCGTGTGGATTAAAGGTTGATCGATACCATATCAGTATTTAGCGGACGGCGGGCAATTGCCGATACCGTGCCCGCCGCACGCTAAATACTTCGTATCGGATACCGGCACAGCCACCTCCTGCAGGTTCCGCCTGCCCACCTATTAAAGCCATTTGCCAATTCAAGCAACCTTATAGATTGCATCCTAGTGAAGAAACTCAAACGCTCTAATTCGCAAAAAGGACTTTGTCCATAGGTGTCGTCTTAACTGTTGGAGGCGACATAGCGCGCACTTAGCTAAGAAAGTAAGTGAAACGACATAAGTCTCCTCCACAATCCCCGGAGGTGATTAGAATGAGATTCACTCGCATAAGACTAAACTTTGCCCGCATCGCGCGGACATTCGCCGTTGTCCTGGTTCTCTCTACCGTAGTCTTTACCTTTGCCCAGAGTGTCCCTCCCGGCACGGGCAGGTTTGGAACTGCAAAGAATGTCAATGAAGAACCTTCAACCCCTCCATCCACTGGCACATGCACGCAGCCGAAGCCGTGGTTGTTCCCGATCAGTCGTCCGACAACAACGAATGACCAGATCAACTGCTACTACAACACGACGAGCAACCTGGCATTCGCGACCGAGGCGCAGTACCTCTACAACCCCGGCGGAAGCGCGAACACAATCTCCGGCAGCCTCGCTTCGTTGCAGTTCCCAGGAGGGGTTCAATTGACGCTTGCCGGCAACGCCAACACGGGATCATGCTCTAGCACGGCCACGAACACATCGAGTGGCGGTACCCAGCCGACTACGAATTCGACCAATTCGACCTGTGGATCCTCCGCCAGCGGCAGCAGCACACCATCACTTCAGCAGGATGTACAGACCTTGACGCAAGGTGGAAATTTCGCTCTGAAGGGGCTTTGGCCGATTGTGAATGTGCGGGGAAAAGGGATCCAGGTTATGTCTGTCGTCGCACCCAAGATGGGATTCGAGATTAGTGGTCTGACAGGGCAGAACACTGCAACTGGCGCCACTGACGTGAATAGCAACCTGTCGAGTGAAACCTATTTCCAGATCGATGCAATTCCCGCTTCGGATAACAGCGAAAGTCCCGGCTCCGTCTTCCTCGACTATCGCGGAGGCTTGGAGCATGTCAGCAGCACATTCGCAACAAGCGCCGGGCTAAAGAGCGGGGATAACTTTGGGCTCCAACAGTTCTCTGCCGGCCTTGTCATCAACGGGTTCCTTCGAATCAGCGCGCAGAGATACTTTGGGCCCGAGCAGGCATACGTCAACAGTAGCGGTAGTCCAGCGACAGTGAACAATTTCAAGAACTGGCAGTTGGCAGTTCAGATTGTGCCCTCCAATGGAAAGACGAAAAGCAAGACATCTAACCCGAACTCAAACTGATTTTCCGAGAGTATCTGTCGTAACTGTCGTTGAAATTCGAAACAAGGAAGAATCAGGAACTGTGGGCTGCATGGTATTCTCGGCGTCTCTGCCAAGGAAAGAATGAAGTGGAACCGCTGCGCCGGAGGAAAGAGGAATAAGAAGCCAGCTAAGCAGATGGTGAATTGAGAATCATCGGGAGATAAAGGGCCTTTCGCTAGACTCCAGAGCCCTTTTCTCCCAAAGCGTCCTCAGCACGGAGATGCCTCAGCCTAGCTTCATCATGTGAATGTGGTTTATGCATCTCTGATAAATATCTGCAAAACCTTTATGCACCGGTTGCAGTACGAGCGATTTTTGCCGCGTCCGTCGCGGTGCAGGTTCTTGGCCTGCATGGCACTGGCATAGTTGGTTGCGCTGATGGCCATCGCCACCATCACCGCATGGCTGCTGCTCCCGAAGCCTCCATGTGCAGGATGAAGGGAAGCAAGCTTTCGGTCTCGTGAATCGACACCGGTCATTTTGTTACTACAATGCTCAGAAGTTGAGCTGCCAGTCGCGCGTAGTTCAGTTCAAGACAAAGCGTTTACGCATCATCTAAATGGCTGTCGGACTTCCTTGATGAGAGGGACATGGTTAAATGTAGCCCACCTAGCCACTAGCATCTCTGAAAACGCTATTACTTTGTCAGTACTTTTCGTTTGTGGACTCGTAAAGGTATTGATCGGGTAGGCACGGGGAAATCCTGGCAGAGGCAGCGTATGAGCTTCTGAAATCAGAATTACACCATCATTTCGCGAGTACCGCAACCTGCCATCCTCGTCTTTCTTTTGGAACGCGTTACAAAGAGCATAGTAAATCACATCAGGAGCAAGCATTTCCGCGCCCTCGTTCAAAAGTACGATAATGCCCGTCGCTTCGGGAATACCAAAAATCAAGCGCGTATCGCGGACTTGTTTATCTGCCTTGGCGACATCGTCATCAATAATCTTTGCGATATTCAGCATCAATCCCCGCTGCAAAGAGTCGGTGTCAGGTTGATTAGAGAAGATGCGCCGCGTTGACACCGTACCAAATGCAATAATCCCGCGATCGCGCATTATTTTTTCCGCAAATCTCTGGGGCCTCCCTACAGGGTCAGAGACGAGCGTCTTTTGCTCGACTATTATTTGTCGGCTTTGAAAGAGGTAGTCCGCCCTCATTCGATCATCAGGTTCTTTGGCATTATTTAGCAGGGAGTCAATGTCTTCGAATTCATCAAGGGTCTTTACAAAAGATTCAAACCGCGTACGCAGGGTTGATTTTCCGTTGTCCTTGCGATTACTCATATACCGAGTTTAGCGCTTTATCACAATTCAACTAGCCTTCGTAAACAGCCCTTGTGATGAGTTGACGGGTATCCACGCTACCGGAGCCAAGGGCCGCGCTGGTGGCCATGGCGGTCGAGATGGCATACAGCTATGCTCCCATCCAGAAGTAAGAACCGTCGCGGGGAACCTTTCCGGCCTCGTCAGTGTCCAAGTTAAAGAGGGATGCCACCGGCAACAGACAAGAGCGTAGGCGTGTACCCTGAAGACTGGAGCTTGTGGATGCGTGGAATTTTCATTTTGATTTTTTCGGCGGCGCTTTTGTTGTGCGCTTGCCCGGTTCAGGCGCAGATCACGGCTGCCAAACCCGCGAATGCACCGGCTAAGGCTCCTGAGGGCGCGACGCACCTGATGCTTCCGCCTGTGCCCAAGGCGCTGCTGCCGGATTCGTTTGCAGGATGGGTGGCAGTGCGTCCGGCGAAGAGTGCGCGGCCGATTCTCACTGATGCGGCGCAGGCTGATCCGGCCAACGCGGCCGTCCTGAAAGAGTACGAGTTTAGCGACGCGGTGGTGACCGATTACAAGCGGGAAGGCGAGACGCTGAGCCTGCGCGCACTGCGTTTTCATGACGCCAGCGGGGCCTTCGGCGCGTACTCGTTTTATCGCCAGAATGGTTGGCCAAAGGAGGAGATCGGCACGGGGGCAACGTCGGATCACAAACGAGTGCTCTTCTGGGTTGGCAATACGGTGGTGGATGCGAATTTCTCGCGCATCAGTCCGATGTCAGGCGCGGAGTTGCGCGAGCTGGCGGGGCAGATTCCGGTGCCTGAAGGCAGCAAGGCGCTGGCGCCTCCGATCCTTGCAAATCTGCCGCAGGCCGAGCTGAATGGGCAGACGACGCACTATGCGCTGGGGCCGGCGAGCTATGCCGGGGCGGGCGGCGTGCTTCCGGTCGAGCAGGTGGGCTTCGATCGCGGCGCGGAAACTGTGACCGCCAACTATGCGCTGCGCTCCGGCGTGGCCACGCTGACCATCATTGACTATCCCACGCCGCAGATGGCCGCGGCGCAAGAGAAAAAGCTTCGCGATTACATCAACGGGTGCAAACAGGCGGGCAAACAGGCCCAGGCGAGTTGGCCCAAGCCGCTTCAGGACTCCGACCTGGCATCGCTCGAGGTGCGCAGGAGCGGGCCGCTGGTGGCGCTGGTGAGTGGAGACGCCATTCCCGAAGAGAGCCACAGGCTGCTGGCGACAGTGCACTATGAGGCGGACCTGATGTCGATTCCACAGCCCATGGAGTCAGAGGCGGCGAAGACGGGAAAGTTGCTGATGGGGATCGCCGTCATGGTGATCATCGGGGCGAGTGCAGCGATTTTGCTAGGATTTTTTCTGGGAGGTTTCAGGGCGCTGTACCGCATTGCGCGCGGAAAGCCAGCTTCGTCGGTCTACGATGTGGAGTTCACCAGCTTGAATCTGCGGGAGTAAGAGGGAATTTCGGGGAAGAGTAGCGGGGCCGTATCCGAAGGGTTAACGGGCGGTGCAAAACCTGTGAAAAACACGTAGAGACCCTAAGAAACACCCATAAAAGACGGGAGATTGCGGAGAGAAAAAGGCGAAGAAGCGTCGAAGATGCCCTCTGTGCATTTCCTGAGAAACGTTTATTAAGTCATTGATTAACAAGCGCTTATTTCTTCATCGAATTCTCCTTGACACTCCCTTCCCCCGCCCCTACTATGCAGCCAGAAAGTTCTGATGGTTTTGCCTCCGTTGGAACTATTCTCCCTGAGGAGAGAGCTGCCCTGTTGCCGGGTGGCTCTTTCCGTTTTTGGACGGTTTTGAAGGCCTAGCCGTTTACAGTTTCCTGGGCTTCAGATTAGCCTCCCGAATGCAAACAGGCCCACGGCGAACCGTGGACCTGTCGGGTTGGAGAGGGTTTGCGTTACTTGTGCTTGGACTCTTGCCTGGGCGCTGAGTGCTGCTGAGGAGCCGGATGAGACGCCGGCGCCGCGTGAGATGGAGGTGCGGAGTGCTGCTGAGGTGCCTGACGCATTGCTGGCGCCGGATGTGACGCAGGTGCAGCATTGTGCTCTGCAGGTGCAGACTGATGGGCTGGCTGCGATGCCGTGTGCATTTGCGGTGATGCGGAGTGCGATTGAGCCGCCGGCGTGCTACCGTGAGCTGCATTCTGTGCCGGCCGTGCCTCTGCGGCAGCGGGATGCGCTCCGTTGTTCCCCAGTGGTCTGCTGACAGCCGCATTCGCCGGGTGTCCGCCATTGTTCTTGGCATACGACGTCTTGTCGGCCCTGGCAGTTTGAGCGTGTTGCTGTTGGAACGAGGTTGGCGCCGTGTGCTGTTCGTGTTCAGCTGCCCGCTCCTCGGCCGTAGGTTGATGTTGGACGCCGCCCGGACCGCCGCTGAAGGCAGCATGGTTGTTATTGACGATGGTCGTATTGTGGACAATTGTCGTGTTGACGTAAGTATTGTGGATAACTGTCCTATTCACGTTCACGACTGCTGTGTTGTATGCGAAGTGTCCGCCGCGCCACTCGCCGCCGGCGAAGCCGATACCGCCGTAGCCGAAGCCGTAGTTCACGCCGCCGTAGAAGCCGATGTGCGGACCCCAATAGCCTTCATGGAAGATGTAATGGCCGCCTTCCCAGCCCCAGTAGTGAGGAGTCCAGAGAAAGCCGGGCTGAGGCGCGGCGACCCAGGTTCCAGGAACCCAATAGTAGCCATCGTCGCCGTAGGCCCAGTAGCCGGGGGTCCACATGAGGTCGGGCCCTGGGCAAGGCGGTTGCACATAGACCGGCAGCGGCGGAGGGGCAATCCCTACGCTGATGAAGATGCCGGCTTGTGAGGAGACAGGAATGAGCAGAACGATCAACGCCAGCAGAAGCCAGCGTGCAGAGCGCAATAACTGCATGAGAAAATCCTCCAGTGTTTTTGGCGGTGATGAGGCCTGAAACTCAGCCTCACTGCCGGACCTATTCGGATAAAACCCATTTCCCTGGCGAAAGTTGCCGAGGAAGCAGGAGAGCATCTCACCAAGGCCGCACAGGAGCAATTCAGCCGAGCGGCGTGCAAATCTTCGCCGTCATTATGGAGCAGCAGAAGCTCGCCCGCTGCTGCTCCATTCGGCTTGCCAATAAGTTTACCGCCAAGCGAGCCTGGCCGTCCGCTCGATTGCGTGCGGGAAGAGATTTTCTGCCAGCCGCATAGCCGCGCGCGTTCAAGACAATGAGTCTTGCCGTAGCTTGGAAACACGGCTCAATAGCGATAACTGATGCCCATACCTAGAACGTGGCGCGCGTTCAGATTCACGGGGATGTAAGCGACCTGCGGGGCAGGCGCGGGCAAGAAAGTTGGCGAGGGGATCGTTCCGATGTTGTTTGCCACTTGGCCAATGCCGATGTCGAAGGCGAAGTGCGGCTTTTCCCTCTGCGTAATGCGTACGGCATAGTCCAAAGTTGTCGGCAGATCGGCCTTGCCGGCCACCAGGGGAATGCCGGTGGGAGGAGCAGCACCCAAGCCCTTGACGGTTGGCGGTTGCTGGGTGAATCCCGCCGAAGGAACGGCCACGATTCCGTGTGTGATGGGTAACGGAATACCCAGGCCGCCGAAGAGCCGTCCCATGAACCGGTTGCTTTGACCGCCGATGCCATAAATCGAGGCATTAGTAGCCTTCCATCCCAGGTTCACCAGAAACGGGACCGGAGGTTTGGCCCAGGTTTTGGTGACGGCCACATAGACGTCCCCATTGGTGTATGACTTGGCAGCCGGGACGGGCAGGATGGGTAGAGTTCCACCTTCCTGATCGATGATTGCTGCCGCCTGATCGTAGAGTTCCACCGCTTGCTGGTACGCAGCGCCCGAGACAAATCGATCGTTGGTGCGCACTAAGCCGCCGACCGCAATCCCCGGTGTCCATGGGCCAAATTGGCCATCGTTGATGGCCACCACTTTGCCGTGAAAGACATTCATGCCGTTGTAGTTCCAAAGCTGGCTGAAACTTGGCGTGACTGGTATCGCGGTAGCCGATGATGTGGAACCCAACACTGCATTGGCCATCACAGTAGTGCCCGATCCGCTGTCGCCAAACTGATGCATGCTGCGCGTATAGCCGGCTTCGGCGCGGCCGTAAAAAGCTTCTGTGATGCTCAAGGTTTCGATATTGCCGATGACCGCGTTGGCATCAATGAAGTGGAAGCCGACGGCGGGGTGGGAAAACTTCTCGCCCTTTTCCATGTAGACCACGTAGGCTGTGGGCGTAAGGAAGCCGCCGGTTTGGCCCTCCAGTGTCAGGTACTGAGCTTTGAGTTGCAAGGTGGGGAACATGGCAACCGTGAGGAAGCCGCAAACAATGAGTTTGTGGATGGTGCGAAGATTCACTTGGATCTCACTCCCGTAGAAGGCAGCTGACTGCCTTCGATGACGTTCAGAATCTAACTCGTTGTAACATAAACGAAGTAGCCTCGTCTTCTACTTTGTTTGGGTGGTAGACTCAGCCCATGCCGCGCGGTTTATTTATTACACTCGAAGGTTTGGACGGTTCGGGGAAATCAACGCAAATTCAGCGACTGGCTGCATGGCTCAAAAAGCGCAGCCACGCCCCCCTGGTGACTCGCCAACCGGGAGGCACCGCGACCGGCGACCGCATCCGCGCCTTGGTGCTTGATTCGCGTTCAGCGGGGCTTATACCAATGGCCGAGATGGCCCTGATGTTCGCCGACCGCGCCCAGGCTATCTCCGAAGTCATCGAACCCGCGCTCGCAGCCGGCAGGATCGTTCTTTGCGATCGCTTTACCGACTCGACAGAGGCCTACCAGGGCGGTGGGCGCGAGCTGGGATCCGATGCCGTTCTCGAACTGCATCGCATTATCTGTTCCAACCTCCAGCCTGACCTGACGCTGCTGCTGTTGCCTTCGCTCGAAGCCTCGTTGGCCCGCGCGCGCCGCCGCAACCAGCGTGCCGAAGATGAGAGCGGACAGAACGAAGGTCGCTTCGAGCAGGAGCAAGATGCTTTTTACAGTCGCGTCTGGCAGAAGTACCAGGAGATCGCGGCACGCGAACCAACTCGCGTTGTCCGAATCGAAGGCGACCTCTCGATCGACGAGGTCCACGAACAAATCGTCGAAGCCGTGGCCGAGCGGTTGGTCGGGTTGGCTGCCGGAGCGCTTCGTCTCTGACCTTTCCGCGTGAAATCGATACCTGCCGTTTTTTCCTGCAAACTTTAAACAAGCCCGCGCAATTACACTTTTATAAGTGACCAGAGAAAATCCATTCGCGCCGCAGCTCGATCTCAGTTTTGAAGAGCCGCGCCACGCACGCCGCATCTGGCCCGTGCGGGAGCTCGTTGGGCAGGTGCGCGAACTGGTGGAGCAGGAGTGGGCCGACGTGTGGGTGGAGGGTGAGATCTCGAATTTCAGGCCCGCGCCCTCCGGCCATGTTTATTTCACTCTGAAGGACGCGGATGCGCAACTCCCGGTCGTGCTATTTCGCCGTCAGGCGATGCTCTTGCGCTTCCGCCCCGAGGACGGCCTGCACGTGCTTGTGCGCGGGAAGGTAAGCGTCTACGAGCAGCGCGGCCAAATGCAACTGGTGGCCGAGACGATGGAGCCGGTGGGCGCGGGTTCGCTGCAACTGGCCTTTGAACAACTGAAGGCGCGGCTCAAAGCAGAAGGCCTCTTCGACTCGGAACGCAAACGACCGCTACCCGCGTTTCCACGCACCGTGGGCATTGTCACATCGCCGACCGGCGCGGTGATTCGCGATTTTCTCAACATCGTTGCCCGCCGCCATTCCGGCTTGAACGTGCTCGTCTGCCCGGTCTCGGTGCAGGGAGATTCGGCGCCGGCTGAGATTGAGGCGGCGCTCGAGGAATTGAACAGCTCCAGGCTGGTGGACGTGATTGTGCTGGCGCGCGGCGGTGGATCGCTCGAAGATTTGGCGGCATTCAACAGCGAGCGCGTCGCTCGTGCGATTGCGGCGTCGCTGCTTCCTGTGGTCTCAGCCGTCGGCCACGAGACGGACTTCACCATCGCCGATTTCGCCGCTGACCTGCGCGTTCCCACCCCTTCAGCCGCTGCCGAACTGATTACCGAGGCACAACACAAGATCGCCGAGTACCTGGCCACGCAGGAGCATCGACTGGCACGCGCCGCGCGCTTTCAACTGCTGCAAGCGCGCCAGCGGCTGACACGGCTGTCGATGAGCCGTGCCGAAGGGCGCATGAGCACGATGCTGCACCGGCTCGAACAGCGACTGGACGATTTTTCTTTTCGCATTGAAGCTGCCGTCAGCGAGCAGCTCCGACAGCATCAGCGCCATGTCGCCGAGCTGTCCGCGACCGTGCTGCGTCACGATCCGCGGCGGGGACTTGCCCAGGCGCGCGAACGTCTTCTGGCCTGCCGAACCCGCCTCGACCATTCGATGGAGCGCGCGATTCACACCTCTGCCGCCACGGTCAATGCCCTCAATGCACGACTGCACTCGCTATCACCCCTGGCAGTGCTGGAGCGCGGCTATGCGCTGGTGCTCGACGGCCAAGGCGGGCTGGTGCGGTCGACAAATCAAATTGCAGCAGGAGACCAACTAACCACGCGCCTCTCCGATGGCGCCTTCATCAGCCGCGTGGAATCCAAAGCTCCTAATAAGAAATGAGACTATGAGCACAGCAGCCGTACGCAGACTCTTCGGTACCGATGGCATTCGCGCAGTCGCGGGCGAATTTCCACTCGACGCAAACACGATCTTCGCCTGCGGGTTGGCGCTGGGCCACTCGTTGCGCAAGACCGCGGCTGAACCCAAGGTGATATTGGGCCGCGACACGCGTGAGTCGAGTCCCTGGATTGCGGCCATGCTTGCCGCAGGTCTCGACAAGACAGGAACGCACGTCGAGAGCGCAGGCGTGGTGCCGACTCCGGCGGTTGCGTTTCTGGCGCGCAAGCACGGGTTTCAGGCCGGCGTGGTTATCTCCGCTTCGCACAATCCGTGGCAGGATAACGGCATCAAGCTCTTTGGCGGTGATGGCTTCAAGTTGGCCGATGCACTTGAACTGGCCATGGAAGAGGAGATTCTGCATCACGCCGAGCAATCCGTCGCGCCCGATCCGGGTTCACTCGATACGATCAAGGACAATCCCGCGCTTCAGGCCAACTACATTCAATTCCTCATCGACTGCGTGCCAGGCTTGTCACTGGCCGGCTTGCGCATTGTTGCCGATTGCGCAAACGGCGCAGCGGCGGCGGTTGCGCCAGAGCTGTTTCGGCGGTTGGGCGGCGGAGTCACGCTGCTCAATATTGCTCCCGACGGCCACAACATCAATTTGAATTGCGGGGCGTTGCATTCGGGTTACATCGCCGCAGAAGTCAAGTCGCGTGGGGCGGCGTTAGGGCTGACCTTCGATGGCGACGCCGACCGCTGCATGCTGGCCGGGGCACACAACAACGTGATTAATGGCGATGCGATTCTGCTGATAGCGGCGCGTGACCTGAAGGCTCGCGGACTGCTGACGGGAGATTTGGTCGTGGCTACCACCATGTCCAACATGGGCCTGGAATCGGCGTTAAAACGCAGCGGCATTCGGATGCTGCGCGCACCCGTCGGCGACCGCTATGTTCTCGAACAAATGCTTCAGCACAACGCGGCGCTGGGCGGCGAACAGTCCGGGCACATCCTGTTGCCGCATCTGGCCACTACCGGCGACGGGCTGCTGACCGCTCTTGTCGTTCTGGATTTGATCGCCCGCTCGGGAAAAAGCATTGACGAGCTGACGGCGGATTTGAAGGTCTTCCCGCAGATCATCGTCAACGTAAAGGTACGCGAGAAAAAGCCGCTGGAATCGATACCCGCCGTGGCCGCAACGATCCGCGCCGCAGAAGAAGAGTTAAAGGATTCGGGCCGCGTGGTGATCCGCTATAGCGGCACCGAGAAACTGGCCCGCGTGATGATCGAAGCTGAAAGCGAAGAGGCGATGAAGCGGCACGCGAAGGCCATCGCAGATGCAATTCGCGCTGAACTCGGCGCGTAGTTACTTGGGAATGCAAAGAAAAAACAGACGCCGCTTCTTCGCCGCACTGCTTGCGGCGAAGACGGAGTCACGGCATCTCGCCTCAACCGCGCAGGCTTGCGGGCGGAATGCTCACTGCGGAAAGCGCGTCGTAGGCTGCTTGCGGCAACTCCAGCCCCGCTGCGGCAACGTTCTCTTCCAGGTGCGCAATCGACGAGGTTCCAGGAATGGGCAGAATCACCTTGGACCGCTTCAGCAGCCACGCCAGAGCGACCTGCAGGGGCGTTGCTTTCAACTCTCCAGCTACCTTCTCGATTGCCTCATGCGCCTTCCTCGCCTGGCCCAGCGGAGCCCATGGAAGGAACGCAATGCTGTTCTGTTGGCAATAATCCACGATGAAGTCGGACTCGCGGTCGGCAAAACTGTAGCGGTTCTGCACCGCGACGATAGGCACGATTTTGCGTGCTCGTTCGATGTGTTCGCGTGTCACGTTCGAGAGCGCGACATGGCGGATCTTGCCCTGTTCGCGCAGTTTGGCCAGCGTTTCGACCGATAACTCGAATGAGACGTTATTGTCGGGGGCATGAAGCTGGAGAACGTCGATCCGGTCCAGGCGCAGGCGCTTGAGGCTGCCTTCCAACGCTGCTGTCAAATGTTTCGGGCTGGCGTTGTGGGTCCACTGACCGGGACCTGGGCGCTCCCATCCACCTTTGGTCGCAATAACCAGACCGGCAGGGTAGGGATAGAGAGCCTCAGCAATCAGCTCCTCCGACGTGCCGGGACCATAGGAGTCGGCGGTGTCGATCAGGTTAACGCCTAGTTCAACCACGCGCCGCAGTGTGGCGAGAGCGGCAGTCTTGTCGGCAGGAGGTCCCCAGATGCCCGGGCCCGTGATGCGCATGGCTCCGTAGCCAAGACGATTGACAGTCAGGTCGCCCCCGATGGTGAAAGTTCCCGAGGCGGCAGCAGTGATAGCTTGAGTTTGGCTCATATAGATTGCTCCAGAAATGGGAGAAAAATTTCTACCTTCGCTCCATCAAAAAAAAGCGAACGGAAGATATCATACGATAACTTGGATGAGTGTGCTCCCTTTCGCGATTCACGCATCCGGTCTTCGTAACGCAAGAGAAAAAACTCCCAGTCCGGTTATTCGCTGAGCCATTCTTGCGAGTCTTTTCACATATCCCGCCAGTTCGCGCCAAAGGCCAGGTCTGCAGCCAGCGGAACGTTGAGTTGGATTACTCCTTCCATCTCGGTACGAACCAGGGTTTCAACCTCGGCGGTCTCGTCCGCGGGAACCTCGAAGAGTAGCTCGTCGTGAACTTGCAGAACCATACGGGTTTTGAGATTACGCTCAGTGAGCTTGCGGTCGATAGAGATCATGGCAAGCTTGATGAGATCGGCGGCGGTGCCTTGCAGCGGCGTATTGATGGCCGTGCGCTCGGCGAATCCGCGCTGGTTGGGGTTGCGGCTTTCGATGTCGGGAATAGGGCGGACACGGCCGAAGAGCGTGCGCACACTGCCTGTCTTGCGCGTAGCTTCCAAAGTTTTTTCGATGAAAGCCTGCACGCCCGCATAGCGCGCGAAATAACGCTCTATGTATGCGCGCGCTTCAGCCTGAGGAATGCTCAACTGCGCGGCAAGACCAAAGGGCGAGATGCCATAAACAATGCCGAAGTTCACGGCCTTGGCGCGGTTGCGCGTCTGTTTGTCCATCGCGTCGGGCGAAACCCCAAAGACCTCGCTGGCGGTGAGGGTGTGGATGTCCTCGTCGTTTTGGTAGGCGTGCACCAGCAGCGGATCGCCGCTGAAATGAGCGAGGAGGCGCAGCTCAATCTGCGAATAATCAGCCGAGAGAAGTTGCGTGCCCGGCGCGGCAATGAATGCAGCACGAATCTCCCTGCCCAACTCGGTGCGAATGGGAATGTTTTGCAGATTTGGATTAATTGAAGAAAGCCGTCCAGTGGCAGTGGCCGCGGACTGAAAGGTAGTGTGGACGCGCGAGTAGGCGTCGGCAAGCAATGGCAGTGAGTCGATGTAAGTCGATTTCAATTTGGATAAGTGGCGGAATTCGAGGACCAGGCGCGGAACTTCATGTTTTTCCGCTAGGTATTCGAGCACGTCCTGTGCAGTGGAGACGGCCTTGCCCTTGCCGCGGCTGGCCGGCGCAGGCAAGCCCAGATGAGTAAAGAGCACCTCGCCGAGTTGCTTGGGTGAATTGATGTTGAAGCGGCGGCCGGCGTGCGAGAAGATGCTTTCGCCGACGCGCTCTAACTCAATGGCGAAGCGCTTCGAAAGGCCGTCGAGTACGCCGAGATCGATGCGCACGCCGGCCTGCTCCATGCGAAAAAGAACCGGCGCGAGGGCCAGATCGATCTCGGTATAAACGCGCTCCAAGTCACACTTTTTCACTTCAGCCGTCAGCGCTGGAAGGAGCGCATGAATGGCGGCAGCGCCCGCGGCCAGAGAGGATGGCGCAGGCTGCCCATGACGCGCGGCCACGTCGGCCAGTGCCTGCGTGGAGTGAGTTGGATTGAGCGCGTAGGAGAGCAGCATGGTGTCGTCTAACGCGCCACGCAATGTTACCCCCTGCGCGGTGAGTAGATGAAGAGCCGACTTCCAATCGTGCGTTTGCTTCGGAACGGTAGAGTCTTCGAGCAGTGTGCGAAGTTCAGGCGTGAGAGCGAGTCGCAGAGCTCTGGTCGGATCAGCGCAAACACCCACAGCAAAGCCGGTTTTCTTTTCAGCGGCTTCAGCTACGTCGAGTAGCGACATCGACTGCGGCGGCTCGTCTTCTGCCTCCGGTTTGGGCGCGGCCATATCGAGCGCAAAGGCGAATCCATTTGCGCGGGCGGCAACATAGAAGGATGTAGCTTGCGCTTCTGTGGGCTCGTCAATCAGCTCGACGGCCCGCGCTGATTCAGAGGGCGCAAGCTCGCGCAGCATAGAGGTGAACTCAAGCTCGGTGAAAAGCTGCCGGCATGCTTCGAGGTCGGGCGGCTGCGTTTCCATTGCGCCTAGGTCGAGCACGAGCGGGACATGACAGTCGATGGTGACTAGTTCTTTGGAGAGCAGAACGGCGTCGCGATTCTGCTCCAGCGACTCGCGATAACTCTTGCGCTTGACCTCGGCGACGCGATCAAGCACCGCGTCTACAGAGCCGAATTCAACGATCAAATCGACGCTGCCTTTGTCGCCGATTCCCGGTGCGCCAGGAATGTTATCAACCGAATCGCCGCGCAGGGCCATCACATCAACGACCTTCTCGGGCGGGACTCCGAGAACTTCGACGACCTTGGCTGGGTCCAGAATAAGGTTGTCCTTCTGCGGATTGAGAATTTTCACGGTGGGCGTGACTAACTGCATCATGTCCTTATCGCCGGAAACGATGAAGACCTCATGATCGCATTCGGCGGCCTCACGGGCCAGCGTGCCGATCACGTCGTCGGCCTCAAAGCCCTCGGCTTCGAGGACTGGAATTCGCAAGGCGTCGAGGGCGCGGCGAATGTAAGGAATCTGTCGGCGCAGGTCCTCGGGCATAGCAGCGCGGTTGGCCTTGTAGCCCTCGTAACTCACGTCATCGAAGCTTTGAGTCTTCGAATTCCATTTGCGCAAGGGCTTCATGGAGCGGGCGCGCTCGTCGCGAAAGACTTCGCCACTCATGTCGAAGACGGCGGCAAAGTAGCGCGGCGCGAAATCCTGGCGCAGCTTTTTAATCATGTTGACGAAGACGTAAATAGCCGCCGTGGGCAGCCCGTCACGGGTGCTCATGGGCCTCGAACGCTGCATCGCATGATAGGCGCGAAAGATGAACGACATGGTGTCGAGCAGAAAGACGGGCGGCTTGGCTTGGTCGGTCACGAAACGAGTTTATCAGGCACCTGTGGTGTGGCTATCTGCCTTCGGCCGGCCCGCGCCAGAAAAAAGGCGGGCGATTGGGTCTAGCTCCAAAAGAAATAGAAACATCAACCTATAAGCATGCAGTCGCCGTAGCTGAAGAAGCGGTATTTTTGCTCGACGGCGTGGCGATAGGCGGCGAGGACATTTTCGCGCCCGGAAAAGGCCGAGACAAGCATGAGCAGGCTCGATTGGGGCAGGTGGAAGTTGGTGAGCAGTGCGTTAACGAGACGGAACTCAAAGCCGGGAGAGATAAAGATTTCCGTTTCGCCAAAGTGGGGTTGCAGCGGTTTGCCATTGGCCTCAAGCGCACAGTGTTCTAAGGTGCGGACGACCGTGGTGCCGACGGCTACGATCCGGCGTCCCTCGGCGACTGCGCGATTGATGGCGTTGGCGGTCGACTCGGAGAGTGTGTAGCGCTCGCGATGCAGGCGGACTTCATCCACGCGCTCGACCCGCAGCGGGGCGAAGGTGCCGAGGCCGACGTGAAGAGTGAGACGGGCAATCTCGATGCCGCGAGCGGTGATCGCATCGAGGATTTGCGGGGTGAAATGCAGGCCGGCCGTAGGTGCGGCTACCGAACCTCGTTCGCGGGAAAAGACGGTCTGGTAGCGCTCGCGGTCAGCGGCGGCATCGTCTCGGCGGATGTAGGGCGGCAAGGGAATATGGCCGATGCGGTCGAGGACTGCGAAGAAATCGTCGACAGGATTGAAGCGCAGCAAGCGCTCGCCGAACTGGCCACGTTCGATTACCTCGGCTTCAAGCTCAATTGAGCCCGAGAGTGATGGAAACACGAGGATCTCGCCAATGGCAACCTTTCTGCTTGGCCTGACGAGAGCACGCCAGAGATTTTCACCGGCCGGTTCGGTGAGCATCACTTCGATCTGGCCGGTCGGCTTCTCACGCTCACGGCGCAGCGTGCGGCGGGCGTAAAGGCGCGCGGGAATTACACGGCTGTCATTGAGAACTAGTAAGTCGCCCGGCTGAAGCAGGGTTGGAAAATCGGCAAAGCTCGCGTCGCGCAACGCTCCGGTGGCGCGATTCATCACTAACATGCGGCTCTGGCCGCGCTCGGCGGGCGGTTGCTGCGCGATCAGACCGGCGGGCAGGTCGAAGTCGAAATCGGCAACGCGGAGATCACTCATGCGCGCGACTTCCCGAAGTAATCAAGCGCGTGCAGGCGGGCGCGTTCGATGGCCGCATTCAATTCTTCGCGCTTGCGTTCAAAATCTTCCGATAGCAGGTCAGCGGGAACGTGCGTCCATTGCGCCCAACTGACGCAGATGCGCGTGAAGGGCTTGGGTACGAGGAAGCGGTCCCAGGAGCTTATCGTCCAGGCGTGCTCGGGCTCCAAATGAAAACAGCCGATCGGTGCGCCGGTCATTTGCGCGAGCTTGATGGGCCCCATCTTGGCTTGATAGATGGGGCCGCGCGGGCCGTCGGCGGTGAAGATGGCGGTCCGTCCAGTCTCAAGGACATGCGCCAAACCGAGCAACCCTTCGCGCGCTCCACGCGAGCTAGAGCCACGCACCGCATCGAAGCCGAACATCATCAGGATGCGCGTGATCAGCTCGCCGTCGAAGCTCTGGCTGATGAGAATCACGGCGCGGGAGTGACGGAAGTAGACCGTGCAGGGCAGCACGCACTGGTGCCAGAAACAAAATATCTTCGGCGGTGACTTCTCACCGAAGAGTACAGGAACGACGCCTTCCTCGGCGATGACTTCAAATCGCCATGTAGGGCTGACGATCCTTACCAGCATCCACACCAGTCGCGGAACCACGGCCAACACAAAGCGCTGGAAGAGGGTGAATCTGGGAGTGGATTCGATGGTCACTCCTTCGATTCTAATGCGATGAACCAAAGTGCAGATCCTTCGACTCCGCTCAGCTGTAGCGCAGCCAGCGCAGAATCTCTGGAATCGTAGCGCGCTTACCATACATCAGGATGCCGACGCGATAGAGACGCGTGGAGAACCATAGCGTGGCCCAGATACTGATGAGCATGATCCCAATGGAGGCTCCAACCTGCCAGAGCGGCACCGTCCCCATGCCAATGCGCGGGATCATGACGTACGGCGCGGTGAGCGGGAAGAGCGATGCGATAACAGCCCACCGTGAGTCAGGCTCATTGAGCAGTACGGGGAGAATGCCGAAGCTGATCCAAACTGGAATTGCAGCCAGCGGCGTGAACATCTGCAGATCCTGCACCGTCTCGCAGGTTGCTGCCAGACCCGAAAAGAGCGAGCTGAAGAGAAAGAATCCCAGCACGAAGTAGACCGGAAACAGCACGCCTTCGACCCAGGAGAAGTGAAGAGAAAGATTGCCGCTGATGACAGGCCCTGCCAGCGCGGGAGCGGATAAAAGCGCAGCCGCAGCCACCCAGATGGCAATTTGCGTGAGGCCCACGGCGCCCACGCCGACCAGCTTACCGGTAAGCAGATCGTCCGGCTTCGCGATGGCCAGCATGACTTCGAAGATGCGCGACGTCTTTTCTTCGATGATGGCTCGGGCCATATTCATTCCGTAGAGCAGAATAGGCATCGATAGCAACAATGCCATCGTGAAGGCCTTGGCGAAGCGCGTCATGTCCCTGTTTTTTTCCGCCTTCCCCCTCTTGCCTGACGAGAGGGAATCAATCGGAACCCACTTGAGGATGGCGTCGATCTCGGCCGGCTTCATATCCCTCGCGATCAGGCGCTCATGCACCACTCCGCGGTTCAAGTAATTCTGCAGCCCACCGGTGTTGATAAAGCCTCCGGCGGTGAGCGAGGTATAGGAGGCAGTGAAGCCTCCATCCGATGAGGTGTCGATGTTGAGAACACCGTCCACGGATTTGTTGCGGGTCAGAGACTGCATGGTGCTGCGATCACCGGGCGTGACCGGAGCAACCACGTCCACGGTGAAATCCGCCGAAGCGTCGCGCAGCATCTCACTCCGAACCAGGTTGGCCAGCGACGCATTATCCGCAACGATCGTCACATGCTTTCCCGTTCCGCCTTTGCTGCTGGTCATAGCGCTCCAGCCAATGAGCCCGATAATCAGAACCGGCACCAGCACTGTCGAAAACTTGAAGGCCCGGCTGCGAATCTGCTCCAAGTACTCGCGTTTGGCGATGAGAAGGATGTTACGCATTGGCCTTGCCTCCCACAGTCTCAATGAATATCTCTTCGAGCGAAGGCTCGACCAGCTCGAAGCGGTAGATCGTCGCCATGGCCGCTGCTTCGTGCAGCAGCTTCTGCGCATCGCCCTGCGGCTTAAGCTTGATCTCGGCGTGGCCGGAAAAGTTTTTCGCCTCGGCGATCTGCTCGCTGTTCAGGAAGGCAGGACTTCCCTCAAATTCGACGATGACACGATTGCGCTCGTAGCGGGATTTGATCTGGCGCAGATTGCCAGCCAGCACGGCCTGGCCGTTGTTGATGAGGCAAATGGAATCGCACAGCTTCTCGACCTGATCCATGCGATGGGTTGAGAAGAGAATGACCTTGCCCTGATCCTTGAGTCCCAGCAGCGTTTGCTCCACGAGCACAGCATTGACGGGGTCGAGGCCCGCGAACGGCTCGTCCATGACGATCAGCTCTGGCTCGTGCATCAGAGTGGCAATGAACTGGATCTTCTGCTGCATGCCTTTGGACAACTCTTCGGTCTTTTTGGTCAGGGCATCGGCGATCTCCATGCGCTTGGCCCAGGTGCCGGCGCGCGTTTTGGCCTCCTCGGAGCTGAGCCCGTGCAGGCAGCCGAAGAAGACCAACTGCTCGAGGACCTTCATCTTTTTATAGAGGCCGCGCTCTTCAGGCAGGTAGCCCACCCGATCCAGGCTCTCGCGCGAGAAAGGCTTATCGAAAAGATTGACCCGGCCCGAGTCAGGAACTGTGATGCCCATCATCATGCGAATGGAGCTGGTTTTGCCTGCTCCGTTTGGTCCCAGAAGGCCGAAGATTTGGCCGGCCTCGATGGACAGGCTGAGATTCCTGACGGCAACCTTGCTCTCGTAGGCCTTGGTCACTGCCGCGAGTTCGACAACTGGCATGAATTCTCCCGCCGATTAAGATGCAGCTCGGTTGCGAATAAGCCGAGGGCCGGCTCCATGAAGTGTAGCAAAGCGCACTCCGCGGGGAGCGTGGCCTGACATATATACGTTGGGTTGCAAGGCAGAGTTCCGGCCGAGTTCCGATGCCGCCCGTCATCAGCCAATCGGCCGGGTTCATGCGACACCGGACCGATTAATTTTTTATGAAGGCGATCCCGGATTTTTGGGGTGAAAACTGGCATAAGTGCCTTAAATTGATACGAAAAGCCGACTGAAAAGCCGCCAAAAAAGGGAAACCAAAGAGTCACTCTACGGTGCACCAGAACACTGAAAATGGAGGCGAGAAGATGGTAACCTTGTCGTAATGCCAGAATACGATTTTTTGAAAACAGAAATTGAACAGGGGCCAGAGCACAGACCCCAGTCGATCGAAGAGCTAGATGTGCGTCAGGCCATTCTGGAGGATCTCGCGCTAAAGACCCTCTATTTGTCAGGTTCTCTGTCCATTGTTGAGCTCTCCGATAGGACCCGGCTCAGCTTCGAAGTGGCCAAAGAGCTGGCCATGATCCTGCGCACGGAATTGCTTTGCCAGGTTACGGGGCTGAACGGTCACATTCCACAAATTGCCATCACAACTCAGGGCAGAACGCGTGCAATGGAGCTGCTGGGCCAGAACCATTACACGGGTCCCGCGCCGGTGTCGCTGGTGAGCTACGTTGAGCAGACCCGCAAGCAGAGCGTCCGGAGCGTGGAAGTTCACGAAGAGGACGTGAAGCGAGCCTTTGCGCACCTCGTGATCGACCCCGATAAGTTGCGGGCGGTGGGCACGGCGCTGAACTCCGGCAGCTCGATGTTTCTCTATGGACCGCCCGGAACCGGGAAAACCACGATTGCCGAGACATTAGCAAAAGTGGTTGCCGAGGATTCGGTTTGGATACCGCACGCAGTCGAAGTCGATGGCCAGATCATCACCGTCTTCGATCCGGCGATTCACAAGCGGGATGAGAAAGCGGAACCGAAGGAACACGACGACCGCTGGGAACTGTGCGAGCGGCCCGCAGTTCTGGTGGGCGGCGAGCTGACGGCCGAGATGCTGGACCTGCAATTCAATCCAGTTACGAAGTTCTATGTCGGCCCCGTGCAGATGAAAGCCAACAACGGGGTTCTGATCATCGACGATTTCGGGCGGCAGCGTTTTCGCCCGGAGGAGTTGCTCAACCGCTGGGTCGTTCCTCTGGATCGCCGAATCGATTTCCTTGCCCTTTCGGGAGGAAAGAAGCTGGAGATTCCCTTCGAGATGTTGGTGGTCTTCGCATCCAACATGGACCCGGCGGAATTGGTAGACGCCTGCTTCTTGCGCAGGATTCAAACCAAGATCAAGATCGGCGCGGTTTCAGACGTAAATTTCTGCGAGATTTTTCGCCGCGTCGCCGCCGCCAACGATGTGGGATATGCCCCAAGCGTGCCTCACGATCTTATCGACTTCATTCGCAACACACTGAAGCAGGAGTTACGCCAGTGTCATCCCAGGGACATTGTGAATCAGGCAATCTGGTCAGCTCGATACGAAGGCCGAAAGGCGTACCTCGATCATGCGGCTTTAGCGCAGGCGGTTGAGGCTTATTTCCTGCCCACGTCATAAAGGAAGCGGCGCGCATGGGCGGCAAAGCTTGAGCCGCCCTTTGCTTTTGCAAAGAATAACCTGCCGTCGGCGCATAATAAAAGCATGAACAACGACCAGAGCCGCGGGCCGTTACTGATCACTATTCACCGAGGGTACCCCCCTCCCCCCCTTTTTATATTTTCAAATTGCTGATATTTTTTGCAGATAATTTCAACTTCCAATGAATTCAGTCCTTTCATCCGGCAAACCATCTCTCGTGATTTTGCGAAAACGTGGGCTCTGCGGCTGCGACGCGATTCCCCAAAACTTCCCAGCAAGTTTGTCGCGACGGAGATGCGCCATTTAGCATCCGGAGTGTGGCTGGCCTCGATACTCCTGTGATGTACGTGAAGGGCGTGGGTCCGAAGGTGGCGGAGATGCTTGCCGTCAAGGGCATCGAGACGGCTGAAGATCTGCTCTACCACTTGCCTTTTCGCTATGAAGATCGCCAGAATCCGCGCTCTCTGGATGAGTTGAAGGCTGGCGAGACGGCAAGCGTGATCGCCGAAGTGCGCGGCTCGGCGCTGCTAAAAACGCGCAAGGCTCCTATCTTTGAGTTGACCGTTGGGCAAGGGCGGTTTGCGCTGAAGTGCATCTGGTTCAACGGCAGTTATCTCGAAGGCAAGTTTCACGCCGGGCAAACGGTGGCTGTCTACGGACGCGTCGAGCCTTCGCGCTCTTCAAGCAACCTCAAAATGATTCAGCCGCAGTTCGAGTTGTTGCCGGACGCCTCGGATGACGCCGAAACGCGCCTCTTGGAAGTGGGGCGAATCACGCCTGTCTACGAGTCTCTGGGCGGAGCGCGGCTGGCCTCGCGCTGGCAGCGGAAGACGATCTTCCATTTGCTCAAAGGCGTGAAGGGCGCGGTTCCCGAGTGCCTGCCGTTGGCAATGTTGAAGCGGCTCAGGCTTCCAGATCGGGAGACGGCACTGCGCGAGGTGCATTTTCCGCCTGAAGGCACGTCTTTTGCGCAACTGCAAAGCTCGGCGACGCCAGCTCATCGGCGGCTGATCTTCGAGGAGCTGTTTTTTCTCGAACTGGGGCTGGAATTGAAGCGGCGGCGCGTGAGAGAGCGCGCCGGCATCGGCTTTGCGACTACGGATAAAGTGCGCGAGGCAATCCGCGAGGTGCTGCCGTTTCATCCCACGGCGGCGCAGAAGCGGGCGCTGGGCGAGATTGTGGCCGACATGCGCAGCCCGAGTCCGATGCGGCGTCTGCTGCAAGGCGACGTTGGCTCGGGCAAGACCATTGTGGCGTTGCAGGCGATGCTGGTGGCGATGGAGAACGGCTACCAGGCGGCTTTGATGGCGCCTACCGAGATTCTGGCCACGCAGCATTTTCTGGCGGCGCGCAAGCTTCTGGAAAAGTCCTCGCGCAAGCCGCGCATCGTGTTGCTGACGGGCTCTCTGGACGAAGACCGCAAGCGCTCGACTCGCGGAGAGATCAACCGGGGCGAGGCGCAATTGGTGATTGGGACGCATGCGCTCATCGAGGAAAAAGTCGAGTTCGACAAGTTAGGGTTGGTGGTGGTCGATGAGCAGCATCGCTTCGGCGTCTTGCAGAGATTCAAGCTGATGAAGAAACCTAATCAGCCAGAGCCGGATGTGTTGGTGATGACGGCCACGCCGATTCCGCGCACGCTGGCGCTCTCGCTCTACGGCGATCTCGATGTCAGTGTGCTGGACGAGCTGCCGCCGGGACGGACGCCGATCGTCACCCGTCGCGTTCCCGGCGAGATGGCTGGCGAAGTGTGGGAGTTTGTCCGCAAGCAAGTGGCGCAGGGACGGCAGGCTTATATCGTCTATCCGGTGATCGAGGGCAGCAAGGAGGACCAGCCGGAGCTGGACTTTTCTCACGACGATCCAGAGGCTGGCATTGAGCCGCTAGTCCAGCCGATGAAAAAGTCTGTTCGCAAGGGTAAGACGGCGGAGCTGTTTACGAAGACCGCGCAGGAGGCGAATCCGAATGCGAAGTCGGGGCTTAAGTCGGCCGTCGAGATGCACGAAAAGCTGCGCACGGGACCGCTCGCCGGATTGCGCTTAGGCTTGTTGCATGGGCGGCTGGACGCCGACGAGAAGGAGATCGTGATGCGCCGCTTTCAGCGCGGTGAGATCGACGTACTGGTGGCCACCACGGTGATCGAGGTGGGCGTGGATGTTCAGAACGCGACGGTGATGGTGGTGGAACATGCGGAGCGGTTTGGGCTGGCGCAGTTGCATCAGTTGCGTGGGCGCGTGGGACGCGGAGCCGCCAAAAGCTATTGCGTTCTGATTACAGGCGAGCGTGTTTCGCCGCAGGGCGAGGAGCGGCTCAACGCCATGGTCCGCACACAGGACGGATTCGAGCTGGCGGAGTTGGACTTGAATCTGCGCGGGCCGGGTGAGTTTTTCGGGACGAGGCAGGCTGGGTTGCCCGATTTTCGCGTGGCTAACTTGCTGCGCGACCGCCAGTTGCTGGAATTGGCAAAGATGGAGGCCGCACGTTTTGCCAACGCTCCCGGCGCCGCAAAAGGGCTTGAGAACGAGGCCTCCGAGATTGAGCGGACACGCGTCTGGGCGCGGCTGAAAGAGGCTTGGCAGCGCCATTACGGCTTGGTGGAGGCTGGTTGACCCTGCAACCAGCGTCTTGATAACATCAATTAGCAATCCTTGATTCGAAAACGGCTAGCTAAAGCGATTGTTTTATAGCCTTGTCCGCTGATGAAAGATTTGGCCAAGTGTCTGCGGAGTTGTTGAAAGGACAAAATACTTTGAAGAAGTGGCAGTTTCTTTTTCTTTTCGCACTCGTGGGTTCACTTTTTCCCATTTCCGGGTGCAAACCCAGCCCGGAGTCTTTGCGGATGTCGCTCATGACGGCGGTCAAAGCTGACAATACCGAAGACGCAAAAGGGTTCATCCAGAAAGGTGCCGACGCCAATAGCCGCACTTCTCCAACTGGCTGGAGTGCGCTGCTTTACGCAGCAAGGAACGGCAATGTGGAAGTTGTCCAAGCACTGCTGAAGGCAGGCGCCGATCCCGACTACGCTGGAACCATGGAAGGGCAGACGGGCTCGGCGGTCACCGTGAAGCCTTTGGCTTTGGCGCAGGCAAGTCTTGATATAGTCTCCCAGGTACCGGCTTCGAGCATGGATGAGACACTGCGGCAGATCGGGCTGGACGACCCGGCGCTGTTGAAGAGCATGAAGGATCCAAAGGCAGCAGACCGATATCAGAAGGTTGTCGATCTGCTGACGAAGGCGACGAAGGGAAAGTAGCTGGCTGAGCAGATAGCTTCTGGCGGCGAACTTTTCCGTCCGATTTTGCCAAAAGGCAGGCGAACCTCATTGCTGCGAGTGGCTCTCTATTTCGCCGCTTCTGCCGCAATGGCCACTGCGGTTGCCGAGGAACGGAAAACCCTAAGACGCTTGGCGCGGTCTATGCCGATTACGTTAAGCGCACCCGCCGATTCATTCCATTTGTGTCCCGAATGAGAGTTTGTTGAAGCAGCGGTCGAACCGGCGGGGCCGTTAAGCCAACTCAGTGGCGCGCGAGCCGTGCACCATCTCGACGGGAAACGTCTGGATCTCGAGGTCGATGCTGGCGATTTCTGTTCCGCAATCGCGCTGGTGGCTGCGGGTGCACTGGCAAAGCTCGGTAAAGCGGATGTGCCCGCTCTGGCTCAGCTCAAGGCCAGCGGCGATCAGGACGCTGTAAACGTCGACACAAGCCTGGCGCTCGAACTCGAACAGCATGCTTATGGTGCCTGTATCGTTTGCACCGCGGCTGAGAACCCAGCCGCCACAACCCAGGATTGCTCCGGTGAGGGTCTGAACCAACCGCGAAGGCTCTTCGACGGAGACGGCCTTCATTTGCATGGCCCAGGGAACTCCGATCATTTGTCCTGTATCGCGGCTTTGCATCGTTAGCCTCACATCCGCTTTATCGGAGACATCCTGCGCAGCATAATGTTTGTTCCGGAGTCGCACGGAACTTGACCGGCTTCGATACAACCATGCTCGGAACGGGGTCTGGAGACACTGTTCTGGTAATTGGATTCGCATTCGCTTCCCGAGTTGACGGCTATGAGAGAAGCGTCTCCGCAAAGGCGGCAAGATGATGTAGCTTCATAGACAGCATGATCGTCGGCTCCGGAATCGACCTGGTGGAGATCGGGCGCATCCAGCAGTCCATGGATCGCTACGGGCAGCGCTTTCTCGACCGCGTCTACACCGCCCAGGAACAGGCCTACTGCCTGCGCAAGCGGAAGTCCGCAGAGAGCTTTGCGGCGCGGTTTGCTGCCAAGGAGGCTGGGGCCAAGGCTCTGGGAACTGGCATCAGTCATGGAGTGAATTGGTTGGAGATCGAGGTTGCGCGTGAGCCCGGCGGAAGGCCCACACTTCAGTTTTACGGTCGCGCGGCAGAGTTTGCAGCTCGCCTTGGCGCTCGCCGCAATGCGCTATCGATTACCCATACTGGCGCGCTAGCCATGGCCAGCGTGGTGCTCGAGGATGGGCGCTGATTCCGCCGCTTCTGCTATCCTCAAGGCGTTAACCTGTTCATTTTCAGCCAGGGGAGTGCCGTGCCGAGCCGCAAAGAGATTCAGTGGTCGCAACTGAGAGTGGGAGCTTTGGTGATGGTTGCCATGGCCATACTGGTCGGGCTGATTCTTCTCATGTCCGGCTCGTCCGGCGGACTGTTTGCACGCAAGCTGGTGCTGCGTTCCTACTTTGAGAATGCGGCCGGCCTTAAAGACGGCGCGCCGGTGACGCTGGAAGGCGTGACCATTGGCAACGTGATCCATGTCCGCGTGGTTCCAGACCGCAACCCGACGCCTGTCGAGGTGACGATGCGGGTGGGTCACGAATTTCTGAACCTTCTGCATACCGATTCGACGGCCTCGATTGCCCAGGCGGGCGTGTTGGGCGACAGTTACGTGGATCTCAGCTCGGCCCACGCTAGCGGACCACCTCCGGCAAACCACGCTGAGTTGAAGGCCACCGGCTCGCCCAGCATCCAGGACGTGATCCGCACCAGCAAGGATTCGATCGAAACGGCCCAAGCGGTTATGAACAAGATCGGGATCTTGCTGAATACGCTGAATTCGCGGCGTGGCACGGTAGGCGAGCTGATCAACGATCCTGAACTTGCCCAAAAGCTCTCGCACATAGCTACCGATTTGGAGACCATTACCGGCGCCATCGCCAACGGCAAAGGCTCGCTGGGCAAACTGGTCAACGACGATACGCTCTACACCCGCGCCAACTCGGCCATCGATCGGCTGGACAAGATCGCCACCGGCCTGGACGAGGGCAAGGGCAGCGTCGGCAAACTGCTCAAGGACGACACGCTCTACAACAACCTGAACGCCGCTGTCGCCAACACTAACCAGATGCTGGCGGAGATCAATTCAGGCAAGGGAGCGCTGGGTATGATGGTCAAGGATCCGGCGTTTGCGGCGAGGCTGGACGACACCGTCAGCCGGCTGGACTCGATCCTCAAGGGCATGAATGAAGGCAAGGGCACGCTGGGGCAATTGGTGGTGAACCGCTCTCTCTACGACCACGCCGACCAGACCATGGATCAGACTCAGCAATTGGTGAAGGGTATTCGAGAGGACCCGAAAAAGTACTTGGTGATTCGCATGAAGGTTTTCTGAAGCGTCGTATGAGCGAATAAGTCGCTGGCTACTCGGCGTGGAAGACGACGTCGAAGAGCAGCAGGCTGACGGTGGTGAAGATGATGTCGTAACCCAACAGCATCTTGATCCAGAGATTGGGGTCGCTTTCGCCGGTGAGGATGGCCGTGGTGGCCTGGACCATGGCCAGCAGAGCCGGAATAAAGATGGGAAAGAGAATCAGCGATAGGAGCAGCTCGCGGTTGCGGCTGCGGATGGAGAGCGCGGCAAAGAAGATGCCGTTGCCGACTAAAGCCCACGTGCCAAGCGGGAGAACCAGCGCCAGCAGCCAAGCTTGGCCTTCGATGTGCAGGTTATAAAAAATAAAGAAAAATGGCGCCAAAATCACCTGGACAATGGAAACAAATAGAAAATTTGCGATTACTTTTGCAAGGAAAAGCTCTGCGCCGGGAGCAGGAACCATGCGCTGTGCGTCGAGGACCTGATGGCGGATTTCGCGCGCCCAGGCTTGGTTGAGGGCGCTGACCGAGGCGAACATGGTGGCCACGCAGAGGACGCCGCCGGCGATCTGCTGCGAAAAAGCTCCGCGCGGATCGAACGCGATGGAGAAAAGCACGACGACTAGGCCGGAGAAGAAGAGCATGGAGATGATGGCGTCGAGCGAGCGCCATTCGATGCGCAGGTCCTTGATCAGATGAGTCCAGAGGGCGCGGGTCATGGCTGGAGTCCCTTCATTGCCTCTGGTGGTACGGCGGATTTTGTCAGGTCGGCAGTCTGGACCGGTACGCCCAGACTTGCCGCGGCGCGGAGATAGTCGTCCGGGCTGAGAATGAGTTGTGTTCCACGCGCGCCGGCCGAGACGCTGATTTTGTCGAAGAGGATTACCGTTTCATCGACGAAAACTGGATAGGATTTTTTTGCGCCGAAGACGGTGACGCCGCCGCGGATGTAGCCGGTAAGGGGCTGCACCTCTTTGAGGGAAACCATCTCAGCTTTTCGCAGGCCGGCAGCGCGGGCCAGCTTTTTGAAGTCCAGCTCGGCGTCTCCGGGGATGACGCCAAAGACGTAAGCGCTTGGGCCTCCGGTGGTCAGCAGAGTTTTGAAGACCTGCTCGGGCGGCATGTTGATCTTTTTGGCGACGGTGATGGCGGATAGGTCGTTCGGATCGACCTCGTACTCGCGGAGTTCGAAGGGGATGCCGAGGGATTCGAGGAAGCGCGCGCCGTTGGTCTTCATCGTGTGGGCCTTCCGGGTTCAAGTGAAGCTACGCGGCCGGCATGCAAGGTGAGCACCCAGTCGGCGATGGGAGCGGCCAACTCGCGCTGATGGGTGGTCAAGACGATCGTCCGGTTGCTCTGGCGGAAACCGGCCAAAAGCTCGACCATCTGGCGGGCGCTTTCGACGTCCATGTTGGAGAAGGGCTCGTCGAGCAGGAGCAGTTCGGGGACGGAGAGCAGCACGCGGGCCAGCGAGGTGCGCTGACGCATGCCTTGCGAATACTGGCCAAGGGTGCGGGTGAGCGCAGGGTCCAGGCCGACCTGGCTGAGAGCTTCGGCGGGCGCGAGGCAGGCGCGACCGGGATACAGGCTGGCAAAGTAGCGCAGGTTTTCCTGGGCGGTCAGCTCGTCGTAGAGCATGGCGGCATGGCTCATGTAGCCGATGCGCTCGCGGGCTTCGTGGGGTTCGTTTTCGCCGAAGACCTGGACTTTGCCGAAGCTGGGGCGGAGCAGGCCAGCGAGGATGCGCAGCAGAGTGGATTTGCCCGCGCCGTTTTCGCCTAGGAGGACGTAGCAGCGTCCGGGCTCGAAGTCGACCGAGACCTGGCGCAGAGCGGCGAAGGTGCCGAAGAGCTTGGAGACGCCGTCTAGGCGGGCGCAGAGTCCTGCGCGGACGGCGGACGTTTTGGGATTAATACTAGGGTTAGCTGGCATCGGCGACGGTGGTCTCGGTGCTGGATTTGTTCTCTTTATATTTTAGATAGAGAGAAAGCGGGAATAACCCCGCAATTAACGCATTAAATAAATAAGGTCCGAATTCAAGAACAATATGTCTGATCTGTTTCGGAAGTGGTAGAAATAGTAAAAATATAAGAGCGAAAGTAAATATACCGGAGCATATTATATAGCGCATCGGAAATTTCTTGTAGCCCGCGCGCTTCAATATATCTATACCCGCAAAACTAAATAAAAATGCGATTACCTGAACTGCATTTTCTAAATAATGATGAGTACCGCTAGATATAAGTTGAAACACTATGAACGTCGCAAATGATGCAATCAAAAAAGCCATAACAAGAACCACTGTCAACCTCTTATTCATCGTGTCTCCTTGCTAACTCAGAGCGTGCTTGCCGGTTTAGACTGTACTGATTGTTGTATTAGGATACATTGGCGCTCGTTTGCTGCGAAGTGGATTTCTGCTGGTCGCGACCCGTGTAGTAGGCAACCGGGAATATCGCTGCAAGTGATGCAAAACCTAAATAAAACCCGATTTGAGGGTAAACCTCTCGGGTGGTGTGGGTCCGAAGCAGGATTAGGCTAGAAATGAACAAAAAGATGATGAACACAAAAAAGTTACGTCGAATCTTCCAACGGCCGCGTCTCTTCAATTCGCCCGAACCCTCAAGGCCAGAGGCTATTGCGAAGACCTCTACTGCATGGCTGGTGAAACCCTTCCAACCGTAGAAAGGCATAGGAATTGCGAATATTGTGAATGAAATTACCGCAATCAGGACAATCTCCCAAATGTATGGCTGAAACCTTTTCAAATTCATCAAGACTCCGTGCGGACGCGGAGTTTGAGGGCTGGATTGGGTAGGAGTGAATATTTCGTCAGGATGCATTGGCGCTCGTTTGCTGCGAAGTGGATTTACTCTGGTTGCGATTCATGTAGAGTGCGACGGGGAACTGAGCGGCAAACAACAGCGCAGCTCCACCGAACAACAGATCAACAACGGGTTCCCGCATTGGCCTTTTGAAGAAGAAGAGCAGGAATGAACAAATGACAAACCAAATGAAAGCGGACCCGAATAGAAAATAATTGATTTTCCGGTGTCCACCTTGCCTCAGTTCACCAGCGCCCACCGAGCCCAAGGATACTGCGATCGCTGAAAGCGCATCCATCATGTAATCATAAGAACTGTAATGCGAGCCCCAACGGCTTTTGTGGTGCAATGAAAATAATGCGAATAAAAATACCGAATATAGGAGAACGGTTGATAGCATTTTTTCCCGATTCATCAAGGCTCCTTGCTTACACAGAGCTTAACTGGCTGGTTTGGACGGAATAGCGGTTGCGGCGCGGGGGCTGGTGTTGGGCGCGGCGTTCGGTTGCGCAGGTGTGGCGTTGGGTTGAGCGCCGGGCTGGGCTGGGGCGTACTTGCTGGCGCACTTGGCTTGGAGGATCGAGGCGTGGAAGACGCCGTCGCGGCCGTAGGAGCCTTCGGCAAGAGCCTGGGCGTCGTCCTTGAAGGTGTCGGGCGGCGGCTCGGAGCCTTTGTAGACGACCGTGAGCAGGCGGCCGTTGGCGGCCTTGGGCGAGTGGCTCTCAAACTCATTCAAAACAAAAGTGACGTGGGGGCCGTTGTGCTCGATGGAGCCGGGTTGGACAAAGCCCTCGACGCGCAATTGGCTGTGGTAGGCCTTGTCGCCCATGCCACCCAACTCGGCGATGGTGACGTAGTAGCTCTTGTTGGCGCCGTAGCCGGAATAGGCCAGCCAGACGATGGTGCCGACGATAATGGCAGCCGCGATGCCGATGCGAATCGAGTTGGAGGAAGTTTTGGTAGTCACCCCATAAAGATACGAGCGTTGGAGGGCGGGGTCAACCGGGACTGTGGACTGGGAGCAGGGGTGCATTCGAGAGGCCTGCCGTTCCACAACACTCCGTTCTCAATCCATTCGCCTCCGGTCGGGTAGAAACATTTGGAGAAAAGGCAGAAAAGGCAGAAAAGACAGAGATTTTGGGCTATTTAAGTCCATTTCTGGCGAACAGTATCGGTGGCATTCGTGGTCGGACCAGTCGGGCGGTAACTCTTGCGCAGATTGCCTAAAGAACCGTTTCGAATTTATGTGCAAGCTGTTAATTGGCTGTGATAGTATCCGTGCGGCGAAGCCTTCGGTTACCAAAGGCTAGTGCAATTCCGCAAAAAGGTACTCGTCTTAGCGTGGGAGGCTCGCGCAAAGAAAAATTAGATCCAGAGTGTGCGGCGGAACTGGTCTGACCTCTGACAAGGTTTCAGCCATGAGGAGAAAACAAGGATGAAGAAAATGCAGAAACTCAGAACGTACGGCGTTGTGCTGACCATTCTTCTGGCAGCCGGCAGTGTGTATGCGACAACGGTGTTTGTGGGCGGCTCGGGAACGGGCCATTACAGCACGGTGCAGGCGGCGGTAAACGCGCTGCCATCGACCGGCGGCATCGTCGAAATCGCGGCGGGCACCTACACTGGGCAGGTCACAATCTCAAAACCGGGCGTGAGCCTGATCGGCGAAGGCAGTAGCGCTTCGTCCACGATCATCTCCGACGATCTGTCGGCGCAAGAGGCCGGGTCGGACACTGCCTCGGCAACGGTGATCGTCACCAGTGCGGCCACGAACTTTTACGCCCAGAACCTCCAGATTCAGAATCTCTACACCCAGGACGGCAACACCGAAACACAGGCTCTGGCGCTATCGATCGTGGGCGATCGGGCAGTTTTGCGCAACACCCGCTTGATTGGCCGTCAAGACACGTTCTTTGCCGGAGCGAACGGCTGCAGTTCGACTACCTGTTCGACCCCGACGCGGGTCTACATCGAGGGCTCCTACATCGAGGGCAATGTGGACTTCATTTTCGGCGACGCCGCGATGGTCCTGGACACTTGCACAATCATGATCGACGAGCATGGCAGTGCGAGTGGCGAAACTACGATGACTGCGCAGAATAATCGCTCCAGCACCGACGCCTACCTGAGCGGATTTGTCGTTTACAACAGCACAATCGACACCCAAAGCAGCAGCCAGACCAACGACTATTTCGGCCGTCCGTGGGGCGTGTACTCGAAGGTCATCCTGATCAATAACGTTCTGAACGCGAATATCGCCACAGCCGGGTGGATCGAGTGGGAACCGGGAACCACTGACTACCTGGCAACCTCCTACTACGCGGAGTACGGCTCGACGGGAACTGGCTCGGTTGGCTACACGGATAAGGAGCGCGAGTCGCATGCCGTGTATCTTACCGAGTCTGAGACCACGCAATATGAACCGGATAACTTCCTGAAGGGCTCGGACGACTGGGTGCCGACCTCGGTGGAATAATCGGCCGAAGGAGCTGCGAAAACTCGCGGTTATCGATCCCCGTGAGCAGAAACCGCTCGCGGGGATCAATGATTTGAGAGGGCAAGGGGAACATGTGCCCTTTTCGCATATTTGCGTTAGCGAGCGGAATCCAGCGTTTGTGCGGCCCGCGTGAGCGCCTGGGTAAGCACAGTTAGCTGCTGGGCGGCACGTTTTGAGTCTTTGGCGTCGAGGGCTTCGTTGACACCGGGGATTACCACGGCTGCGTATCCGGTGTACTCGCCGGGAGCGTAGATGATGTGCCGGTACCAGGGGCGATTGGGCAAACCTTTCTCGGCGATGAGCGCGGTCTCGGCCTGACGGAGGGCGAGGTTGAGTTTGACGAGGTCGCCAGAGGCAGCGATTTGCAGACCGTGTGCTCGCTCGGCCGAGGCGGAAAAACGAGCGACGGCAGCTTCAGCGGGAGCAAAGTTGAGGGAAGTTCCTTGCTCGGAAGATTTTCGCTTGGCCGCTTCAATATACGAGCTGATCGCGGCGGCATAGGCGACGTAGTTGTAGGGCAGCACGTCGGTGTCGGCCATACGCAGGGCTTCGAGGCCGAAGACGCGGGCCATCTCCTGGAGATAGACGAATTTTGGGTCGGCGTTCATGGTGAACCAGGCGTAGTTATCGAAGACGGAATGGTAAACGCCATAGGGACCAGTGGAACCGATGTCGGTAGAAGGAACGCCGGCGTGCTGGAAGAAGGCCGAAAAGTCGGAGCCGGAGCCGAGATCGCCAACGTGAACCTCCTCGCCTGGTTCGGGCGGGGCGTTGGAGGTGCGGTGATCATTCTCGCCGGCAGATTTGATTCTCCATTGCTGATAGACCGTGCCAGTGAGCGGACTGGGAACGGAGCGAGTCAGTTCGCGGAGGAATTGCTTGAGCGAGGGAACGGCGGAAGCGGAGAAATCTGGCCCGGAGACTGCCACATCGGTGTTGAAATAGGCTACGGCGCGATCCATCGCCTTGGCGTTCTGCTCGACCCACTCAGTTGAACCGATGAGGCCTTCTTCTTCGGCGTCCCAACTGCAGAAGATTATGCTGCGCTTGGGATGCCAGCCCTGCTTGAGCAGTGCGCCGATGCCGTGGACCGCTTCGAGCATGGCGGCGGTGCCGCTGGAGGGATCAACCGCGCCATAGACCCAGGCATCGCGGTGATTGCCGGCTACTACCCATTCGTCTGGGAATTGCGTACCTTTGACCTTCCCAATTACATCCCAGATAACCCGACGCTGATAGTCCTGCTGAGAAACCAGATGGACCTTCACACTCCCCGGCCCCGCAATCTGGCCGATGTGATAGCGGAATCCGAGCGCGCCCTGCCAGCCCTGCGGCACACCGGGGCCTTGCAAAGCCTGCAAGATGGGCGCTGCATCGTGATAGCTGATCGGGATGGAGACGATGTGGGTCTGGCTGCCTTCAGGCGAGACGCGAGCCGAGTCGGGCAAATCGAGCGTCGAGGCCACACCGGGAGTTTCGGGATCGCCGGGGTACTTGAAGAGATATTGCACGGAGCCGCGCTCGACGCCAGTCTCCGGCCGCCACGGCCCCAAGGGATAAGGGTCGCCCTTGGAGAAGCCATCATCCTGCGGGTCGGAGTAGATAAGGACTCCAGCAGCGCCGCGCTGCTCGGCGATGTAGACCTTGACGCCGCGGAAGTTTCCGCCGTAACGCGCCAGGACGATTTTGCCGTGTAGGTCGATATGCCGGGCGGCGAGTTGGTCGAAGTCCTCCAGGCGGCCGTAGTTGGCGTAGACCACCTCTGCGGTGACATCGCCGGAGGCAGAGGAACCATTGAAGGGCATCACCACGCGTGGATCATCCTGGTAGATGTCGCCATCGACGTGCTCACGGGTGGGACCGACAACGAGCAGCTTTCCGCTGGCGTCATAGGCCTCGAAGCGGACAGCCTGGGGCCGATTCATCAGCACGCGGTATGGAACGATCTCAGTCTCGAGGCCGGCGGCGCGAAATTTCTGCGCCACGTATTCGGCGGTTTTGCGATCCTCGGGGGTTGCGGCAAGGTGAGGCTCTGCGGTGAGCGTCTTCAGGTGCTGACCGGCCAGCGCGGCGTCGGGAACAGCGAGAAATTTCTCCTCGATCTTTGCTTGGGCTGTGAAGTCCACGTAGCCGAAGACGGCGGGGGCGGACTGGGCGGAGTTCTGCGACGGCAGATGGCCGGAAACGAGAGCCAGAAGAAGCAGTGAGGTAAGCGGCTTGCGGACAATCATGAATGGGACCTCTTTAAATGGAGATGAGTCTTGTAATCTTGCACGGATAGAACAAGAACCGCAGTGCGCAATTCTATGCCACTGGCTGAGTGCAATGAGAGCAGCGCTTGGCGGCGAGCGGGATTTCACTCAAACATTCGGGACAGGTCTTGAGGGACGGTGGAGCTGGTTTCTTGAGCCTTGCAAGGAGAGCATTCAACGGCAATACAATCCCAAAGTAAACCACGCTGGCCACGATCAGAAACGATATTGCCGCGTTAAGGAAGTTGCCGATCATGATCGGTGTTCCATGAATTTTCAACACCACGGCGCTAAAGTCCGGTTTACCTACAACGGCGGCGATCAATGGTGAGATGATGTCTTTCACCAGCGACGTGACAATGGCATTGAAGGCTACGCCGAGAATGACGGCGACTGCCAGGTCAACGACGTTGCCACGCAGGATAAAATCGCGAAACCCTTTGAGCATTTTTCTCTCCGATGGCTTGGATGGTTTAACCTGTGCAACTGCATGGGGAGCGAACTGGGTTCACAAGTTCTTATTGTGCACCATCCTACACGGCGGCAGGGGGCTGTTGGTAGCATGACGCAGCCAAGGCTTGTGGGCTAAGGATAGAGCCACAGGAATAGCACCATGGCCAGAATCATGAGCTCGGCGTAAAGCAGAATGAGCACGCCGGCGTGGTAGAAGCTCCATCTGCGACCGAGGCAGCGCGCGGTCTCGATCATTCCCCAGCAGACGATGGGCGCAAAGAGAATTTGCCATGGCGAGGCACGGGGCGCATCGGCCAATGGAAAGCCGGCCAGGCTCATACTGGCCCCGAGTGCGACAAGGGCCAGCAGAACGCCGCGGGCAAGCGATCGCTGGCGCAACCGAAAAGGGGATGGGCAGGAAAACACCACTCTTCAATCTATCGCGCCCGCGACGGAAATGTGCCTGGTCTGGAGCCAGTTCTGAAGTGGCTGCTTAGCCGCGGCCGGGGCGCAGGTGGCTCACATCGACGGGGTCTGGGTCCTCGTAGGCGGGCAGCACCGGCAGCCCTGCCCGCAGCCCGGTCCACTCCTCGGCCACCACGATGCTGTTCTGGGGATTGCCCGGCTGGTAGCGCGCCGAGCAGGGAAAGCCGATCCGCACCTGGGATGTATCCACCACACCGGGCATGTCGGTAACGTCCTGGGAGGACTCGTAGTCCACGCCGCCAATGCGATAGCTATAGAGGAGCATGGTCAGGGTGCGGCTGGGCTGGTCCTCGGATTTGCCCGGCGCTTCGACCTCGCAGATGTCCAGCAGCATGCCGTCCACCAGACGCCCGGAACGGGCCAAGAACTGGCGGCGCGCGCGCTCCAGTTCTTCAGCCGTGAGGCGTTTGCGGAACACGAGCCAGAGACCCACTGCCACAAGTGCAGCGACGACCGTTAGGGCGGCGGCAATCTTCCATACATTCGTGCTGAGAAGGGTCATTGGAGGGGGACTCTTCCCCGTAGATCCCAAATTAAAGGATACCGCAGCCGGGGATCGGATGAAGCCGGTTTTGCAGAGGGGCTGGCTCCGGATTGTGTTGGCGCAGCCCCAGGTTTCTTGCTGCGATATACTCGTGACTGCATCTTGAAGGAGTTCCGGCTCGCTGGACGCTTCATTTCAGGAGGTTTCTTCTTGGCTTTGTGTACGAGTTCCACTGCGGCACAGCATTCCCGGATTCGTGACCGGATTCGTTCTACCGCCGTGATTTGCGTGCGGCGTAACGGCCAGGTTGTGATGGCCGCCGATGGGCAGGTCACGCTGGGCGATCACGTACTGAAACATTCGGCGAAAAAAATTCGCAGGCTTTACCAGGAGAAGATTCTGGCTGGATTTGCCGGTTCGACGGCCGACGCCTTCTCGCTTTTTGCGCGCTTTGAATCGAAACTGGAGCAATATGCAGGCAACCTGAACCGCGCGGCTGTCGAGCTGGCCAAGGACTGGCGCACAGACAAGATGCTGCGCAACCTTGAAGCATTGTTGGTGGTGGCTGACACCGCGCAAACCTTTCTCATTTCCGGATCGGGAGACGTGATTGATCCCGACGAACCGCTGGCGGCCATCGGATCCGGCGGCCCTTACGCCACGGCTGCAGCGCGCGCGCTCATCGAGAACACCGACCTGGGCGCTCGCGAGATCGCCGAAAAAGCCATGAAGATTGCCGGCGATATCTGCATCTACACCAACGACCACGTTACGATTGAGGAGTTGTCAAACTAAGAACTGACGCATGCTCGGAAGGAAAACGATGGCAGGATACTCTGGCACACCATTGTTGAAGAAACTCGGAATCAAGGATGGTCAGAGTGTCCTTCTTCGCAATGCGCCATCGGGGTTGCCGGAAGAGCTACGTGGATACGCGAGAACGAAACTTGAGAGGAATCTAGATGTCGTGCTGCTTTTTGCCGGTTCTGTCGCGGTTTTCAAGGCAGAATTCGGAGTTCTGACGCAAACCATTCGCACTGAAGGTATGATTTGGGTCGCGTGGCCCAAAAAATCCTCAGGAATTCGAACCGATTTGACTGAGAGCGCGATTCGCGACTACGCGCTCCAGACGCCCTTCGTAGACGTGAAGGTCTGCGCGATTGACGATACCTGGTCGGGACTGAAGTTCGTGATCCGCAAGGAACTCCGTAAATTCCTGGCCACTGGAACGCACTAGGAATTCAGAACTGGAAACTGATGGCAATTTATCTTCCTGCATCCGCCGAAGAACAGGATCTCTCGCTGGACGAATTGACGCCGCGCGAGATCGTCGCCGAACTCGATAAACATGTCGTTGGCCAGAAGGCCGCCAAGCGCGCTGTAGCCATCGCGCTCAGGAATCGCCAGCGCCGGCAAAAGCTACCTCCCGACATAGCTGACGACATCATGCCCAAGAACATCATCATGATCGGGCCAACGGGTGTGGGCAAGACGGAGATTGCGCGCCGCTTGGCAAAACTGACTAACTCGCCATTCCTGAAAGTGGAAGCCTCGAAGTTTACCGAAGTGGGCTATGTGGGCCGCGATGTGGAATCGATGATCCGCGATTTGGTGGAGATTGCCGTCGACATGGTGCGCGAGGAGCGTCTGGAAGAAGTGGAAGATCGCGCGGAGATGAATGCCGAAGAGCGCCTGCTGGATGTGCTGCTGCCTCCTCCGCCACCCACGCCGCCAGCTCAGGAGGGCCAGCTCACGCTGCCCGGCGCCGACAGTTATCAGCGCTCGCGCGAGAAGATGCGCCAGCAATTTCGCGAGGGCAAGCTGGACGAACGCCAAGTGGAGCTCGATGTGCGCGAGCGCGGCATGCCGCAGTTCGGCATCATCTCGAACCAGAACCTTGAGGACATGGAAATGAACCTCAAGGACATGTTGCCCAATATCTTTGGCGGCGGCTCGAAGAAGCGCAAGATGAAGGTCTCCGACGCATTCGACTATCTTGTGCAGGAGGAGGAAGGCCGGCTGATCGACATGGATGCGGTGAACCGCGCGGCGACCGAACGGGTCGAATCCAACGGCATTGTCTTTCTGGATGAGATCGATAAGATTGCAGGGCGCGAAGGCAGCCATGGGCCCGATGTTTCCCGCGAAGGCGTACAGCGCGACATTCTGCCCATAGTGGAAGGAACTACGGTGAACACGCGCTACGGCATGGTTCGCACGGACCATATTCTATTTATCGCCGCGGGAGCATTCCATGTCTCCAAGCCCAGCGATCTTATCCCCGAGTTACAAGGTCGCTTTCCCATTCGCGTCGAGCTGAAGTCGTTGACCGTCGACGACTTTTTGCGCATTCTCACCGAGCCCAAGGCTTCATTGACCAAGCAATACTCGGCATTGCTGGAGACCGAAGGAGTTAAGTTGGAGTTTTCTCCCGAGGCCTTGCGCGAGATGGCGGAGTTTGCCTTTAAAGTGAATGAACAAACCGAAAACATTGGCGCGCGCCGGCTGCACACCATCATGGAGCGGGTACTTGAGGACGTAAGCTTCCTGGCGCCCGATGTGGTCCGTCGCGCCCCGAACGAAGAGGCGGCCGCAGCACTGCAGGAGGCCATCAAGAGCGAGTCTTCCACGCCATTGCCCTATGAGGAGCGTCCAACGGCATCTGGTCCAGAGAAGGTCTTTCTGATCGACGCGGAGTACGTGAAGCAGATGGTGGCGTCCGTCGTACGTGACCAGGATTTGTCGCGCTACATTCTTTAAGATCTCTTATGCGGAGCGCTCTGCTTATTCGCGCAGAGCATTTCGAGCTTACGCAGGGCCTTGAGCACTTCGCTTAAGGCCGTCTTGCCGATTTCCCACTCAAACTTCTTTTGTAACTTGTCTAAAACGCCGATCACGCGCACGGCGCATCTCTTTCCCTGCGGTTTCAAGGTTAGTTGGTAAGCTCGCGCGTCGTCTGGATCGATCTTCCTTTGCAAGAGTCCCTTGGCTTCGAGAGACGAGACGCAGTGGCTCACATTTCCCCTCGTCGTTCCGAAGGCTTCCGCCAACTGCGATGGCTTCACCGATTGAGGCGCCTCAAAGAACATGGCCGCCAGTACCAATCCTTCCAGAAAATTGAGGCTGTCAGCCCCAAGAGCTTGAGTGGCCAGCGATTCAAACCTGCGAGCCGCACGGTTGACCGCAAACATCGGACTCTCATGTAGGAATGCATCGATGCGCATAGCTTTATTCTAATGGTTTAATCCTCAACTATTCGAAACAATATCAAATCATCCTTGCAGAAGAGTCCTTTAGCGGTCAAGATTGAACGGGAAGTCAACTTATGCCCACTTCCAAATCGATATGCGTTGCGACGTGTCTCTTGCTAGCCGGCTGCGCGCAACAAGCTGCAGCACAATCCGCACCTGCCACTCAACCCGTGGTGCTTCCTCATCCTTCCGAGACCATGGTGGTTCTTGGCTCTGCGGTTCCTGTGCCCCTGGCCGAATCTTCCGCATCGGTCGAGGTGCTGCCCGTTCAAGACAAAATTCTTTCTCTGGAATCGCCGCAGGATTTGCTGCGACAGGACTCATCGGTCTTTCTCGAGGAGCGCGGCGCGGGCGGCGGACAGGCGGACCTGGTTTTGCGCGGGGGAACCTTTGAGCAGGCCCTGGTGCTGTTGAACGGCTTCCGCATCAACGACAGCCAGAGCGCGCACCACAACCTTGACCTACCCATTTCTCTCGACGCGTTGGACTCGATTGAGGTGCTGCACGGCGCGGGTTCCACGCTGCATGGCGCGGACGCATTGAGCGGAGTCGCCGACTTACTCACCGCTGCACCCTCCTCGTCGTCACTTCGCCTGCGTGCGGGAGGCGGGAGCTTTTGGGAGAACGAAGAATCTTTGTTGGGCTCTCTGGCGCGCGAGCGGTGGAGCAGCCGGCTGACCGCAGACCGCAGCTTCTCTACGGGCTTCACGGCCGACCGCGGCTACACGGGTGACTGCGATTTGCAGCAATTGTATCGAGATTGCCAAAACGACCGCGATTATCGCAACGAAGATGCTTCTTCTGAGAGTTGGGTTGGTTCGAGGCTTGGAATCTCGGACTTACTTTTTGCCGTGAGCGACCGCGCGTTCGGTGCAAACCAGTTTTATGGTCCCTATAACTCGTGGGAGCGGACCAAGGGCTGGTTTGCCTCCGGACGCCAGGAGTTAGGCAGCCGGACCGTGGCGGCTTTTGGCTATCGCCGACACACGGACGAGTTTGTTCTGCTGCGCGACAACCCTTCCATTTACGAAAATAATCACATTGATGGCTCCTGGCAGGCTGCGTTGCGCCATACCTTTCCCATCACAACCTCGTCGCTGCTGCTCATCGGATTGGAGTCGGACGGAGATAGCATTCGCAGTTACAATCTGTCGGGCGGTGTACTCTCGTACGCCCTCGGCATACATGCTCGCAATCGTGGAGCAGGCTATGTGGATCTCGATTTACGGCCTGCCAAGAGTCGCTGGAACCTGTCGGCCGGCGTGCGTGAGGAATTATTTTCCGGTGGACTACAGTCCGTTCTGGCGCCGCATCTGGCAGGGAATGTGCGGGTGAGAAATCAAATCAAGCTACGAGCGAGTGGTGGCTATGGTTTCAGACTGCCGACTTATACCGACCTTTATTACTCCGACCCGGCTACCATCGGCAATCCGAATCTGAAACCTGAGTCCGCCTGGTCCGGCGAGGCAGGAACTGATTGGGCTCCGTCCACTCGTCTATTGCTTTCGGCTACCGGCTTCTATAACCGCCAGCACGACACTATCGACTATGTACGCACTCCGCCTACACCTCAAGTGCCCGCGCCTCTTTGGCATGCTACCAATCTCAGCGGTCTGCATTTTGCGGGAGCTGAATCTTCCGCGACTTGGATACCCACGAAAAACCAAAAGGTCCAGGTCGCGTGGACTGAACTTATCGGAGCGCAGCCACCCTTGAACGGCCTGCAATCGGAGTATGCCCTCAACTATCCGGTCGAAAACATTCATGCGACCTGGACGGTCGCTCTGGGGCAAGCTATCACCGTGACGAATTCGGTCGCGATCGCAAAACCCTATCAGCAGCCGGGCAACCCGCCTTGGAACGCGACCCCCTATCCCGTGTGGAATGCTGCGCTGACGCATGACTCAGGGAAGGCTCGCCCCTATCTTCGCCTGGGAAATCTGAGTAACACAGGCTATCAGGAGATCAACGGCGTCGCCATGCAGGGCCGCTCCATCGCGGGCGGAATCTCCCTCTGGCTTAGGCGATAATTTTTTGCGGAAAGTCAATGCGGGTGACGCGAAATTCTGGTAACCTGTGCTCGTACCTCGCGAGTCCACGTTCTCGAACCAACCGACGGGCTCTACCTGCACTCTCCGGCTCTTGAGGGGGATGTGGATGGGGGCGCTTCAAGAGCACACCGGGAAAGGTGTGCCTGCGCCTCGAGCCGCACCGCCTTTCCCTCGACTTCATGCGGCATAACGCAAAGGAGAGAAGCAATGAGCAATCCCGTATTGCACCATAAGATCACCTACATCGAGTTCACCACCACCGACGTTGAACGGACTAAGCAGTTCTACACGACCCTGTTCGGCTGGAAGTTCAAGGATTGGGGATCGGAGTACATCGACTGTAACCCCGCCGACTCCGGGGTTGCAATCGGCTTTGCCAAGGGCGAACCGCATGAGCCACAAGCAAAATATGCGCCTTTGGTCGTGCTCTACTCCGCGGACTTGAAAGCCACCGAAGCCGCAATCGTGGCTGCTGGCGGCAGTATAGTCGTGCCCACCTTCGAGTTTCCGGACGGACGACGCTTCCACTTCTCAGACGGCATGGGCAATGTGCTGGGCGTCTGGTCGGAGTAGATGCCTGCGATGAACGAGGCGGATTGAATTTCGTGATCTCCCATCTTAGGCGCGATGAGACTGCGCTGAAGGTGGGAGATGATGAATTGTCAGACGGTCGCGGGACTGCGGGTTTCCAACTCGGCTAGACGCTTGGCGAGCAGCGTCTCCAGCTTGACCAGCGCAGTCGAGAAGCCTTCAATACCTTCCTTCAGCTTGTCAGTGGCCATGCGATCTGCTGCGTGCATGCGGTCGAAGGCCGCTTTGTCCACGACGATCTTTTCGATGGGCAGCGCCTTTGCAGCATCGGGCGATAGCTTGCGCGGTAAGTCAGTCTGAGTCGATTCGAGCTCGGCGAGCAGTTGCGGAGAGATCGTGAGCAGGTCGCAGCCAGCTAACTCGCAAATCTCACCGATGTTACGGAAGCTCGCGCCCATCACCTGCGTCTTATAACCAAACTTCTTGTAATAATTATAAACATTAGTTACAGAGATGACGCCGGGATCGTTCACGTCCTGATAGTCCTTGCCGGTGTCCTTCTTGTACCAATCCAGGATGCGGCCGACAAAGGGCGAGACGAGGGTGACGCCAGCCTCGGCGCAGGCAATGGCTTGGTGCAGGCCAAACAACAATGTCAGATTGCAGTGGATGCCTTCCCGCTCGAGCACTTCGGCGGCTCGTATGCCCTCCCAGGTGGAGGCGATTTTCACAAGCACGCGCTCGCGGCCGATGCCGGCCGTGTCGTACTGCGCAATGATGGCGCGGGCCTGGGTGATGGTGGCTTGCGTGTCATAGGAGAGTCGCGCGTCGACTTCCGTCGAAACGCGGCCGGGAACGATGGCTAGAATTTTTTTACCGAAAGCGATGGCCAGCCGCTGAAAGGCGAGATTGGCGATGACAGCATCGGTGGAGTTGCCTCCAAGTTCCTTGCGGGCTTCGAGCAACACGCTGTCCACGATGGGCTGATATTGCGGCATCTGCGCGGCGGTGGTGATAAGCGAGGGGTTGGTGGTTGAGTCCTGCGGGCGAAACTTGCCAATCGCCTCGATGTCGCCGGTATCGGCGACGACCACGGTATAGGTGCGCAACTGTTCAAGCAGATTCTGCGGCATGATTCCTCCTGGGGATGGGCGATTCGGGCTTCGAGCGCGCCTGTATTCATTTTACCGCTGTTTAGATTATTCAGTTCGCTCTACTCCGGTTGGAATGTATTCGCCAGTGCGCCTAGGCCGGAGATGGTGACTTCCACTTTGTCTCCAGCTTTGAGCGGAGCCACGCCTGCGGGAGTTCCGGTGAGGACCAAGTCGCCGGGTTCGAGGGTTAGGATGGTTGTGATGTAGGCGAGCAGTTTGGGGATGGGAAAGATGAAGTCGAGGGTCGAGGCGTGTTGGCGTAGTTCGCCGTTGACGCGGGTTTCGAGGGTCAGGTCGGCTTCGGGGTCGAGTTCGTCGCTGACGATGGGGCCGACAGGGCAGAAGGTGTCGAAGCCCTTGGCGCGGGTCCATTGGCTGTCCTTGTTTTGCAGGTCGCGCGCAGTTACGTCGTTGGCCAGCGTGAAGCCGCGAATGGCGGAGCTCCATGCTTCTTCGCTCAGGTTGCGGACGCGGCGGCCTATGACCAGCGCCAGCTCGCCTTCAAAGTCAACGCGGGCGGAGACGGCGGGCATTCGCACGATACCTCCCGGATTGAGCAGCGCGGAGATTGGTTTGAAGAAGAGCAATGGCTCGGTGGGAAGTTCACTGCCCATCTCTTTCACATGGTCGCGATAGTTGCGACCTACGCAGACGATCTTCGATGGCGTGACGGGCGCGAGCAACTGTGCGGCGCTGAGTGGCATGGGTTCGAATGTAAAGTTCGATGAGGTTGCCCGTTCATGCACCAGATGGAAGGCCAGGTCTTCTTCGGGAGCCGTGGTCAAGTCCGCAATCCAAGGCTCGCCGCCGCGATCCTCCACCGCGCCATAGCAAGTCTTGTTCTCGAAAAAGAAGCGACAATATCTCATGGGAATCTCCATGTGTGGCTAAGGCTGTCAGGGATTGGGCACGGTCTCCTCGGCCTCGGCGGAGCGTGCGCTTTCGTGTCCGCCTTGATCGATGGCGCTGACGGCGTAGCGATAAGTGTGGCCGGGGTGGACTTGGGTGTCGTGGAAGGCGGGGGGGACAAGCGGAGCGGTAGGCGAGATACGTTGCCACACGGCTTGGCTTTCGGCCCCTGCCTCGCGGCGATAGACAATGTAGCCGGCAAGGTCGGCGTCGGTCACGGGCTGCCAGCTCAGGTCGATTGCGTTTCCAGCGACGTTTTCGCCGGTGGTAGCTACAGCGGCCAGGCTGGTGGGCACTTCGGGCGGAAAGATGTCCAGAGCCTCGACGCGCACCGGGGTGGAGAGCTCGCCGGCAAGTTCCTGAGTCTTGCCGTCAACCGTTATACGGGCCACACGCTGGGCGCGGTACTCATAGGTTTGGCCGAAGCGGATATCTTTGTCCAAAGCTCGACAGCTGCTCATGCGTCCTTGCTGCGCGCATGAGTCTACCAGCAAATCTTGCTCGACTGGCTCGGGCTGGGGCTCCAACGGTCCTTGTTGAGGCTTGGCGGACGGGGTCAGTAGCTTGCGGTGCAGGCGAATTACCGTGGGCGACGATTCCTGCGTGGCGGGTGACCAGCGCAGAACCACGCCCTGCCTGCGCACCTCAGCAGACAAGCCAATCACTGGTGGGGGTGCTTCGCCGGCCGGCACTACGGCGGCGTTCGACAGGCCGGCCGAGCGGCCGTTGTGGTTTCTTAGCTCGACAAAGTAATTGAGCGGGCGCGGCGGTCCGGCGGTCAGCTCTGAGGGCAACGTCTCGGTGAACGCACCCTCGACTCCCGGCGCGAGGAACAGCTCAACGCCAGATGTACCGCAAGTGTCGCCAGACGTTTTGCGGGCAGCCGCGCCTTCTTTGCGGCATACACGCGCCGTCACGTTGCCTTTCAGCAGCAGCTTGTCAGTGTTCTTCTTGGGCATGGTCCAAGTGAGCATGACCTGGTTGCCCGCGCGGACAGCGGCCAGGTCTGCTACCGGCTCCGGCAGCTTGAGCGAAGGCGGTTGCGGTGCAGCGGGCGTTCCGCAGCCGGTGATGATCAGCCCTGCTGCCAGCGCAGCAGTTAGGGCGGCCCATTCAATTCTGTCGATCGTACTCATCGCCATTTCAGTCTACCGGAGCGGCGCGGGTGCGGGGTCTGGCAATGTACTGAAGTAGCGGCGGCTTAAAAAGTAATAACTCAAGATAGTTACTATCCTCATTGGTGAAGGTTCACGCAGACCTTGCCGAACTGGTTGCGGATAAGCCGCATTAACCGGGACCTGATTACAGTTTCCGTAAGCGCGCGCAGGCGTCATCCAGGTCGTGGTCTTTTTTTGCGAAGCAGAATCTCAGTAAGCTCTCGCCGTGGCCAGGGCGGAAGAAGGCGGAGCCCGCGACCGAAGCTACTCCGGTGGCGGCTAACAGATGGCGGGCTTTTGCGGCGGCGGTTTTGCCGGGAATGTTAGTGGCGCTGGCCAGAACGTAGTAAGCGCCGGCGGGAATGCTGGGCTCAAGTCCGGCGTCTTGAAGCGCCGAGAGCATGCGGGCGCGCTTGGATTGGTAGTCGGTGGCTAACTGCGTGTAGAAGCTGAGTGGAAGCTCTTCGAGCCCTGCGGCGGCACCGTGTTGGAAGGCCGAAGGTGCGCAGACATAAGTCAGATCGTGGAAGTAACTCATGCTGGGGAGCCAGCGGGAATCGGTGGTGACATAGCCCAAACGCCAGCCGGTGACACTGAAAGTCTTGCTGAATCCGGAGATCACGATGGTCCGCTCGCGCACGCCGGGCAGCGTGGCGGGAGCAATGTGGCGCGTGCCGTCGTAGATGAAGTACTCATAAATCTCATCGGTGATGAGGAAGAGGTCGTGCTCTTGGACGATGGCCGCGATAGCTTCGGTCTCGCCACGGGTAAAGACCTTGCCGCTGGGGTTGGCCGGAGTGTTAAGGAGGAGGGCGCGAGTGCGCGGGGTGATAGCGGCGCGGAGTGCGGCCAGATCGAGCGCCCAATCCGGTTCGGCAAGAGGCACGAAGACCGGCGTCACGCGCATGGATTCGAGTGTGGAAACGTGATAGCCGTAAAAAGGCTCGAAGAGCAGCACCTCGTCGCCAGGATTGAGCAATGCCATAACGGCCGCGTGCAATCCACCGGTAGCGCCGGAGGAAACCAGGATTTCGCTCTCCGGGTCGTAGTGGAGTCCGTAGTCGCGCCGTTGCTTGGCGGCGATGGCGTTGCGCAGGCGGCTGATGCCGTCCAGACGGGTGTAGATGTTATGGCCGTCATGAATGGCCCGGATGGCACCCTCCTGAACCGGCGCGGGGACAGGGGTGTCGCAGACGCCTTGAGCGAGATTGATGCCGCCGATGCGGTCGCACTCGATGCTCATGGCGCGGATCTCCGACTGCACGGCAGCGGGGGCGAGCTGGCTAAGGGAGAGACGGGAAGCGCTTCCATTGGCTGGCAGGGACAAGGCGGCGAGGGACTCTTGGGCGGCGGTGTTGGTCATGGGGAAGTTCCTTACGCTTTTATCTTACATGCGGGAGCAACCGAGGAATACTGGAGCAAATGCGGCGGGCACGTGCGGCGAGCGCGTAAAATCTATCTTTTATGCATGAGCTTTCGATTGTTACAAGCATTGTGGAAACGGTGACCGAAACACTGAACGCCTTGCCTGATTCATCTTGGGGCGGGCGGGTTAAGGAAGTGCGGCTGCGTGTGGGGGCGCTGGCGTCGGTAATTCCCGAGTCGCTCGAGTTCTGTTACGGGATTGCGGCGGAGGGAACACCGCTGGAAGGCTCGCGGCTGGTGGTGAACGTGTTGCCGGTGGTAGTGCATTGCGCAGCGTGCGGCGAAGATGCGGAGCTTGAGGGCGTGCAGAGCTTTCGATGTCCTAAGTGCGGCGAGCCGTCTTATGACCTGCGGCAGGGACGGGAGCTGGAGATTGAGTCATTTGAGATAGAAGAGATGGACGAGGTTAAGGAGAAGTTATGACCACCCGGATTGTGGAGTTACGGCGGGGAATATTGAAGAAAAACGATGAGTTAGCCGCGGGCCTACGCGCGAGTTATACGGCCGCCGGGGTGCTGGTGCTGAACCTGGTGTCGAGTCCTGGGACGGGCAAGACCGCCTTTCTGGAGAGAACGTTGCGGGAGCTACGGGCACGTGGAGCGAGAGTGGCAGCGTTGGTCGGCGATTTGGAGACCGATAACGACGCGCGGCGGCTGGCGTCGAGCGGCGCTCCGGTGCGACAGATCAATACGCATGGGATTTGCCACCTGGATGCGGAGATGATCGGCAAGCATCTGGAGGGATGGGAGGGCGTGGAGTTAGGCGGGCTTGATTACTTGTTTATTGAGAATGTGGGTAACTTGGTCTGCCCGTCGAGTTATGACTTAGGCGAGAAGATTCGCGTGGCGCTGTTGAGCGTGACCGAAGGGGAAGATAAGCCATTGAAGTATCCGACGTTGTTTAACTCAGCCGATGCGGCCGTAATTACCAAGATAGATATCGCCGAGCCATGCGGCTTCGACCGCGAGACGGCGCTCAAGAACATCAACGAGATTCGGCCGGGGATACGAATCTTTGAGACTTCAGCCAAGACCGGCGCGGGGATGGAGGAGTGGCTCACTTATCTCGGAGAGACGCGAATCCAGCGCGAGGCCTTTCAGTAAGGAGGGTATGCGGTGGCGGTCGAGAAAAAGAGTGCCGAGATCGGAGCGGCTGAGGTAGAGGCTTATTTGGAGCGGGTGCCGGAGCCGGCGCGCACCACGCTCGAGAAAATGCGGGCGATGATCCGGGCGGCCGCGCCCAAGGATGCAACAGAGGCGATCAGCTACGGGATCCCATCGTTCCAATACAAAGGGGCGCTTGTTTGGTACGCGGCGTTCAAAAAGCACTGCAGCTTTTTCCCTATGGATTTGTCGCTGCTGGAGGAGTTTGGGGAGGAGCTGAAGAAGTACAAAACTTCGAAGGGGACGATACAGTTTCCACTGGATAAGCCGTTGCCCAAGACGCTGGTGAGCAGAATTGTGAAGGGGCGCGTGACTCTGAATAAGGCGAAGGCTCGGGGATAGCTTGGTGGGCCGGGGAATCCCTGAAGAGGACTGCGAGGCTCTCCTGGATTGATCTGCAGGTGATTTAAATCACACTATACGCAACCTCGAGGGCGGTATAACGTAGTTGCTATGTGTCTAGCGATTCCTGGAAAAGTGGAAGAGATTCTCACCGAGGGCGACCTCCGGGTGGGGTGGGTAAATTTTGGCGGCATTCGCAAGAAGGTTTGCCTGGACTACGTACCCGAGGTCGTGGTGGGCGACTATACCATTGTGCACGTTGGGTTTGCGCTCTCCAAGATCGACGAGGAGACAGCTTTGCAGACGCTTGAGGACTTTCGCGCGATGGGCATGCTGGGCGAAGAACTGGGCAGCGAGGAAGAGGCGTTTGCGCGGGCTGCGGCGGCTCCGCAGTCGGCTTGTCCGGACGGAAGCTGTTCGACCAAATGAAGTACCTGACCGAATTTCGGAATGGCGAAATTGCGCAGCGGATGGCGCGAGAGATTCACTCTGTCGCCACGCGGCCCTGGAAGATCATGGAGGTCTGCGGCGGACAAACGCACTCAATCATTAAAAATGGAATCGACCAAATGCTTCCCGCCGGCATCGAAATGGTTCATGGGCCCGGCTGCCCGGTGTGCGTGACGCCGCTGGAACTGATTGACAAGGCGCTGGCGATTGCGGCGCAGCCGGGAGTGATTTTTTGCTCCTTTGGCGATATGCTGCGCGTGCCGGGGACCGAGGGAGATCTGTTTCAGGTGAAGGGCGCGGGGGGCGATGTGCGCGTGGTTTATTCGCCGCTGGATGCTGTTGATCTGGCGATGAAGAATCCCGACAAGCAGGTGGTGTTCTTTGGGGTGGGGTTTGAGACGACGGCGCCTGCGAATGCAATGAGCGTTCACGTGGCGAAGCGACGCGGGCTGAAGAATTTTTCGCTGCTGGTGTCGCATGTTCTGGTGCCGCCGGCGATTGCAGCGATTCTGGAGTCACCAGGAAACAAGGTTCAGGGGTTTCTGTTGGCGGGGCATGTGTGCAGCGTGATGGGCTACTGGGAATATCCGCCGCTGGCGGAGAAGTATAAGGTGCCGCTGGTGGTGACGGGCTTTGAGCCGCTGGATCTGCTGGACGGCATTCGGCGCGCCGTGGTGCAACTGGAGGCTGGGCGGCATGAAGTCGAGAATGCCTATGAGCGCATCGTCAAGTTTGAAGGAAATCAGCCGGCGCAGAAGCTGCTGGCCGAGGTATTCGAAGTGACGGATCGGGCGTGGCGGGGGATTGGCGTGATCCCGAAAAGCGGCTGGCGGCTGAGTGCGGAGTATCGTGCTTTCGATGCTGAGGAGCGGTTTCAGATTACGGGGATACATACCGAAGAGTCGCCGCTGTGCCGGGCGGGGGACGTGCTGCGCGGGGCGATCAAGCCGGCTGAGTGTGCGGCGTTCGGCAAGGAATGTACGCCGCGACATCCGCTGGGAGCTACGATGGTTTCGAGCGAGGGGGCTTGCGCGGCTTACTTTAATTATGGGCGGTTTTTGTCGGCGGAGGAGTTGGCGAGCGCGGCAAACGGGCTTACGGAAGTGATGCAATGACTGAGAGTGTGAAGGAAGCTCCACCGGAATTCTCTGGGTGGTCGTGTCCGCTGCCGTTGGTTGGCTATCCGGCGATTGTTATGGGGCACGGCGGCGGGGGCAAGCTGGGAAATGAACTAGTGGAGCACCTGTTTCTGCCTGCGTTTCGCAATGCAGAGCTTGAAAGTCTGGGCGACGCGGCGGTGCTGGAATTGGCTGGCGGCAAACTGGCGATGAGTACCGATTCGTTTGTGGTACAGCCGCTTTTTTTCCCAGGAGGCTCGATTGGCGAGCTGGCGGTTAACGGGACGGTCAACGATCTGGCTGTTTCAGGGGCGGAGCCGCGCTACTTGAGCGCGAGCTTCATTCTCGAAGAGGGATTTCCGCTGGCGCAGTTGGCGGCGATTGTCGAGGATATGGCGAAGGCCGCGACTGTGGCGGGCGTGAAGATTGTTACCGGCGACACCAAGGTTGTCGAGCGCGGGCACGGGGACGGGTGTTACATCAACACGGCGGGCGTGGGGTTGATGAGGCCGGGAATTCATGTGGGACCGCGGCGGGCGCAGGCCGGCGATGCAATTCTGGTTTCGGGGACCATCGGCGACCACGGCATGGCGATCATGAGCGTGCGCGAGGGGTTGGAATTCGAGAGCCAGATTCGTTCCGATTGCGCGTCGCTGAATGGGATGATTGCCGAGGTTCTGGAGGCGGCGGGCACGGCGGTTCACACGATGCGAGACCCTACGCGCGGAGGACTGGCTTCGACGCTGAACGAGATCGCGCAGGCTTCAGGGGTGGGCGTCGAAATCGACGAACCTAGTCTGCCGGTGCGGACGGAAGTGCAGTCGGCGTGTGAACTGCTGGGGTTGGACCCTGTCTACGTTGCCAACGAGGGCAAGGCCGTTTTCTTTGTGGCGCCGGAGGCGGCGGAGCAGGTGCTGGCCGTGCTGCGCGCGCATCCGCTAGGGCGCGAGGCAGCGCGGATCGGACGGGTGACAGCGAAGCATCCACGGATGCTGGTGGCGCGAACGGCGATGGGCGCGAACCGGGTGATTCCTACACAGATTGGCGAGCAATTGCCACGGATTTGTTGAAGGGCAGAGTTAGCATCCGCATTGCAGAATCACAGAATTAGTGTGGTTTCCCCGAACCCACCCTCGCCGTTTTGCCGCCTAGCACATGGTAGTAAGCAGTGAATGTGAACGACTACGTCGCGTTTTGCGATAGCGTCGGAAATCGATCGTCTTTCATCGAAAACTGTCTTCGCGTTTGTGCGGTTGATCGCGCTCACCGAATCAAGCACTCGCGCGAACAGTCGCTCCGCCTCATTCAAGAGTTCGGCGGAGTCCTCTGCCGGTTGCTCACCCTCCTGAACCCGCACAGTTCTAACCATTCGCTTCTTGAGGTCTTCGAGTCGATTTTGACAGTCACTCCGCTCTGCAAGTGCCTCTGCTAACTTCAAACGTTGTCTCCTCTAAATGCTGGGATTCGCATAGTCTACCACTCCCGCATTTGCAGGCAGAGGAAGTAGAGCAAGCTATGCTGTGATTAATTTCTCATCGCATTACCAAGCGCAGCGGTTTCCGATCGCTCAGTCGAGCAAGTCGAAGGCTTTGCGGATGTGATCTGGGAGGGTGGACGGCTCGTCGGAGAGCTTGGAGCTGATTTCCAAAACGATGGCGGGCGGGGCGGCTAGTCCGTTGAGGGCGGTTGCCGTGGCTGGCCAGTCGATGGTGCCTTCGCCGGGCCAGAGATGATCGTCTTTGAGGCCTTGGTTGTCGTGCGTGTGAACCGAGACGACGCGGGCGGCGAGCGTGGCGATGGCCTCGGGGACGCCTACGGTCATGTGGGCGTGCCCGAGGTCGAGGCAGACGCCGATCTGGTCCAGGTGGCCGGTTCGGAGAATTTCGACCAGATGCTCTGGGGTGGTGGGGTCGCCGGTCAGGTTCTCAACCAGAGGACGCACGCCGAGCGGCCGGGAAAATGCGCCGAGATGTTCGAGGGCGATCTGGGCGTACTCGATGGAGCGAGGCGACCATTCATCGTTGCGTTCGCCGAGGTGCACGACGAGATTGCGGAAGTGGATGGAATCGGCGGATTCGAGGGCGCGCTTGATCTCGTCCATGGCCTCGATGCGGCGGCTTTTTTCCGGATGCAGCAGGTTAAGGTAGGGAGAGCCGGAGCGGCCCATCTCGCGGTCAGAGTAAAGCGGGGCGTGCATCGACCAGGGTTCAAGGGGATTGGAGCCGAACCAGGCGGCCAACTCGGCTATGTGCTCGCGGCTGGAGTAGTCGAAATGCTGGCGGGCAGCAAAAATTTCGACTGCCTGCGCGCCTGACTGGACAGCCTGCTCTAGCAGCCCAGGGTGAAGGCGTTTGTTGAGATAAAGGTGCGTGGACAGGACTCGAAGCTTGGCCAAGGTTTCCCCCGCGCCGGGTTGGAGGAGAACGCGCAACCGGGTGCTGCTCTCATTCTCGCATTTTTATTTGTCTAATCACTGCGGGACGCTAAAAGCGGCTTAGATTGTTCCAGCCGGAACTACGAGACGCAGGCATTAAGCAAACGACGAGAATGCGAGTTTTTACAACAGAGAAAATCCCTTTTCATATTCTGAAAACCGATTATTTGAATATGAGCAAAAGAGGACAGACTCTCGTTGCATAGCCATGAGGTTCTTAGTAGAACGACTAGTGATGAGTCTTCAGCGCCGAGCAATGGGAGCCGGTGTGTCGCGGAGAGATGAAGACTGTGAGGAAAGGCTCCGAGCGGGATCGTATCGGGAACGGAGAACTCGGATGGCGGATCTGAAGCAAAAGAATTTCGATCCGGCGGTTTTCCTGGCACGAAGCGGACTGGGGAAGAAGGTCGTTCAGCTCAAGGCCAAACAGGCATTTTTTTCTCAGGGCAATCCGGCCGATTGTATCTACTATCTTCAGAATGGCCGCGCGAAGCTGACCGTGATCTCGAAGGGGGGCAAAGAGGCGACCATTGCGTTGCTCTCGGCGGGCGACTTTGTGGGCGAGGAGTCGATGGCCGGGACGGAGGGATTGCGGATAGCGACGGCCAGGGCCATCACCCCATGCACTTCACTCAAGATCGAGCGCTTGGAGATGATCCGAGCGATGCATGAGGAGCACGCGTTCACCGACATGTTTCTGAAGTTTCTGCTGGAGCGCAGCATGAGAATCCAGGCGGATCTGGTGGACCAGCTTTTCAATTCCAGCGAGAAGCGGCTGGCGCGGATTCTGCTGCTAATGGCGGAGTTCGGCGAGCCCGGCAAACTGGAGCCGCTGATTCCGAAGATATCCCAAGAGACGCTGGCGGAGATGATTGGGACGACGAGATCGCGGGTTAGCTTCTTCATGAATCGCTTCCGCAAGATGGGTTTTATCGACTACAACGGCGGCATAAAAGTAAACAAATCCTTATTGAATGTCGTTCTTCACGACTGAATTAGTTAGATGCTGGCTTTGGACGCGACTGGTTTTCGGCATATCCCGCAACGCCAGAGCATTTTCAATGCACATATTGGCTTTGCTTCAGCGTGGAAGGCGGGTGTGTCCTCTTAAAGGAGCGGAAGTGATAACGCCACAAACCCGCAGTTCGTTATGAGCCGCGGGTTTGTGTAGAGAACCAGGCTTTAACAACACTGGCAAGATTGAGAAGGATCTTAAGGTGAAGCAGCAAACTCGCCAAAAGAATCCAGCACATGAATCGGAAAAGTTCCCGGCGAGGTGAGCGAACAATGAAGCCCTATGTACGGAACGGAGGACAGTCCATCATTTCCTTCCCTATGGGTTCCTTTAGAAAACGCATAGGCAACCTTCTTTATTCGCCTCTAGGAGTATGTCGGTCATAGATTGACCGAGGTCTCGTTTTTTGGGGTTTGCGGGATTTACGATTTTGTCATGGGTCAGAACTTTTTACCGGACACGGTCAACCAGACGCTCTTGTTCC
>Ga0187847_10000301_pt1 | contig 58525 bp, 61 predicted proteins | sample June2016WEW_4_10_FD_132458 | JGI IMG/M metagenome (GOLD analysis project Ga0187847, IMG submission 132458) | Peatland microbial communities from SPRUCE experiment site at the Marcell Experimental Forest, Minnesota, USA - June2016WEW_4_10 | ecosystem: Environmental > Terrestrial > Soil >...
GTGCCTTAGCCGGAGTTGCAGGCCGAACCGATTAGGGCGACGGTGTCCTGGTCGATGTGATCGCTCACCCACGCCAGGTCGACCTGAGTGGTGTCGGGATCGACGGGGGCGACCCTCACCTCGACCCCGAAGAGGTGGCCGGCCTTGTTGAAGGCGGGGTGGGCCGTCTCGGGCTTGATGATGTTCGGGTGGTCGGTGCGCGGGTGGTTGAAGTCGCGGTAGGCGAGCACCGCGTGGGCGATCGGACTCGAGCCGCCGGAGGTGACGAGTCCTGCCGATGTCGATTCCTGCTCGGCGCCTAGGAGATCGAGCGTCATGGCGACGATCTCGGCCTCGAACTTCGTCATGCTCGGGCACATGTCGCGCTGGAGGGCGTTGACGTAGGAGAACTGGGAGAAGGCCTCGTTGAGGAAGTCGTAGTGATCGTGGTCGCCGCAGTACATCGTGCCCGAACACTGACCGCCCTCCCAGACGGGGTTCTCGATGCCCGAGATCGTCCGTAGCGTCTCGAGGATCTCGTCGCGCTCGACGCCCGCCTCGGGCAGGACCCGGTGGACTTCGAACTGCTCGGCGTAGGGGAACTCGCTCACGTCTTCTCCAGATTGCGGTTAGCACGAGTGTAGGTCTGGCCCCCTCGAGCCCTGCGGCTGGGGTGTCGTGTCGGCGCCACACCGTGGCGTCGGCACCCACGGGCACGCGCCGTGGACTTAAGTCCCTGGACGTGCGCGCCGCGGTCGTTGAGACTGGACTGGTGAAACAGGTGATCGCGCGCCTCGCCGCGTCGGGCGACGCGAGGAACGCGGAGAACGACGTCGACTCGGTGGTGCGCGCCACGGGCCGCCCCCGCTCCCGTCGACGCTTCGACGACCGTCCGCTGCTCGTCTTTTGGGAGATGACCAAGGCCTGTGACCTCGCGTGCTTCCACTGCCGGGCCAGCGCGCAGCCGACGCCGGCGCCCGACGAGTTGAGCGAGGCCGAAGGTCGCGCGCTGATCGACGAGCTGTCGTCGCTCGGTAGTCCTCGCCCCATCCTCATCCTCACGGGCGGCGACTGCCTCAAGCGTCGCGACCTCGTGGACCTGGTGGCCTACGCATCGCAACACCGGGTCGCGGTGGCCGTGGCGCCGTCGGTCACCACGCTGTTGAACGAAGAGACCCTGCACGCCCTTCGCCAGCACGGTGTGAAATCGATGTCGCTCAGTCTTGACGGTGCCGACGCGCGGGTGCACGACGGCGTGCGCGGTGTTGACGGGCACTTCGACGCGACGGTGCGCGCCATCGCGACCCTGAAGCGCTGCGGCTTTTCGGTCCAGGTCAACACCACCGTCATGTCGGCGAACATCGAGCAGCTGGCCGACATCGCCGGATTACTGCACGAGTTGGAGGTCGACATCTGGGAGGTCTTCTTCCTTATCGCCACCGGCCGGGGCACCGACGTGCTGGCCACCACGCCCCGCGAGAACGAGGACATCTGCAACTTCCTGGTCGACGCCTCGCGCTACGACTTCACGGTGCGCACCGTCGAAGCGCCCTTCTTTCGCCGTGTGGCGGTCGAGCGCCGCGGCGAGGATGACGCGGTGGAGGGATGCGCAAACTCGCTCTACGCGCGGCTGCGGGCGCGTTTGGTGGATCGATTGGGCGAGCCGGGCGCGCCGGCGCGCACGACCAGCGCCGCGACCCGCGACGGCAAGGGGATCATCTTCGTCGCCGCCAATGGTGACGTCTACCCGTCGGGCTTCCTGCCGCTGCGCCTCGGCAACGTCCGCGAGCGGCCCCTCACCGAGATCTACCGCGACCACCCGTTGCTGCGCCAGATCCGAGATGCTGCCTTCAGCGGCACCTGCGGGACGTGTGTGTACGCCCAGCTCTGCGGTGGTTCACGGGCGCGGGCCTACGCGGCGTCGGGTGATCCTCTGGGCTCGGACCCCGGGTGCCTCTGGGTCGAGACGGCCAAGTTAGCGGTTTCGTAGCCACGGGCGGTGGACCTCGGTGAATCGCGCAGGCTCACGAAGGTGAACCGGGTTTCATCAGTGAGTAGCAAAATGACGCGCCACTACGGCGAAGGACTCTTTTGGCTCCCATGGCATGTCCGGGTAGGTCGTCCCGCGACGTCCGCCGGGCAGTGACTTCACCACAGACATCGAATCAATGTCGAGGTCGTAGCGTGGGTCATCGTCGGTAAAAGCCTGGGGAGTCGCGAACGTCGAGAGAAGGGCGCCGGCCACCTCGGCGCGTTCGAGCTCGTCGAGGGTCTCGCCAAGCTCGCGAGCCTGCACGGCCTCGTCACGTTCGTAGATCCCACGCAGGCGGGGCCGGAAGAACCGCCCGATCAGCGGGAGCGTATGGAGATACAACCGGGTGGTGTCGGTGACCCCGAAGCCGAGGGCGCCCGAACTCTCCGCCCCACGAAAGGTGCGCATCCCAAACTCGGTGACGATCACTGGCTTGGTACTGGAGAGGAAGGGTTGGAGCATCTCCACGTAGCGGTCCTTCGTGCGGGCCTCGCGGTAGTGATCGAGGCCCACGTAGTCAAAGGGCGACCAGTCCACCTGCTCGAAGGGGAGCGACGCGTAGATGAGCGGGCCCGCGAAAGTCTCGCGCAGCACCGCCACGAGACCCGCGAGGTACTCATTGAGCTTCCCGTTGTGAAGAAGCGACGGATCGGCCTTCAGAGCGCTCAGGCGCGACTCGATGGTCTTGCCAGGGACCAGGCCCGGCATGAAGAGTGTCAACTCGCCACCGGCGATGAAGATCACACGGCCTGGGTGGGAGGCTTCCAGCGCGGACACCGCGTGGGCGGCCGCCACGAGCCGGGACGTGGTTTCGGGAGCCTCGTACTCGAAGAAGGCCGGTGAGAACCACACCTCGAGCCCGAGCTCGAGGGCGACGTCCGTGGTGGCCGTCAGCCGAGCGATGTCACTGCCGCCGACACGGACGGCGTTGGCGTGCAGATCGTCGCGAATGATTTCGAGTTCGCGCCGCACCTCTGACATGTCGAGGTCTGCTCTGCGTGTCGAGATCGCGTAACCGGGACCTCGGAACGTCGTCCCCGTGTCGTAGTGGATACCTTGGTGTTGCACGCCGTGTCACCTTCTCTTGCCGTTGGCGGCTCTCGTCAGTATCAGACATAGGGGTCAGGTCGGCCCGCGCCGCTTCACCCATGACGCTACCCACGTGTCGCTCAGCGATGCCGAGCCCGGTCACGCGGCTTCGAGGGTATATAGCACCGCCGGGAGCACTCCGTGGTTCCGAGAGGGCGAATGTGATGGTGGAGATGCGGGGAATCGAACCCCGGTCCGGTAGCTTCTTGGTGATTCTTCTCCGAGCGCAGCTAGCAGGAGGTTGTCGGGAGCGTCACTGTTGCCAGCGTCGGCGACGTTCCGTAGTTAGCTGAAGTGTCCCGACGCCACCACTAACGAGTCGCGACGGTAAGCCCTACATTATGACGCCCGATATCTCCACCGCAGGGCTGGGTGAAGGCGGACGTTGCTACCTAAGCAGCAAACGCAAGCTGAGGCTTGGCGTTTATTTTTGTTCCGGCTCTTTAACGTGGTTCCGGAGACCACGGCTCGCTTCTTTCACCTTGATGACTATCGTCGAAACCAATCATCCCCTCGTGCACCGTTCGACCACTCTGGCCGATACACCAGCCTACCGGCTCGCACCGTCCGGCTCGCGGGCGGGGCTAGCTCAGTTTCTCGTGGTTGCGCACGCTGCGCGCGATCTCTCGTTCGGCGTCGCGCTTCTTGAGGGCCTCTCGACGGTCGTGCATCTGTCGGCCCTTCGCCAAGGCCAGGTCGACCTTGGCGCGGCCGTCCTTGAAATAGAGCGAGAGCGGCACGAGGGTGAGCGGCTGCGTGCGCGTCTCGTTGTGCAGGCGGTTGAGCTCGCGCCGGTGCACGAGCAGCTTGCGCTTGCGGTCGGGATCGTGGCTCCCAAAGCCCACCGCGTAGCTCCAGGGCGGGATGTGCATCGCGAAGAGCCACAACTCGCCGTCGTCGATGCGGGCGTAGCTGTCGGCGATCTGGGCCTTACCCTCGCGCAGGGACTTGACCTCCGATCCCGAGAGCACGATGCCGCACTCGAAGGTCTCGACGATGTCGTAGTCGTGGCGGGCGCGGCGATTGGAGGCGACCACCCGGTCGCCGGAGGCGCCCTCGGCCTTGATTTTGGCGCGCCGTTCCTGGATTTGTTTGGCTCGAGCCACGACTTCAGCGTACTGAGCGGGCGTTTCGTCTGGCGTCGGTAGGGTGACGGAGTGCTCACACTCAGTCCGGGCCAGCGCGATACCGTGGTCGCGACCTGCGTGCGGGCACTGCCGATCGAAGGCTGCGGTCTGCTGCTCGGCACGCCCGAAGGAGTGGTGCACGAGGTCCTGGCCAGTGCCAACGTCGCCGACTCGGCGAAGCTCTACGAGATCGACAGTCGCGTGTTGCTGGCCGCCTACCGCCGCGCGGACGAGGCGTATTTGAGCGTGATGGGCGTCTTTCATTCGCACACCCACACCGACGCCCACCCCAGCCCCACCGACGTCATGCAGGCGCCGGACCCTTCGTGGCACTACGTCCTGGTCTCGTTTCGCGACGAGGCGATTGCCCTGCGCAGCTTTCGCATCGTGGGCGGCGTCGTCGACGAAGAGCCCATCGAGATCACCTAGCGCCGGCCGCCACGTCGCCGGACGCGTCCGTCGTCGGGCGCTCGCCAGCCCGTTACCGGGCCCGGGAGAAATTTCTTGTCACGGCGCGGCCTATTGATGCTAAATTTGACCCAGTTGGTCATGTATTAGCCCACCCGCGAAAGGGGCCCCAATGTCGGCAACCGTGAGAATCCCCACCGTGCTCCGCTCGACCATGGGCGGCGTCACCTCGGTGGTCGTCGACGGCGCCACCATCGGCGCCGTGCTGCACCAGTTGACGACGAACTTTCCGGCCGCCAGGGGACAACTGCTCAACGACGACGGTACCCTGCATCGATTCCTGAACGTCTACGTCAACGACGACGACGTGCGCTACCTCGGGGGCGTCGACGCCCCGGTCGAGTCCGACGACGAGATCACCCTGTTGCCCGCCGTGGCCGGGGGAGCCGCTTAGTGGCGCGATACGCGTCCGTGCTCGACCTGATCGGCGACACGCCCGTGGTCGACGTGAGCGCCCTCTCGCCCCGGCCCAACGTCACCATCCTGGCCAAGCTCGAAGGCCGTAACCCCGCCGGATCGGTCAAGGACCGCATCGCGCTGGCGCTGGTCGACGCGGCCGAACGCGACGGCCTGCTGATCGCCGGCAAGCCCGACCAGGTCCTGCTCGAGCCCTCGTCGGGCAACACCGGCATCGCGCTGGCCATGGTCTGCCGGCTGCGCGGCTACCACCTCAAGGTCGTGCTGCCGTCGAACGTCTCGCCCGAGCGGCGCCAACTGCTCGACGTCTGGGGCGCCGAGGTGATCGACTCGCCGGGCGCGGAGGGCTCCAACGGCGCCGTGCGCCTGGCCCAGCGGCTGAGCGAGGAGAACCCCGACTGGGTCTTCCTCTACCAGTACGCCAACCCGGCCAACCCCCTGGCGCACTACGAGACGACCGGTCCGGAGATCCTGCGCGACGTGCCCGAGATCACCCACTTCGTGGCCGGACTCGGCACGTCGGGCACCCTGATGGGCGCCGGGCGCTACCTCAAGGAGCAGCGGCCCCAGGTCAAGGTCTGGGCCGTCGAACCACCGAGCGGTGAGATGGTCGACGGGCTGCGCAACCTCGACGACGGCTACATCCCGCCGATCTTCCTCGACAACCACGGCGCCGAACTGCTCGATCGCCGTGTGGTGGTGCGACCACGCGAGTCCGTCGAGTGGACCCGGCGCCTGACCGACGTCGGGCTGTTCGTGGGGATCTCGTCGGGCGCCATCATGGCCGGCGCCGTCAAGTGCGCCACGACCATTCCCGAGGACGAGACGGCCACCATCGTGGCCATGGCCTCCGACGACGGCTGGAAGTACCTCTCGACCGGGGCCTGGAGCGATGACCTCGACGTCGTGGTCGAGCGGGCCAAGCAGATCATTTACTTCTGATCGGTTCGCGTCGATCTCCTCTACCATGGCCTGACCACGCCACGCCGAAGGAGCACCATGCCAGTTCTACGAGCCGACGGACGCGCGCCCGACCAGGCCCGTCCCCTCTCCTTCGAGCGTGACTTCACCGAGATGGCGGCCGGTTCGGTGCTGGTGAGCTTCGGGCGCACGCGGGTGCTGTGCACCGCGTCGATCGAGGAGGACGTGCCTCGCTGGCTGCGGGGCACGGGCCGGGGATGGGTGACGGCGGAGTACTCGATGCTGCCCGGCTCCACCCCCGAACGGGCCAGTCGCGAGGCGGCCAAGGGCAAACAGTCCGGGCGCACCCAGGAGATCCAGCGACTGATCGGACGTTCCCTGCGCACCGTCACCAACCTCGAACTGCTGCCCGACGTGCAGATCACCGTGGACTGCGACGTCCTGCAGGCCGACGGCGGGACCCGCACGGCGTCGATCTGCGGTGGCTACGTGGCGTTGCACGACGCGATCACCCGCCTCGTCCAGGCCGGCACGCTCCGTCAACACGCGCTGAGCGACTCGGTGGCGGCGGTGTCGGTGGGGATCGTCGCGGGGGTGGCGATGCTCGACCTGCCCTACGAGGAGGACTCGAGGGCCGACACCGACATGAACGTCGTCATGACCGGCTCCGGCCGATTCGTCGAGGTGCAGGGCACCGCCGAGCAGGAGGCCTTCACCCGCGCCGAGCTCGACGCGCTGCTCGACCTCGCCGCGGGGGGCATCGCCGAGATCCATCGGGCCCAACGCGACCTGCTGGCCACGGCGCCGCCCCCGCGCTCGGCGTGAGCCAGTTCGTCCTCGCGACGGCCAACGTCCATAAGGCGCAGGAGATGCGCGCCATCCTCGCCCCGCTCGGCATCGACCTGGTGGCGCGCCCGTCGAACGTGGCCGTGGTGCAAGAGACCGAGGAGACCCTGGAGGGCAACGCCCTCTTGAAGGCGCGCGCGCTCGCCGCGGCGACCGCCATGGCGGCCATCGCCGACGACACCGGCCTGTTCGTGGCCGCGCTCGACGGTCGACCGGGCGTGCACAGCGCCCGCTTCGCCGGCGAGGACGCCAGCGACGAGCAGAACGTGGCCAAGTTGCTCGAGGAACTCGGCGCCGTCGGCGGGCCCCGTGACGCGCGATTCGCCACGGTCATCGCCGTCGTCCTGGCCGACGGCACCTCGCTGTGCGTTCGCGGTGAGCTCGAGGGGGAGATCACGACGTCGCCGCGCGGTGAAGGGGGATTCGGTTACGACCCGGTCTTTGCGCCCAAAAACGGGCACGGTCGCACCTTGGCCGAGATGAGCGAGACGGAGAAGAACTCCCTGTCGCACCGCTCCCGGGCCCTGCACCGGCTTGTCGAAGAACTCGCTTATTTTTTTTGAGTTCGTTCACACAACGTTCACCTTTAGGCTGGATTGGTGACCAGCCGAGAGATTGCCATGTTCCCGCTCGGCATGGTTGTCTTCCCCCATCAGCAGCTTGGCCTCTACGTCTTCGAGGCCCGTTATCAGCAGATGCTGATCGACTTGAAGCAGGAACGGCGCTTCGGCACCTGCCTGATTGCGCGCGGCTCCGAGGTTGGTGGCGGCGACGAACGCCACCATATCGGCACGATGGTGGAGATCCTGGCCGCACAGACCTTCGACGACGGCAAGACGTTGATCCTCGTCGAAGGCGTGCACTGCGTCGAGGTCACGCAGTGGCTCGACGATGCGCCCTACCCCCGGGCGGTGGTGCGCGAACGCGACTGCGTGGAGTGCGAGATCGACGCCGCGTTGCTCAAGATGACCGAATCGACGGTGCGGGCCCTGCGCGCGCTGCAGAGCGAGGTCAACGCCGATGAGTGCATCCAATCCAACTGCGCCATGGACGCCGATCCCCGGGTGCGCAGCTGGCAGCTGTGCTCGATGACGCCGATGTCGACGCTCGACCAGTTCAAGGTCCTCGGTCTGGCCGACCCCTGTGATCGGCTACGGCTGCTCGGCGAGATCTGCTGCGAGCGCTACGGGGACTACCAGCGCATGCTGGCGATCGACGCCTCGCTGCGCACGCTCAACTAGCGCACGTCGACCAGGTCGACCACGAAGATCAAGGTCTCCCCGGGGGCGATGACGCCGCCGGCCCCGCGGCTGCCGTAGCCGAGGTGGGCGGGGATGACCAGGCGTCGCCGCCCACCGACGCGCATGCCGGCGACGCCCCGGTCCCAGCCGGCGATCACCTGACCGGCGCCGAGGCGGAAGGAGAAGGTGTCGCCGCGATTCCAGGAGGCGTCGAACTCCTCGCCGTTCGAGGCGGCGACCCCGACGTAGTGCACGATGGCGGTCTGGCCGTCGCGGGCCTCGTCGCCGGTACCCTCGACGATCTCCTCGACGACGAGGTCGTCGGGCGCCGCGCCGAGGTGGGGCTCAACGAATGGCTTCTCGCTCACGTCGCGACACTAGCCGCCGACCAATGGTGATGGCCCGAGTTCGATCAGCCGACTAGCGGCGTTGACGACCGCCGCCGACGACGCGCACGTTGCGGGCCTCGCGGCCCTTGGGACCGGTGGCCTCCTCGAAGGTGATGGTCTGACCTTGGGAGAGCGACTTGAAGCCGTCGCCCAGGATGTTCGAGAAGTGGATGAAGAGGTCGTCACCCTTGTCGTCACTGGCGAAGCCGAAACCCTTGGAGTCGTTGAAGAAGCTCACGACCGCCTCCTTGTCCTTGCGCGCGGGCCGGGGCGTCGTGCCACGGTCGACGAAACGCACGCTCTGGCGATCGTTGGTCCGTTCGCTTCGGGCGGCGCGGTCGCCGTAGGTTCGTTCACCGCGGGGCGACGTCGCCGAGTCGGCGCCGCGCGGCGCGTAGGGTCGCTCACTGCGCGCTCGCACGGCGGGCTCGCGCGTGCGCTCGCTGGCGGTGCGCGTCGCGCGGGCCGGCCGCTCGGTGCGCTCGAAGGAACTGCGCGGACGCGGCTCGCGCCGCTCGAAGCTGCGCGGACCGCGGTCGTGATCGCGCGCGGGACGCTCCGGGCGTCCCTTGCCGCGCTCGTCCAGCCGCTCGGAGGCAACGACGTCGTCTACGGCGCCGAGACGGATCGCCGTGGCGTCCTCACGTGACTCGAGGTTCGTCGCGATGCCGAGCGCCTTTTGCAGACGCTTGACTTGACCGACGACGTCTTCGCCGACCAGCGAGATGACGGCCCCCGTCGCGCCGGCGCGACCGGTGCGACCCGAGCGGTGCAGGTAGTCGGTCGCCTGCGCCGGCGGGTCGTAGTGCACGACCACGGGCAGCAGTTCGATGTGGATGCCCCGAGCCGCGACGTCGGTCGCGACGAGCACCCGGATCTGGCCGCTCTTGACGCTGCGCAGGGCGCGCTCGCGCTGGGCCTGGGTGCGGTCGCCGTGAAGGGGAACGGCCGAGATGCCGCGCTCCTCGAGCTGACGGGCCAATCGGTCGGCGCCGTGCTTGGTGCGCGTGAAGATGATGGCCCGCTCGTACTCCTCGACGATGTCGGCCGTGATCTGGGGGCGCTGGTCGCGCGCCACGCGCCAGAAGAAGTGGTCGACGTCGTTGGGAGCCTCGTCGCCGACCACGTCGTGGATGGCGGCGTCGCGGGTGAACTCTCTGATGAGCGACTTGATGTCCGGCGCCATGGTGGCCGAGAACAGCATGACGTGGCGCTCGCGCGAGGTCGCGCTGATGATGCGCCGCACCGCGGGCAGGAATCCCATGTCGGCCATGCGGTCGGCCTCGTCGACGACCACGGTAGTGGTGCTGGACAGGTCGAGGGCACCCTGTTCGAGCATGTCCTCGAGCCGTCCGGGACAGGCGACGACGACGTCGACGCCGAAGTTGAGGGCCTTGCGCGCGACGTTGTAGGAGGTGCCGCCGTAGATGCAGATCACGCGGCGTCCTCGGTCCTCGGTCAGCTGGGCCAGCTCCTTTTGGACCTGGGCGGCCAGCTCGCGCGTCGGCACCAACACCAGGGCCACGGGCTTGCGCGGGCGGGCCTTGGTCAGGCGGGCCATCAGGGGTAGCCCGAAGGCCAGCGTCTTGCCGGACCCGGTGATCGCCTTGCCGACGACGTCGCGCCCGGCGAGGGCGTCGGGGATGGCCGCCTCCTGGATGGGGAAGGCTTCGGTGATACCACGGGCCGCGAGGCGTTCCACGAGGTTCGATGGCACGCCGAGGTCGGCGAAGGGCACGGACATATGACTCCTACGAGTTGAGATGAGCCCAACTCGAAATGTCAAAGTCGAATCGGTCTCTACCGCAAAATGCGGCGAAACAGCAAAGACCACGCTAGCAGAGCGAGCGACCAATAGCCACTTACCGGTTACGTCTTTGGTGCGGGCGGAGGGACTCGAACCCACACTCCGAAGAACTGGTACCTAAAACCAGCGCGTCTGCCAATTCCGCCACGCCCGCAAGAGTCCTCATTCTACGCCGCCATCTGAAGAGTTCCGGGCCTCACACGGTAGATTGGTCGCATGAATACGACATCCATGGCCGAAGGCTTCGGCGCGAATGACCTAAATCAGCGACTTATCCGCGAACGCATCGTCTTCTTGGGCACCGAAGTCGACCAGGACACGGCCAATCGCATCTGCGCCGAACTGTTGCTGCTCGAGGCGGAGGACCGCGACCGCGATATCAGCCTCTACATCAACTCTCCCGGCGGCATCGTCTTCAGCGGTCTGGCCATCTACGACACGATGCAGTACGTCAACTGCGACATCCGCACGATCTGCCTGGGGATCGCGGCCTCGATGGGTCAGTTCCTCCTATGCGCCGGCACCCCGGGCAAGCGGTTCTCGCTGCCGCACAGCCGCATCCTGATGCACCAGCCCTCCATGGGTGGCATGCAGGGCCAGGCCTCGGACATCGCGATCCAGGCCGAGCAGATCGGCTACTCCAAGCACGTGCTCGCCGAGCGCATCGCCTTTCACACCGGACAGAGTGTCGAGCGCATCGAGGCCGATTCGGACCGCGACCGCTGGTTCACGGCGCAAGAGGCACTCGAGTACGGCTTCATCGACGCGGTAATCGATCGTTCGGCGATTCGCCAAGGGGCCTAGTGAGCAACCCCACGCCGGCGGGGGCCCCGCGGCGTCCGATCGAGGACGCTCCCGTTCGCGTGATGAGCGCCCGGCCGAACCTGGTGACGCGCCTGCGCAATCTGGGCTCGAGCCGCGAGCTCTTGATGAGCCTCATCACCTCGGACATCCGCATCAAGTACAAGAGCTCGGTGCTGGGCATCTTCTGGTCGATGATCTCGCCGGCGCTGACGCTGGGCATCTACTACCTGGTGTTCTCGACATTCCTCAAGAACGGCGTACCCAACTTTTTCATCTTCCTCTTCTCGGGCCTGATCGTGTGGAACTTGTTCCAGGGCGCCGTCAACACCGCCACCGGCGTCATCGTCGACCGGGCCTCGCTGGTGAAGAAGGTCTCCTTCCCCCGTGAGATCCTGGCGTTGGCCAACGTGGGCGCCTCGGTGGTCTACTTCACCATCCAACTCGGCGTCCTGGCGCTGGTGCTGTTGATCTTTCGCCATTCGCCGGCGTGGGCCTTCATGTGGATTCTGCCCATCTCCTTCGTCGCGCTCTACCTGTTCACCGCTTCGGTCGCGATGATCATGTCGGCCCTCAACGTCTACCTGCGCGACGTCAAGCACCTCATGGAGGTGTCGCTGATGCTCTGGTTCTACCTCACGCCGATCGTCTATCCCTACGAGAGGATCTCGGTCCAGCTGCACGCGCACGGCGTCGCGTGGCTCTACTTCTTGAACCCCATCACGTTGATCGTGCTGACCTTTCAGCGCGTCTTCTATGTGGCCACGGTGGTCAAGAGCACCGCGACGGGACTGGCGCTCAATACCTTGCCGACCTGGCCGATATCGACGTTCCTATATCTGAACCTCGGTCTGCTCGCGATCATGATCGCGTTCTTCTTCGTGGCGCTCGCGATCTTCGGTCGGCTCGAAGGCAATTTCGAGTCGGAGCTCTGATGACGACGGTCATCGAGGTCAACGGGGTCGCGAAGGACTTCAAGATCCACCACGAACGGCACAAGTCCCTCAAGGAGCGGCTGCTGCACCCCCGCTCGGGCTCGACCGAGCTCTTCAAGGCGCTGGTCGACATCAACTTCACGATCGCGGACAACGAGACCGTGGGCATCGTGGGCCAGAACGGCTCGGGCAAGTCGACGCTGCTCAAGTGCATCTGCGGGGTGCTGCAGCCGACGTCGGGCGAGATCAGGGTGCGCGGCAGCTTGGCGGCCCTCCTGGAACTCGGAGCGGGTTTCCAGCACGAACTCTCGGGCCGCGAGAACATCTACCTGTACGGCGCGATACTGGGATTCTCGCGCCGGATGGTCGACACGATCTTCGACGACATCGTGGAGTTCAGCGCGCTCGAAAAGTTCATCGACACCCAGGTGAAGTTCTATTCGAGCGGCATGTACGTGCGCCTGGCCTTCGCGGTGGCGGTCAACGTCAATCCCGACATCCTGGTCGTCGACGAAGTGCTCGCCGTGGGCGACGAACAGTTCCAGGCCAAGTGCCTCGACCGGATCCTTCGCTTCCAGGACGAGGGACGTTCGATCTTGTTGGTGACCCACAACGCCGATCAGGTCCGACAGGTCTGCGACCGAGCGCTGGTGCTCGAGGACGGCCACCTCATCGCCGACGGCCCGGTCCAGGAGTCGCTGCGGACGTTCCGCGAGCACCTGCTCGACGACGCGGCCGAGCACGACCGCGCCGGTGTGCAATCCAGCGTCTCCATCGACGCCATCTCCACGCCCACGGGCTCGTTCGAGGTCCGCAGTGGCGCCGGGATGCACTTCGACGTGGACCTCACCTCCCAGGGCGCCTTCAGCGGCAACTTCGTGCTGGAGATCTTCACGCGCAGCGGCCTCCTGGTGAGCCGCAGTGACGCGCAGGGTTCGCCGGTCAACCTGCGCCCGGGGCGCAACCGGGTCGGCGTGGACCTCGCCCAGATCCCGCTCATCGACGGGCTCTACGACGTGAACGTCGGGATCGTCGACAGCCACGGCAACACCGTGATCGCCTGGCGCGAGCAGGGCGCCACGATCCAGGTGATCTACGACGGGCGCGAGGGCGGCATCGTCGAGCTCGGCGCCGTCATTCAGCTGCAGTAGCGGCGAGCGCCGGCGGGCGGGGGTAACGACGCAGCGACCCGAGACGGCCCAGCCTGCCGACGTTGAAGGGGTGGGTCGCCTCGGCGAGCATGCGCCGGTCGCCGCGCGAGTTGCCGTAGGCGTAGAGGACCGGCTCTCGCGCGTACCCGCGCGCGTCGATCCACTCGCGCAGCCGACGGAGCTTCTCGCTGCCCCGGCAGTTTCGCCCGAGGTAGCCGCCGGTCAGGCGATTGAGCGTGTCGACCGCGAGGCGGGTGCCGAGCCCGCCGCTCGCGCCGAGTGCGTCGGCGACCACGTCGACGTACAGCTGTGGCGAGGCCGACACGATGACCACGTCGTGGCCCTGTTCGAGGTGCCAGGCGAGACGCTCCAGCACGTCGCGACGTCCGGCGCGCGCGAGGTGCTCCAGTTCGAAGTCGTGTGACGCCGCCCTCACCTCCTCGACGTCGCGCCCGGCGAGCAGCGAGCGAAAGAGGCGCTCCTTGGCCCGGTCCGCACTCGCGCCACTGCGCAGCGCGCCCGCGGCCAGGGGCACCGCGAGGCGCAGCGCGGCCCGGTAGGCCCGCGCCGAGCCGGCGAGGTAGCGCAGCCAGAGGAAGACACTGCCGCCCTCGGTCAACGTGCCGTCGAGGTCGAAGGCCGCGACGCTCGGCCCACTTTGATCATCCATTCGACCAGTTTCACAGGCTTTGGCCGGTCGGAATCAAAATCTACAAATCAACTAGACATTGTTGACATTCAAGATTTGACCGCTACAGTGGGGGGGTTCAGTCAAGGGACTGACATCTTTTCAGGCAAGGAGCAATTCATGGCGATCCGCCTTGGCGACGTGGCCCCGGACTTCACCGCGGAGACCACCGAAGGAACCGTTAGTTTTCACGAGTGGCTCGGCGACGGCTGGGGCATTCTCTTTTCGCATCCGAAGGACTTCACGCCGGTCTGCACGACCGAACTGGGCGGCTTCGCCGCGCGCAAGGGCGACTTCGACAAGCGCAACACCAAGATCATCGGCGTCTCGGTCGACGACGTCGAGTCGCACGAGAGGTGGAAGGCCGACATCGCCGAGACCCAGGGTACGGCGCTGAACTTCCCGCTCATCGGCGACGAGGGGCGCAAGGTGGCCGACCTCTACGACATGATCCACCCCAACGCCAACGACACGCTGACCGTGCGCAGCGTCTTCGTCATCGGACCGGATAAGAAGGTCAAGCTCACCCTGACCTACCCGGCGTCGACGGGGCGCAACATCGACGAGATCGTGCGGGTGCTCGACTCCCTGCAGTTGACGGCCAACTACTCCGTCGCCACGCCCGTGGACTGGACCGACGGCGACGACGTCATCATCGTCAACTCGATCAGCGACGAGGACGCCGTGACCAAGTTCCCCAAGGGTTTCAAGAAGGTGAAGGACTACCTGAGGGTCACCCCCCAGCCCAACAAGTAACGAGTTCGTCGCGCCGGCGGCCGCAACGTTCGTCGCCGGGCTCAGCCCGCCTGGTCTAGTAGTTCGGAGAGCGAAGTGCGCAGGTCCCGTTTGAGCAATTTGCCCTGGGGATTGCGCGGCAGGGGCGTGCTGCGAAAGAAGATCCGTGTGGGGGCCGAGAATCGGGCGAGCCGCTGGGCCACGTGGCGCGTGACCTCTTCGGCTTCGATGGTACGACCCGGTCGCAGCACGATGACGGCCGCCACCTCCTCGCCGAGGGTCGGGTGGGGCAGCCCGACCACCGCGCAGTCGGCCACTTCGGGCAGTTCGAAGATCGCCGCCTCCACGAGCACCGAGTAGACGTTCTCGCCGCCGCGGATGATCATGTCCTTGGCCCGATCGACGATGAAGACGAAGCCCTCGTCGTCGATGCGCGCGATGTCGCCCGAGTGCAGCCAGCCCTTGGAGAAGGAGGCGGCGGTCTCTTCGGGCTTCCTCCAGTAGCCCTTGACGACGTTGGGGCCCTTGATCCAGAGCTCGCCCACCACGTCGGGCCCTCGCGCCAGGTCGTCGGTCGGCTCGTCGCCCTCGAAGTCCTCGGGCACGATCGCCAGCTCGCAGACCGGCAGGGCCGTGCCGCAACTGGCCGGTCGCGCGACGTAGTCGGCGCCGGCGTTCATCGTCACCGCTGCGGAGGTTTCGGTGAGGCCGTAGCCGTTGCCGGGCCGGCCGAGTTTGAAAGCGGCGCAGATCCGCTTGACCAGCTCGGGTGGCGCCGGGGCGCCACCGTAGGAGACGCTGCGGATGCTCGACGTGTCGTAGGAGGCGAAGTCCGGCTGGTCGAGGATCTGCATGGCGATGGTGGGCACGCCACCGATGTGCGAGATTCGTTCGCTGGCGATGAGCTCGAGCGCCTGGCGGGCGTCGAAATGGTGGGTCATCACCAACTTGCCACCGGCCGCGGTGTTGGGAATCATCACCGACAGGCAGCCGGTGGCGTGAAAGAGCGGCACGTTCAGCAAGAAGGCGCTCGAGCCCGGCGAGAGCGCGTCGGGTTCGAGGTCGCCGAAGCGCAACGTCTGGCGCTGGGCCACGTAAAACATGTTCATCATGTTGGTCACGGCGTTGCGATGGGTGCCGACCGCGCCCTTGGGGCGGCCGGTGGTCCCCGAGGTGTAGAACATCGTGGCGTCGTCCTCGGGCGTGAAGGCGACGTCCGGTGGCGTCGCGGCCCCGTCGACCTCGCCCACGAAGTCGTCGAAGCCGATCACCTCGACGTGACCGTCGCCATTGAGACGAGGCGGCGCGTGCCCCTCACCGTCACCGATCACGACCACCGTGCGCAGGCCGTCGATCTCCTCTAGCCCCGGGCGCAGGCGCTCGAATCGTTCCTCGTCGACGAAGACGACCGAGGTGCCCGAATCGGAAAGGCCGTATGATAACTCCTCGCTCGACCACCACGCGTTAAGCGGTACGACGACGGCCCCGCACGCGGCGGCGCCCCAAAAGGCCATGACCCACTGGGGCAGGTTGCGAGCGATCACCGCGACGCGGTCCCCCTTGGCAACGCCGTACTCGACGAGGCGCCGGCTGAGGCTCGAGGCGAGGCGATAGTGCTGCTCGAAGGTGTAACGCTGTCCCTCGTAGACCAAGAACTCCTGCGCGGCGTGGTTGAGTGAGAGGTCGAGCACCTGGCGAAGGTTGGCCGGCGCGTTCTTCCAGACGGTCATCGCCACCGTGTCGAGGGAGATCCGCTCCGTCTCGAATATCTGGCCGGGCGCGGTCATCTGCGCGTCGGCGTCGGCGACCGAGAGGGGCGAACCGTCCATCACGGTCCCGCCGGGCCGCTCGGCCTGGGCAGGAACAGGGCGCCGCGGTAGTAGTTGAGTTCGGCGATCGACTCGCGCACATCGTCGAGGGCCCGATGGGCGCTCTCCTTTTCGGGCATGGCGTCGAGCACCTCGGGGTACCAGCGCTTGGCCAACTCCTTGATCGTCGAGACATCGACGTTGCGATAGTGCAGGTAGGCCTCGAGGGTGGGCATGTAATCCTGCAGGAACCGCCGGTCGGTGCCGATCGAGTTGCCGCAGAGGGGCACGGTGCGCGCCTCGGGAACGTGCTGTTGGACGAAGGCGAGCGTGGCCGCCTCGGCCTCGGCCACCGTGATCGTTGACGCCGATATTTGGGGGAGTAGGCCGGACTTGGTGTGCATCTCGGTGACGAAATCGCCCATGTGGGCCAGCTGCTCGGGCGAGGCGTGCAGCACCAGGTCGGGCCCTTCGGCCACGATCACCAGGTCGTCGTCGGTCACGACGGTAGCGATCTCGACGATGACGTGACGCTCGGGCTCGAGGCCCGTCATCTCCAGATCCATCCACACCAGCACGATGCGAGACTAGTAAACCCGTTCCTTCGTGCCACGGCGAGTCGACGGGTAGCCTTCGGGCGATGGAAATCCTCGCGAAACTGCTTCACGAACGTGCCGTCCTTCCCAATTACGCCAACGACGGGGACGCCGGGTGCGATCTGGTCGCGGTCGAGGAGTGCGTCCTCGCGGCCGGTGGGGGACGGGCGCTGGTGGCGACGGGCGTCGCCGTGGCGATCCCCGAGGGTTACGCCGGACTCGTCTTGCCGCGTAGCGGGCTCTCCTCCAACCACGGGGTGACGTGCATCAACTCGCCCGGACTCGTCGACGCCGGCTACCGCGGCGAGTTGCGCGTGGCGCTGGTGAATCTCGATCCCGTCAACGACTATGTCGTGCGCAGCGGTGACCGCATCGCCCAGCTGGTCATCGCGCCGGTGGTCTCGGCCACCTTCAGCGTGGTCGACGTCCTTCCCGAAGCAACGCGCGGCGAGGAAGGATTCGGCAGCACGGGCCGATGACCGAGTTCCTCGATCCGCTCGACAGCGCCTTCATCCTGCTCGAGGTGGCCGGTTCGTCCATGAACATCGGCGCGGTGGTCGAACTGGAACCGGGAGACGCCGGGGAGAAGGACCGCTTCGAGTTGATTCGCTCGACCGTGGCCGCGCGGATCCACGAGATCCCGATTTTCACCAAGCGGGTCGTGCGAGCACCTTTCGACATGACTTGGCCGATCCTGGTGCCCGACGACGGCATCGACCTCGAGCGCCACGTGCTTCGCGTGGCGGTGCCCTCTCCGGGCACCGACGGGCAGTTCGACGGACTCGTCTCGGATTTCTTCTCGCGGCCACTCAATCCCCGTCGTCCCCTCTGGCAGCTGCTCGTCGTCGAGGGTCTGTCGGGGGGACGGTCGGCCCTCGCGCTCAAGGTCCACCACGCGCTCGCCGACGGTGTCTCCGGCGCCGAGGCCTTTGCGAACCTCTTTGACATCTCACCGGAGATCCGCGCCCCGGCACCAGCCGTTGACGGACCCGGCGACGACACCGTCACCAGTTCGCTCGGCCTGCTCGCACTGGGTCTGAGTAGGATCCGGGCCCGGCCAAAACTGGTGCTCGAGAGCGTCGCCTCGTGGATGACGCGCCTCTACGGGGCGGTCCGGGCCTTCGTGATCGTCACCCTCTCGCACGCCGCGATGCGCCGCGGCGGCGATCAGCCGTCGATCTTCGAAGCGAAGCGCACCTCGCTCAACGCGGCGCCGGGAGTGGAGAAGGAGTTCCATCGCCTGCGAGTGCCCCTGGCCGAGGTCAAACGGGCCTCGAAGGCTCGCGGGGCTTCGGTCACGGACTTCGTCATGGCGGTGTCGAGCGGTGCCCTTCGGCGATTGCTCGAGCACCGCGGCGAGTCGTTGGGACGTGACCTGGTGGCCTTCGTGCCGATCAACGTGCGCGACGAGACGTCGGCGCAACTCGGCAACCAGATCTCGGGCAAGCTGATTCGTTTGCACACCGACATCACCGACTCCCTCCGGCGACTTGACGCCATATCGAACGACGCGGCGACGGCGACCGCACGACATCGGGCCGGCAACGCCAAGGTCCTCCAAAGCATTCCGCGGGTCCTTGGCCCCATGGCCCTCTCCTTCGGCGCACGGGCCGCGTCCCTCTCAGGGGTCGTCAATTGGATACCGCCCATCGCCAACGTGATGATCTCTTCGGTGCCCGGTCCGCCGATCCCATTGTGGTTGAGCGGGTACCGCGTCGTCTCGGCCGCACCGGTCGGACCGCTCATCGGCAATTTCTCGCTCAACATCACGGTGCTCGGTTTCGGCGAGTCCCTGGAGTTCGGTCTGCTCGGTTGCGCCCGGCAGATGCCCGACCTTGTTCTGTTGCGCGATCTGCTGCTCGAGGAGGCGAATCTGCTGATCGACGCGCCGCCCGCGTGAGTATCGCGAAGTTCTTCGCGTCACGCCCGTATCCTGCACGTCGTCACCCGCGAGCCCAAGCGCGCTTCGAAGTTCTCGCCTCGGCGTCAAGGAGGCGGTTGGCTCACCGCGCCGCGTGGGCTACAATGGTCCTCACGCGGACGTAGCTCAGTTGGTAGAGCGCGACCTTGCCAAGGTCGAGGTCGCCGGTTCGAGCCCGGTCGTCCGCTCCAGTGACTCGCGAGGCGGCGCGGCGCCAAAGCCGTGCGGCCCAATCAACGTAGGTGAGCGTTTTGGGGCTCTTCGGCGTATCGAGCGCTTACGCCACCAAGGACCATTCCCCGAGGGCCGCGGCGAGGAAACTCCTCGGTGGCCGTCAGCGCGTCGCGGGTTCGTTGATCGCCGAGAGGGCGATGTCCTCGAATTTCTTGAGGCTGTCGCTCGGCCGGCCATCGTTGGTATCGCCGTCGTCAAGGTCGTCGTCGGCCTCATCGAAACTGGGCTGGGGGCTCAACAAGATGAGGCGCCGGTCGTCGTAGACCACGCTCTGTTCGTTGGTGTCCGCGGCGGAGCTGGCCAACTCCTCGATATCGCTCTCCTCACCCAGCTCCGCGACGAACACGGTGAAGGAGGGGCCATCGTGGTCCCGTTCGGCGACGAAACTGAGACAGCCCTCGCAGGGCAGGTAGGACCCGGCGGCGGTGAGTGAGAAGAACGTCGCGGCCAGCTGGTCCTGGCCAATGGGGCCGGTCACGACCTCGCCCGTCGCATCGAAACCGTCAGCGACCGTGACGGCGAGTTGGGCCAGGTTCGTCGACGGCTCGTACGCGATTCGATTGTCACCCAGCTTGGGTGGGCGTGAGAGACCGCCACGGGGAGCCTCGCGAAACACCAACATCTCGACGAATCCGACACCGTAGGACGTCTTGACTTCGGTCATGCGACATTGGTCGAGTTCGAGTACCCGCTCCATGGCCTGGTGCGCGACGTCGAAGCGCGCGACGACCAATTCGTCGCCCACCTCTTCGAAACGGCGCCCGATCATGTCGAGGTCGTTGCCGAGCGATCGGGCGATGAACAGCGACGCCTTCAGCCACGACTCCCACGCGATGTCGTTGATCGTTGGCAACAGAGCCCAGCCGTCCATCGCGTCGAAGAGAGCGCCGGTCGAAGACGACCGGCGGCCCTGGAGCGTGCGGCGCATCGCGAACAGTCGCAGGGTGTCCGCGATGTCCGCGTCGAGGCCACGGCGAAATTCGTCACAGCCGGCCGAGCCTTCACTCGTCACGTTGCGGACTATGCCGGCGACGGCGTCGTCATTGGAGTCGAGCGCGAATCGGACGAATTCACCGGCCTTCGCACCGTAGGGGCGGGCGCGCAACTGTTCGCGGGCCGCGCCCATGCGGTCGTCGACGCTCATGCGTCGCGAGGTGCGCGGGCCTTGACCCTCGAACAGTGGCGCCGAACGATTGACCGGGCGACGAACGGGCGTCGAGGGGCCGCGGGGCCGTCGCGGTGTGAACGGTCGTCCGTCGTGATCACCATGGATGGACTGTACCGCGTGTCGCCCGACGGCTCGCGTGACGACCGCCTCTCGATACCATTGTCGGATGGAATTCTCCGAGGTCGTGCGGCGGCGAAGGATGGTCCGAGATTTCACGACGCAGCCAATTGATCCAGACGTCGCCGAGCGCATACTCGCCACGGCCCTGCGCGCTCCGTCAGCCGGTTTCTCACAGGGCTGGGCCTTCCTCGCCCTGAGCGAAGCCTCCGATCGCGCTCGATTCTGGCCCTTCGTGCCGGCGCGCGTCGAGGGCTCTCCGGCGATCCAGAACGCGCCATTCGTCGTCGTACCGCTGGCCAACAAGAATGTGTACCTCGATCGCTACGCCGAAAAGGACAAGGGGTGGCTGGACCGTGAGGAGGCCCGCTGGCCCGTGCCCTACTGGTACGTCGACACGGGCATGGCGGCACTGCTGATCTTGCTCAGCGCGATCGATGAAGGTCTCGACGCGTGCTTCTTCGGCATACAACCCGAGTACATCGAGCCCTTTCGCGAACAGTTCTCTGTGCCTTCGACGTATACGCCGATCGGCGGTATCGCCGTGGGCTATCGTTCGCCCGACCTGGCTCCCCAGGGTGGCCAGGTCGCCCAGCGGCGCAAGGGCGTCGACCAGGTGGTGCACCGCGGCCAGTGGCGAGCGGATTGAGCCTGCGGCTGGCCGTTCTTATCGTTTGCTCTACCGTTCATTAGGTGGCGTCGTGAGACGGGGCCCGTGCGTGCGGCGAGGCATGGGGGCGACGTCGCGATTTCGGGTGTCCGTCACTCGCGGATCGCCCGGGCCAGCGTTTTGAGCGTCCCCCACCCGTTAGGCTTCGCCCGAGGAGGTCGCCATGGTCCACCCGGCTCTCGAACCCTACGTGCTCGCGGCACGTGAGCGGCCCCAGCCCCACCCGGCGACCATGAGCATTCCCGAGCGGCGCGACGCCTTCCGAGCGGCCACGGCGGTCCTGGCCGGGGAGCCGCAGGCCGTGCAGGCCGTCGTCGAAGGCACGATCGCCCTACCCGGAAGGACGCTGCGCACGCGACTTTTCGTGCCCTACGGCGACGGGGGCACGGGGTTGGTCCTGTTCTTTCACGGGGGCGCCTTCGTCATGGGCGACCTCGACACCGACGACGCCCTCTGTCGGCGCTTGGCCGCGGACACCGCGATGCGCTTCTTGGCGGTGGAGTATCGATTGGCCCCCGAGCATCCCTTCCCCGCGGCCGTCGACGACGCCATCGATGCGCTGCGCCACGTCGCCACCCATCTCGATGAGTTCGCCGGCGCCGACGCGGCATTGGTCGTCATGGGCGATTCGGCCGGTGCGTCGTTGGCGGCCATCGCGTCGGCCCTCACTCGCCACGAGGGCCTCAACGTCGCGGCCCAGGTGCTCATATACCCCACGCTCGGGCCCGAGGTGGTCACCGCGTCATCGCACGACTACGGCACGGGCTACCTGTTCGAACTGGAGCATTTGCGTTACGACTATCGTCAGTATCTAGGTGGTTGGAGCGACCACACCGACCCTCGGGTCACGCCGCTGATGTTCGACGATCTATCCGGTGCGCCGCCGGCGGTGGTGCTGGTCGCCCAATTCGATCCCCTGCGCGATGAAGGCGTGGCCTACGCCGGCCTCCTCGAGCACTTCGGCGTCGAGGTCGAGCTGCTCGAAGCGGAGCAGATGATCCACGGATTCTTGGAGATGGCCGCCCTCGTGCCCGACACGTGGGACGTCGTCGATGACCTGGGCGTGCATCTGCGCCGCTTCGTGGAGCGGTCGCGCCGGTGAACGTCCTGTTCATCACGCTCGACCAGTTCCGCGGCGACAGTTACGGTGCCGCCGGTCACGCGCTGGTCCAGACGCCCACACTGGACCGCATCGCGGGCGAGGGCGTCCGGCTAGAGCGCCACTTCTCGCAGTCGGCCCCGTGCTCGCCCGGTCGGGCGGCCCTGTACACCGGGACCTACCAGATGAACAATCGGGTGGTCGCGAACGGCACGCCGTTGCCGTCGGGTCTCGACAACCTGGCCCTGGTGGCCCGTCGGGCGGGCTATAACCCGACGCTCTTCGGCTACACCGATCAGGGGATCGATCCGCGCGACGCCAGCGGGTCTGACGACCCCCGGCTGGACTACTACGACGGCATCTTGCCGGGCTTCTCCGTGGGCCTCTATCTGCCGGAGAACCAAATCGGCTGGGTCCACTACCTTCGCGCGAAGGGTTACGACGTCGCGGGTGATTGGGTGTCGCTGCTGCGGGCCGAACCGGAGCGACCGGCGCGAGACTCCCTCAGTGGATTCTTGACCAACCGGTTCGTAGAGTGGCTCGTCGACCAAGAGAGCGGATGGTTCGCCCATCTCAGTTACTTGCGACCGCACCCGCCCTACGCGGCAGCGGGGGAGTTCTCTTCGATGTACGACCCGGACGACGTCGAACTACCAATCACGCCAGTTGAGCAGGGCCGCCGCCACCCGACGCACGACTATTCGATGGGCGTGCGAACCAGAGCCGCACCGACCGACGAATCGAAGATGCGCAAGCTCCGGGCCCAGTACTACGGCATGATCAGCGAGATCGACTTCCAACTGGGCCGCGTCGTCGAGGCGATCGAGGCCCGCGGCGAGTGGGAGGAAACGCTCGTCGTCGTCACCTCCGACCACGGTGACCAATTAGGCGACCACGGACTCATCCAAAAGCTCGGATTCTTCCCCCAGAGCTACCACATCCTCGGTCTGTGGCGCGACCCGCGAACGAAGTGGGCCGGGCGATCCGTGAGCGCCTTCAGCGAGAACGTGGACCTGCTGCCCACGCTCTGCGACGCGATGGCGCTCGGACCGTCCGCGCAGTGCGACGGGCGATCGTTGAGCCAACTCATGGCGGGCGAGTCAGTTGCCTGGCGTAGCGCCGCCCATTACGAATGGGACTATCGGGGTGACTGGATCGGCCAGAACAGCGCCGCCTGGACCCTTGATCAATCGATTGGAAACCAGAACCTGACGGTATCGGTGAGCAACGACGTCAGCTACGTTCAATTCGGTGACGGGACGTTTCGATGCTTCGACCTGGCCCTAGACCCCACCTGGCGCAGCGAGTGCACCGACAGTGGGCGAATTCTCGCGGCGGCCCAGGAGCAACTGGTCTGGCGCCAAGAGCACCTTCGCCGCGACATGACCGACATGCTGTTGGGACCGCACCGACTCGGTCGCTGGCCCCGCGATCTTGGTGTCGAGTTGCCTACGTTGGCCCCAAGCCTCGAAGCAGCCCGGTAATCAGACTCCGAAAGGTGGCCTCGGGGTCGCTTGAGAAGTTTATGGAGAACATCTCCAGCGATACGTACCCGTGGCAGGCCGACCAGACCATCTGGGCCGCGTTCGTCGCAGAATAGGCCTCGAAGAGGCCGACGCTCTGGCACCGCTTGATGTGCTCGACCAGTATCTGGAACGTTTCGTTGGCCAGTTCGATCGCTGAGTTCGATGGTGTGAATCCCTCGAAGTGGTGCGCGAACATGACGGTGTAGTGCGCTCGATGCTCGAGAGCGAAGGTTCGGTAGGCGAGGGCTGAGGCGACAAAGTCACGGGGTGGATCGCCACCCGTGATGTTCAGTGATTCCTGGAGCGTCGAAAAACCCTCGACCCAAATCATCTCCAGCACGCCGTTCTTGCCGTTGAAGTGGTTGTAGATGGCCATGGGCGCCACGTTCGCCCGCTTGGCGATTGCGCGAATGGTGAGTCCGTCGGGCCCCTCCGTGTCCAAGATCTGCAACGCGGCGTTGAGAACCTCGGGCCCGATTCGTTGAGATGGGGTTCGCAGTATTCGGTCGACCACGGGTCTAGTATAGAACAGTGTTCTATACTAGTGGAACATTGTTCTATAGGGGGACCCGTGGGTGGATCGACGCACGACCGGCGTTGGAAGATCCTGGCCGTCCTCTGCCTGGCGGCATTCCTCGTCGTAATCGATAACACGATTGTCAATGTCGCGCTCCCGACGCTCGCTCGCCAACTTCACGCCTCCAACTCTTCGCTGCAATGGATCGTCGATGGCTATTCGCTACCCTTCGCCGGATTGCTGTTAGTTGGTGCGGGCCTCTCCGATCTCCTGGGCCGTAAGCGCGTCATGCAGGTGGCCATCTTTGCTTTCGCGGTGTTCTCATTTTTCGCCGCTCGTTCGCAGAACGTGCCGGAGCTGCTCGCGGCCCGGGCGTTGATGGGCGCCACGGCGGCCTTTATCTTCCCCGCCACTCTTTCCATCCTGACCACGACATTTGACGACGAATCTGAGCGGGCCAAGGCTTTTGGGATTTGGGGCGCCACCGCCGGCGTGGCGATTGCCGTAGGACCGGTCATTGGGGGATCGCTGCTCGTCCACTTCTGGTTCGGGTCAATCTTCTTGATCAACATTCCGATCGTGGTCATCGCGCTTGTGGCGAGTTCGGTGGTCGTACCTGAATCGAGGCGACCGGGCGCGCGATCGCTCGACTTCGGTGGCTTGGCGCTGGGCACCGTGAGCGTCACGGCCCTGGTGCTCGCGATCATTCAAGGGCCCTCGTGGGGTTGGCGTTCGACCTCGACTCTTACGCTGTTCGCGCTGGCCGCGGTGGCCGTGGTGGTCTTCTGCCGTTACGAATTGCGTCGAACGGCGCCGCTGTTGGACGTGCGGATCTTCAAGAACGGCATCTTCGCCGCGGGCGCGGGGACCATTGCGGCCAGCTACTTCTGCTTGTTTGGTTTCATCTTCCTCGTCACCCAGTACTTCCAACTCGTGCGCGGCTACAGCGCCCTCTCGGCTGGCGTGCACACCTTGCCGTTCGCCTTTGTGACGATGGTGATCACGCCCGTGGGTGCCTCACTGGCGTTGCGAATCGGCGCGCGCTACGTCGTCAGTGCGGGACTTCTCATCATGGCGACGGCCATGGCGTGGATGATGGCCATCGGCGCCTCGGCCGCGTACTTCGGCCCCGTGATCGGTGCGATGATCGTGCTCGCGACCGGGTTCTCGCTGATCACCGCCCCATCCACGGCGGCCCTCATGGGCACGTTGAGCCCCGAGCAGATCGGCGCGGGCGCGGCGGTCAACGAGACCACCAGGGAACTGGGTGGCACCCTCGGCGTGGCCCTCATCGGCTCGGTATTCTCGTCACATTTCGGTCCGGCCGTGCGAACGACCTTGGCGCGCATGGGTCTGAGCGCCCATCAACTCAGCGTGGCCCAGGGCTCGATGGCGGGCGCCCAGATGGCCGTCTCCCGTTTGCCGTTGAGCGTGCAGGCGATCGCACGACGCGGTGTGACCGACGCGTTCGTGCAGGGTTTTCATCGAGGAAGCTTCGTGGCGGCTCTATTGCTCGCGGCCGCTTCTGTGCCGGTATTTCGTTTCCTTCCCTCAGGTCGTGTCCCCGGTAATGATCGAGAGGGCCTCAGGAGTCTGGATCCGTTGTAGTAGAACGGCACACGTGATGGCCCGCGACCGAACCTTGGGAATGGCCGCGTGTCATAAGGACGGACGCTGGGGCGGGTGCAGCGGGAGTCGTTGGTGACCTGGCCGCTCGACGAACGCAACGTCGGCACCGGATTGCCCCTCGAGGGTATCCGGGTTCTGGACTTCTCACGGGTCCTCGCGGGACCGCTGTGCGCCATGATCGCCGGTGACCTCGGTGCCGACGTGATCAAGGTCGAGAGCCCCGATGGCGATCCGGTACGGGCGCTGGCCCCACCACGATTCGGCGATGACTCGACCTACTATCTCGCCGTCAACCGCCATCGGCGCAACGTGGTCGCGGACCTGCGCGACCCGCACGACTACGCCCAGGTCGTCGAGCTGGTGCGCCTCGCCGACGCCGTCGTGGAGAACTTCCTTCCTCACCAGGTCCAGACGCTCGGCGTTGAGCGGCTGCGCGAAGTGAACCCGGACTGCGTCTGGGTCAGCATCACGCCCGCGAGCTCGGGCGGCGAGATCGCCGACCTGCCGGCCTTCGACCTCCTGGCCCAGGCCCGTTCGGGGCTGATGGGGGTGACCGGGGATGCCCACGGGACCCCCACGAAGGTGGGCGCCCCGCTGGCCGACGTGGTGACCGGCCTGTACGGCACCATCGCGCTGCTCGCCGGAATCGTCGGGCGCGGGCGCGGCCGCCTCGGCCGACATTTCGAGGCGCCGCTACTCGAATCGACGATGAGCGCACTGATCAACCAGGCCCAGGGCTATCTCTCGACGGGGCAGAACCCCTCGCGACTGGGCAACGATCACCCCAGCATCGCCCCGTACGGCCCCGTCACGACCGCCGACGGCTTCCTCATCCTCGCGGTCGGCACCGACGGTCAGTTCGCCCGGTTGGTGACGGTGCTGGCCGACGACACTCTGTCGGGCCGCGTCGACTGGGCGACCAACGCCTCGCGGGTGGCCGGTCTGGCCGAGCTCAGCGCGCGGTTGAACGAGATCTTCCTCACCCGTACGACGCAAGCGTGGATGGACCTCCTGGCCGAGTCGGGTGTGCCCTTCGCCCCGATCTTCGACGTGGCGGGCGCCTTCGCGCAGGGCCAGATCCGCGGGGGCGACTTCCTCGGGGTGATGACCACGCCCGGCGGCGAGACTACGGCCATGCGCACGCCCCTGCTGATCGACGGGGTCCGTCCCGACATCCGTCGCGGGCCGCGAGGTCTCGGCGAAGACACGGCCGAGATCTTCGATGACTAAGCGACAGGCCCTCGAACCGTGAACGGTCGCCCGTCGAAGGCGTCGACGGTGCTGAAGTGCTCGACGGCGCGGCGCGAGAGCGCGGTGGGGCGCGCGAGGGGATAGCCCAACACGACCACGGAGGCCACGGCGAACGTCGGGGGGATCGCGAGCACGTCGCGCAGATCGTCCTCGTTGCGGGTGGCCACGGTCGTCAGCACGCCACCGAGTCCGCGCTCGTGCGCCGCCAACAGGATGTTCCAGACGAAGGGGTAGATCGATGCACCGCCGACGATCTGGTAGCGCCCGAGGTCGCGGTCGGTCGCGGCGAGGGCGGCCAGGTTGGCGCAGACGACCAGCATCACCGGTGCCCGGTCCATCCGCTCGGCGAAGTCCTCTGGCCGAGAGGCGGCGAGAGCGGCCGGACGCTGCGCGAGGGCGGCGGCCCGGTCGTCGCCGCTGGCGAGGGGCGAGAAGGGCGAGACCCCGGCCAGCACGTGGCTCACGTAGTCGTGCCAGGCGTCAAGGTAGAGATCGCGCACCCGCTGGCGCACGAGCCGGTCGCGCACCACGACGACGTGCCAGGCCTGACGATTGCCGCCCGACGGCGCGAACCGGGCGTCGTCGAGGACGTGCCAGAGCACGTCGTCCGTTACCGGTTCTTCGGAGAATTCTCTGACCGCGCCGGTGGTGCGCAGGGCGTCGATGAGTTCCATGGCGCCACCCTAGAAGGCGGCCCTACGCGTCGCGGCGTTGCAGCAGGGTCACGCCGAGCGCCAGCAACGCGACCATGTAGAGGGCTAGGACCGCGAAGGCCTCCCAGGGACCGAAGGTATTGGCCTTGGTGACGACCGACATCATCGAGCTGCCGAGGTTGATCGGTTCGTACTTCATGAAGTCGTTCTGCCAGCTCTGGGGGAAGGCCAGGCCGATGAGGGGCGCGATCAGCAGCAGCGTCACAAAGACGCTGATGCAGGCGAGGCTCTGGCGAAAGATGAGGCCGAGGGCGTAACCAAAGACCGCGAGCAGGGTGAGGTTCACCCCGGCCAGCAGAACGGCACGCAGGACCGGCCCGCTGCCGAGAGAATCGGTGGGCACCACGCCAGAGAAGATGGCCATGCCGATGAGGAAGGCAGCGACGCACACGACCTCGCAGATGACGAACATCGACGTGACGAGCACGACCAGTTTGGCCATCGACAGCTGCATGCGATTGGGAACCGCGGCCAACGTGGTGCGGATGGCTCCCGAGGTGTACTCGCTAGTGATGAAGAGCGATCCGATGACCCCGACGGCGAACTGTGCGAAGAAGAGCCCGACGAGGCTCGTGGACAGGGGGTCGAAGGTCAGCTTCTGACTGAGCGGCATGGTGTGGAAGTGCGCGCGCACCAGGGCCGTGACGAGCACCCCGAGACCGATAGTGAGCACGATCAGGACGACGGTACCCATGATCGTCGAGCGCACGGTACGGAACTTGATCCACTCGGACTTGGCGACTGAGGCGAGGGTCACCTCGTTATCCATGGGTGGTCGATTCGAACGTGCCGCCACCGAACTCGACGGCGTCCGCGGTGAGTCCCATGAAGACGTCCTCGAGCGAGGCGCGCTGCGGCGTCAGCTCGAGCACCGTGACGCCGGCGTCGAAGGCGATCTGGCCGACCTCGTCGCTGGTGAGAGCGCCGACCGTGAGGCCCTGTTCGTTCTCTTCGTGGATCGTCCCGTTCTTGGCGGTGATGGCGGCGCCCAATCTTTTGATGTCGGAGGCCCGCACGAAGACCGTGCCGTTAGCGGTCGCCGTGAGGTCGTCGATCGAGCCCTGCGTGATGAAGCGCCCGCGACCGATGACGATTATCTGGTCAGCGCTGACGGCCATCTCGCTCATCAGATGAGAACTGACGAAGACGGTGCGGCCCTCGTTGGCCAGGGAGCGGAAGAAGTCGCGGATCCAGCGGATGCCCTCGGGGTCCAGACCGTTGACCGGCTCGTCGAAGAGCAGGATCCCCGGGTCACCCAGCAGCGCGGCCGCGATACCGAGCCGTTGGCTCATCCCGAGTGAGTAGTCACCGACCTTCTTGTCGGCCACCGAGGTGATGCCGACGAACTCGAGGACCTCGTCGACGCGAGATTTCTTGATCTTGTTGGAGGCGGCGAGAGCCCGCAGGTGGTTGCGCGCGGTTCGCCCGGGGTGCACGGATTTGGCGTCGAGCAGTGCGCCGACCTCGCGTAGCGGGTCCTTCAACTCGCCGTAGCTCTTTCCGTTGACGATGGCGCGACCCTTGGTGGGGTGGTCCAGACCGAGGATGATGCGCATCGTGGTCGACTTGCCCGAGCCGTTCGGCCCGAGGAATCCCGTCACGACGCCGGGCTTCACGTCGAAGGAGAGGTCGTCGATGGCGAGCGTGCTGCTGTAGCGCTTGGTCAGGTGGTCGATTTGTAGCATGAGGTCTAGCGACGACTCTAGTGAGGTTCACGATTCGCCCCTCTTGTGCCGCGGGCCTCTCCGAGTTACCTCAGGGTTGACACGTCGTTACGAGCGCCGTCGACGTTCCTGTTGACAGTAGGAGCAGGTGCCCGATATGGCGACGTGATGACGGTCCAGTAGGAAGCCGTAACTCTTTTGCAGGTCCTTGCTCAGGGCGTCGAAGTGGGCGGCCGGTATCTGCACGGTGAAGTTGCACGTCGAGCAGGTCAGATGTCCGTGGACGGCGCCGCTGAGGTGATAGACCGCGGCCGTCTGCCCGAGGTGCGAATGGACGACGATCTGCAGGTCCTCGAACTCCTCGAGGATTCGGTACACGGTGGAGGGGCTGACCTCGGGTCGAAGATCCTGTACGGCCGACGTCACTTCGTCCACCGTCAGGTGGCCCCGGGCGGCTACCAACACCTCGGCCACCGTTCGCTTGGCCGCGGTGACGCGCTTGGCCGCTGCGCGGATCGTCGAAAGTATCTCCTCGACGTCGTCCTGCGAGCTGCTCACGCCTCGACACTAGGTCGGTCGTCCAGCAATGGGTCGTTGCGACGGTGCGTCAGGCTCGGGCGCAACGTTAGGCTCATCGAGCGCGTCGATAGAACCAGGAGAGGCTTCATGAAGCTGCTGCTCACGTCCGCGGGTATCAAGAACCCGAGCATCCACGACGCGCTGGTGGACCTCCTGGGCAAACCGATTGCCGAGTCCCGCGCCCTCGCCATCCCTACCGCGTCGTACCCCAAGGGGGGACCGGTCTCCGCGTGGCGATTCATCGCCGGACGCGAGCCTCGCACGCCGATGTGTGAACTGGGATGGGGCTCCTTGGGGGTGCTCGAGCTCACCGCGCTGCCCAGCCTCGGCGAAGAGCAGTGGGTCCCCTTGGTCCAAGAGACCGACGCCCTACTAGTGCAGGGGGGCGATGCCCTGTACCTGTCGTACTGGATGCGCCAGTCCGGACTCGCGGACCTGTTCCCGTCGTTGCGTCGCGAGACCGTCTACGCGGGCTTCAGCGGCGGGAGCATGGCGATGACCCCCTGCATCGGGGAGGAGTTCGTCACCTGGAAGCCGCCCGACGGGGTCGATAGAGCTCTCGGCGTGGTCGACTTTTCGATCTTTCCGCACCTGGATCACGAGAACATGCCGACGAATTCCATGGCCGACGCCGAACGATGGGCCGCCGCGATACCGGGGCCGGCGTACGCGATCGACGATCAAACCGCCATCAAAGTGGTCGACGGCACAATCGAGGTCGTCTCCGAGGGGCACTGGAAGCTGTTTGCCTAATAGCGCGCGGCTCGACGGATTGACTCGCGCTCGTTGGGCCAATAAGGTTGCGCGGAGCGTGAAGCACGTCTGCGTTGCGAGTCGTCCCCCTGCGGTCGTTTCGCATCGACCACGCGTCGAACTAGCGGCCCGAGAGTCTCGCGAGCACCTCTTCGGCGTCGGCCACGATCGATCGCACGATGTCGCCGGCGCTCACGAGCGATGAGATCCCGCCCACCGCTTGGCCGGCGGGGTAGCCCTCGCGAGCGGGATCGATCCCGGGCGTGGTCTCGTCACCGCCCAAATGGAACGTGCCGTCGCTCAGCGAGACGGCCAACTGCTCGGGGAATCGCTTGAGCAGTGACGGGTCCTTCTCGTATCGGTCGGTCGTGTCGTTGCGCAGCACGCGCATGGTCTTGCCGCTGAAGGCCCTCGAAATCACGGTGCCGTCCTCGCGGGCGGCGATGATGGCTTCCTTGAAACCTCGCAGGGACCTCGCCTCGGGTGTGGCGATGAAGCGCGTCCCGATCCACACGCCGTCGGCGCCGAGGGCCAGGGCCGCCGCGAGGCCTCGGCCGTCGAAGATCCCGCCCGCGGCGACGACGGGAATGTCGCCTCCGACCGCGTCCACGATGAGGGGCACGAGGGGCAAGGTGGCGACGGCGCCGGTGTGTCCGCCGGCCTCGGTGCCCTGGGCCACCACGACGTCGCAGCCGGCGTCGCGCGCTCGCCGGGCGTGCTCGACCTTGCCGCACATCGAGATGACCAGCACGTGGTGACGGTGGCAGAGTTCGATGACGTGTTCGGGCACGCCCAGCCCGGCGACCAGCGTGCTCGCTCCGCCCTCGATCAGGAGCTCGACGTGGTCGACGAGCGTGTCGGGGAAGGCGGTGAGCAGGTCGACGCCGAAGGGCCGGGCGGTGAGCGACCTCGTCGCCGAGAGCTCGGCGCTCAGTTGGCCTGCCGTCATCGTCGACGCGCCCAAGCAGCCGTAACCGCCTGCGTTCGACACGGCCGCGACCAGTTCGCTGTAGGAGACGCCGCCCATCCCGGCCAACATGACGGGGTGTTCGATCCCGAGCAGTTCGGTGAGCCTGGTCTTCATGTCTCCTCCGCCCACAACCTAACGCCGAGTCGGGGCCAGCTTCGAGTGGCGTACCCGCAGCGATGACGGGGCGCCATGGTCGTGTCTCGCGTCGAGCAGTGCGACGAGCGTGCGCGTCATCGCGTTCTGTGAGCCCTCGTCGATGACGCTCGACGGGTATCGACGAGGTGATGCGCAGGCGGCCCAGATTGTGATTTGCGGCACAAGGAGGGCCAAGATTTAGGCCCTTTTTAGACGGCCGTCACCTAGGTTGTAGTACGCGGGAGTGTTGTGAGACGGTACAATAATTTCGGGGAAGGCCTGGAGGGAGATGCGATGCCACTGTCAGAGCATGAGCAGCGAATTCTTGCCGAGTTAGAAGAGTCCCTCTCCAAGCAGGACCCCCGGTTCGCCAAGAATGTCCGCGAAACCAACGTGTACGCCCACGCCGGTCGCCGGGTTCGCTGGGGCATCGTGGGCTTCGTCGTGGGCCTACTGGTGCTGATCTTCTTCTTCTCGCAGTCGATTCTGCTGGGCCTGGTCGGCGTCGCGCTGATGTTCGTCGCGGCCGTCGTCATCGAACGAAACGCCCGACTCTTGGGACGTGCCTCGTGGCAGGACATCACCCGTCCTGGACACGGGGACGACGCCCACGCGAACTCCGGACCCCGGACGAGTTCGCTTCGCGACTGGTTGTCGCGCCAACGCCATAAAAGCGAATGACCCCCACCGGGTCGGCGACACTCGCCGCCCCGTGTCTGGCTCTGGATATCGGTGCCACCAAGATTGACGGCGCCCTCGTGGCGCGCGATGGCGCGGTCCTGCGTCGTGAACGTCTGAAGGTCCACGAACTCGGAAGGGACATCATCGGGGCCGCGGCCCTGATGCTACGACGGGTGGCCGGCGACGAACCGGTGTCGCTGCTCGGCGTGGGATGTGCCGGTCCCATGACCCGCGGGGGAGAAGAGGTGTCACCGTTGAACATTCCGGCGTGGCGCAACTTCCCCCTGCGCGCCCAGCTGCGCGAACGACTCGGCGTAGAGGTGTTCGTCGACGGCGACGCTCGCGCCCTCGCCCTCGCCGAAGGCACCTACGGTGCGGCGGGCGAGGAGGACTCCTACCTGTCGATGGTCGTCTCGACGGGCATCGGGGGCGGCCTCGTGATGGATGGGCGACTCATCGACGGCGCCACCGGCAACGCCGGTCACGTCGGGCACATCAACGTGGTGAACAACGGGCGAAAGTGCGCGTGCGGGAGTTACGGCTGCCTCGAGGCGGAGGCGTCGGGTGGGGCGATCGAAGCCGTGACCGGCCGGCCGGCCAGCGAGGCCGACGCCGCGACGCGCCAGCGCACCGGCGAGTTAGTGGGCCGCGCCGTCGGCACGCTGGCGTCGGTACTCGATTTCGATCGCTGCTTCATCGCGGGATCGGTGGCGCTCGGTTTCGGCGACGAGTTCTTCGACGCCGCCAATCGCGGCGCGAGGTCGATGGCGATGATGGAGTACTCGGCCCAGTTGGAAGTCCGACCGTCGGGGCTGGGCGGCGATGGTCCGATCCTGGGCGCCGCGCTCGTGGGATGGCGAGGTGCGACGTGAGCTCGCTCTGGCCGCGCGGCCTCGGGTCCTACCTCGTGCGCCATCCGTCGAGCGCCTGGACGCTGGCTCGAGCGGGATGGACCCTGCGGGCCTCGAGTTGGTGGCGCCATCCCCCGTTCCTGCCGCTGCCCGACGCGGCCTACTGGGAGTTTCGACTCTTCACCTACGGGGGGGCCGGCGCGACCATGTCGCCCGCGGCGATGGTCGACGCCGCGCACTGGTCGCTTCGTCAACGGCAGGGGGGCTAGTCGCGTGGGCCGGGTCCTGCTCCTTAACGCCACGTTCGAACCGCTGCAGCTCGTGAGCGAGCGCCGGGCCGTCGTGCTGATGCTGGCCGGGCGGGCCGAACCGATCGTCACGCCCGACGAGCCCTCCGTCTGTCGCTCGGCGATGCTGGTGGTGGAGATCCCCGCTATCGTGCGCCTGCACGACATGGTCAAGCTGCCGACCAAGGTCCGCACGCCTCCGCTGACCCGCCGTTCGCTGCTGCTTCGCGACAGCTACCAGTGCGCCTACTGCCTCGAGCACGCTGACACGATGGATCACGTGGTGCCCAAGAGCCGCGGCGGCCGTCACGAGTGGACGAACGTGGTGGCGGCCTGTCGGCGCCACAACATGCAAAAGGGCGATCGGCTGCTCGAAGAGTTGGGTTGGCGCCTGCATTTCGAGCCCCGTGCTCCTGATGGACCCTGGTGGCGGTGGCGGCACGTGCCCGACCCCGATCCGCTCTGGGCGCCGTTCCTGCCTCGCGCCTCGTGAGCCAAACGCCGGTTGAGCTCTACGACTATGGGGTCCTGCGCACCCTCGACGTGGGCACCCTGTTCGTTCTGGAACTCACCGAGCCCCTGCTGGTGCTCGGCTCGCGTCAGACCCCGGACATCCTCGACGGCGGCCGTCTCGGATCGTTGACCCTGCGACGGCGCCGGGGTGGTGGCGGCTTGGTCCTCCTGGGACCGGGCGACCTCTGGATTGACTGGTGGATCCCCGCCAGCGACGCGCGATGGTCGCCGGACGTTCGCGTCAGTGCGCTGCGGGCGGGTGGGTGGTGGCGAGAGGCTCTGCGCGAGCGCCTGGGCGGCGACGTCGAGGTCTACGACGGGCCCCTGGCGGGCGAGTCCAGTCATCGTGTCGTCTGCTTCGCCGGACGCGGTCCGGGCGAGGTCTTCGTCCACGGCCGCAAGGCGGTCGGACTGGCGCAGTGGCGTGTTCGCGAAGGCATCCTGATGACGTCGCTGCTGCGCGCGAGCCCCTCGGTGGCCGTCGTCGACCTGCTCACTCGAGAGCCCGAGGGGTTACGCGAGGCGCTGGACCACCACACCTGCAACTCTCTCGGCGTCGGGGACCCCCACGGGCTCGTCGAGGACCTGCGCCGTCTGAGCGGCCCCTGGGGTTGCACCGCGCCACCGCTCATGCGCTAACGCAGCAATTTCAGCCCTTTTGATTCGCCTCCGATCCCGGCCGCCGAGAATGCCGCGTCCCCACCCAGATTTGGGACTTTTGTGGCTCCGATTTGGCGTGTAGTGGTGCAATGTGGTGTATTGTGGCGCGAAGTGGGGGAGAGTGGCGAACCCGCAGGAGGGTTACCGCAATGCTTGGATTCGTGGGCCAGTTCCAGCACACGCTGGACGCCAAGGGTCGACTCATCCTGCCCGCGAAGTTTCGTCCCGAGTATGAACGGGGCGGCCACCTCAGTCCCAACACCGACGGCTGCGTCGCGCTGTGGACGCCCGGGGAGTTTTCGCGCCAATCGGACGAGCGGCTGAGCCAGGCGCGCAACGGCGGTGCGAACGAGCTGCGTCTAGCGCGGTACTGGGCCGCCAACTCGTCGGACGCCGAGTTCGACAAGCAGGGTCGATTCGCGCTGCCGCCGTCGATTCGCGACTACGCCCAGCTCGAAGGTGATGTCCTGATCGTCGGATCGCTCGACCACATCGAACTGTGGAACCCGGCGGTTTACGACGAGAAGGTCAACCCGGCCGAAGCGATCTTCAAACAGGGCAGTAACTAGGGATGGGAGTTCAGCAGGATCACCGGCCGCGGACCATGCGCAGCCTGACAATCGTCGAGACACGAGAGGACCCCTCCTCCGCCCACTCTCTCGTCTTGACGATTGGCAGGCTGCAGATGGCCCGAGACACCTACCACACACCAGCGCTCGAGCGTGAGATCGTCGAGCTGTTCACCGGACTCGCGACCGGGGTGGTCGTCGACGCCACCATCGGCGGCGCCGGGCACGCGGCGGCGATCCTCGCCGCGGCGCCCCAACTGCGACTGATCGGCATCGACCGCGATCCCGACGCTCGCGCTGCGGCCAGAGAACGGCTCGAACCGGTCGGGGACCGCGTGAGCATCGTCGACTCGACCTTCGCCGAGATCGAGCAGGTCGTGGCGAGCAGCACGGCGTTCGTGCGCGGCGAGGCGGTGGTGGGGATATTGATGGACCTCGGGGTCTCCTCGCACCAACTGGACGAGCCGAGCCGGGGCTTCTCCTTTCGGGCCGACGCCCCTCTCGACATGCGCATGGACCCGACTCGGGGGGAGACGGCGGCGCAGTACCTCTCTCGCGTGGACCCGCACGAGTTAGTGCGACTGCTGCGCGAGAACGGCGAGAGCCGATTCGCCGGATCGATCGCCAAGTCGGTGCTGGCCCGACAGCCCCACACCACCACGGAACTGAACGAGGCCGTCGAGCGTGCCGTACCCATGGCCGCGCGCCGGCGAGGTCACGTCGCCACGCGCGTCTTCCAGGCGTTGCGCATCGCCGTGAACGACGAGCTCGCGCAGCTCAGCCAGGGCCTCGAGGGCGCCATCAACGTCCTCGACGTCGGGGGAGTGCTGGCGGTGATCTCGTACCACTCGGGAGAGGATCGCCTCGTCAAGTCCGTGTTGCACGAGGCGGCGACGGGCGGCTGCCGCTGTCCGGTAGAACTTGGCTGCGTCTGCGGTGCCATCAAGCGGGTCGCGGTGCAGAAGGCCAGCGCCCAGCTCGCCGGTGCCGCGGAGATCGAACGTAACCCGCGCTCGCGCTCAGCTCGCTTGCGCGTGGCGCGAAAGTTGGCGACGTGAGTGTTATCACCTTTCCCCGTCGCACCGAAACCCGCCCCGCTCGGCCCGACGTGTTTCCGCGCTCGACCGAGCGCCGGGCGGCCCATCGCCGCCCGGCGGCCCGCCGCCGCGCCGTGGGCTCTGCGTGGCGCGGGTCGACCTCGCTACGTCGGTCCTCGGTCGTGGTCGTCGTGGCCCTCGCTCTCTCCCTCGCCGGCAGCATGTTCGACGCCAATCGTCAGATCGAGATCCACCAACTGCAGAGCCAGTTACTCCAAGACCAGTCGACCTACGCCGAGCAGGTGGGCACCTTGACCGTCATGTCGGCACCGAGTCAGATCGCCACCCAGGCTGGCGCCCTGCACCTGGTTGATCCCGTCTCGGTGACGCAAGTACCTTCCACGTCGCTTGATGCGCCCCTGCCGCTGCCGAAGTTCTCTGGTTACGCACCGGTCACATCAAGGACGCTTCGGTGAGTTCGTACCAGACAACGGCCCACCTCCGCAGTCGCACCGCGCCACCCTCGCCGCGCCGCGTCGCGTCGGCTTTGTCGCGGCGCACGAAGTTGATCCGCGCGGTCTTCATCCTGGTCTTTCTGCTGCTGGGTCTGCGGCTCTTCACCATCCAGATCTCGAATCACGCGCACTACGCGCGTCTGTCGGTCAACCAAGTGCGCAAGAATCTCACGACCAGTGCCCTGCGCGCGGGGATCTACGACCGCTACGGCCAGATCCTCGCGGTCTCGCGACCCACGTCCCTGGTCATCGCCGACGACCTGCAGATAGCCCATCCCGTTCGCGAGGCCGAAGCCATGAGTCCGCTGGTGAAGGTGCCGGTCGCGCGGCTCACGGCCATGCTGTCCAAGAAGAGCGGCTACGTGATCGTGAACAACTCGCTCAACCTCCTCGACGGTCACAAGCTGGGCGCGCTGGGTTTCCCGGGCATCGTGGTGGAGGGGTCCTCGGTGCGCAGTTATCCCAACGGAACCCTCGCGACCTCGGTGCTCGGCGGCACCAACGCCGCGGGCGCCGGATCGGCCGGGCTCGAGTACGAGTATCAAAAGATGCTGGCCGGCCAGACGGGCGTCACGCGCGAGTTCGTGTCGGCGTCGGGCGTGAGCCTGCCGAGTTCGGACAGCGTCGTGGTACGCCGAGCCAAGCCCGGCGTCGGACTTGAACTGACGTTGGACACCTCGCTGCAGTTCGTGACCGAGCGCGACCTCGCCAAGCAGCTGGCGACCACGGGGGCGCTCAGTGGCGTCGCCGTCGTGATGGACGTCAAGACGGGCGAGATCCTGGCCGACGCGTCCCTCGTGAACACCAAGACCGCGGCCGGACCGCTCGGCCCGATACCGGCCTGGGGGAAGTCGGTGGGCGAGCCCGGGATCGAGCAGACGGTCAACAACCTGGCTTTCACGCAGAACTACGAGCCCGGCTCGGTCTTTAAGGTCGTGACCTTCTCGGCCGCGCTGCAGGCCGGATTGATCACGCCCACGACCGTGGTGGCGGTGCCGAACTCGGTCGTCGTCGGCGGCCGATTCTTCCACGATGCGGAGAATCACGGTCTGGAGCACCTGAGCGCCACCCAGGTGCTGGCCCAGTCGTCCAACATCGGGACCTACGAAATCGGCCTGCGCGTCGGGGAGAACGGTCTACTGGCTCAAGTCCAGCGGCTAGGTTTCGGACAGATGACCGCTGTGAACTTTCCCGGCGAATCACCGGGCCTGCTCGTTGACGCGGCTAACTGGTACACGAGCGACGAAGTGGCGCTGCCGATTGGCCAGGTCGACGCGATACCGCCGATCGAGGTGCTCGACGCCTACAACTCCATCGCCAACGGCGGCGTCTTCGTCGAGCCGAAGCTGGTTCGCGGCTACGTCTACGCCGACGGCACCGTGAAGGCCACGCCGCCGAGCGAGAAGCGCGAGGTCCTCTCGCCGAGTGTGGCCGCGACGATGAACACGATGCTCCAGCAGGTGGTCCTCGACGGCACTGGCACGAACGCGATCATCCCTGGCTACAGCGTGGCCGGCAAGACAGGCACCGCCTCCATGCCCTTCCCGGGTCGTGACCAGTTACTCAAGGGCGACTACAACGCCAGCTTCGTCGGCTTCGCTCCGGCCAACGACCCGGTGCTGTCGATGATTGTCGTAATCGAGCGTCCCCAGTCGACCATCTACGGCGGCGCCGTCTCCGCGCCGATCTTCCAGGAGGTCATGTCCTACGCCCTGCACCACTACGGCATCCCCTCGAACGGAACGATGGTCAAGCCCCTCAAGGGCGCCGGCGCCAACATCGCATCGGACGTGACCTGATGCAGCTCGGCGACGTCCTCGACGACTGCAGCCTGGCCGCGTCGACGGGTGCGATCGAGGTGGTCCACGTCGAGATCGACTCTCGGCGTTGCGTGCCCGGCACCTTGTTCTTCGCCCTCGACGGCGGCGCCACGAGCGGGGTCCGTTTCGCGGCTGACGCCGTCGCCCACGGCGCGGTGGCGGTGGTGGCGGGTGAACCGCTGAACCTCGACGTGCCGGTGGTGGTAGTGCCGAAGTCGCAACTGCGCGCACTCATGGCGCACGCCAGCGCCAGCGTCACCGACCACCCCGAGGACCGAGTGGAGATGGTCGGGGTCACCGGCACCAACGGCAAGACGACGGTGACGGCGCTGGTGAGCGACCTCGCCGTCGCGCTGGGCTGGAACGGCGCGGCCATCGGCACGCTGACCAACGAGCGCACCACGCCGGCGCCACCGGAGCTCTCGCGGGCGCTGCGCCAGCTGGTCGACGACTTCGACCCCCATCGCCCCCGTTCGGTGGTCGCGCTCGAGGTCTCCAGCCACGCACTGGTGCAGGGTCGGGTCGAGGGGCTGCAGTTCGCGGTGGTGGCCTTCACCAACCTCAGTCACGACCACCTCGACTACCACGGCTCGATGGACGATTACTTCGCCGCGAAGGCCCAGCTGTTCAGCGTCGAGCACGCCCAGCGGGCGGTCATCTGGTGCGATGATCCCTACGGCGAGAAGCTGGCCTCCTCAGTCGGCCTCGCCGTGACCGAGGTGCGCCGCGCGGACGCCGTCGACGTGGACACCACTTTCGTCGGCACCACGTTCTTCTGGCGTGACCATCTCGTCACCACGCCCCTCGTCGGCGAGCTCAACGTGGACAACGCGCTCGTGGCCATGACCATCATGAGCGCCCTGGGTGTCGACGACCTGTCGATCGCCGCCGCGATGTTGTTCGTGCGCAACGTGCCCGGTCGCTTCGAGGTGGTGAGCAGCGCCGGCCCCGTCGTGGTCGTCGACTACGCCCACACCCCCGAGGGACTGCGGCGCCTGCTCGGCGACGTGCGCGCGCTGTCGCCCCGATCCCGTGTCGTGACCGTCTTTGGCTGCGGCGGCGACCGGGACCGGTCCAAGCGCCCGGAGATGGGCATGGTCGCTTCGGCCCACTCCGACGTCACCTTCGTCACGTCGGACAACCCCCGTTCGGAGCCGCCCGACGCCATCATCGACGCCGTCATGTCGGGCGTCGTGCCCGGCTCCACGGTCTACCGCGTGAGCGACCGTCGCATGGCGATCGCCGAAGCGCTCCAGAACGCGGACGCCACCGACGTGGTGGTCATCGCCGGCAAGGGCCACGAGACGACGCAGACCATTGGTGACCTGGTGGTGCCCTTCGACGACCGCGCCGTCGCGCGCGAACTGCTGGGATGAGGTCGTCATGCTGAGTTTGATGGAGTCGGGCGGGGTGGGATTCCTCGTGGCGCTGGTCGTGACGCCGCTGTGGATCCACTTCTTGCGCAAGCACTCATTCGGCCAGCTCATCCGAGAGGACGGGCCGCCGACGCACCACGCCAAGGCCGGCACGCCGACCATGGGCGGGGTCATCATCGTCGGGGCCGCGGTGCTCGGTTACCTGATGGGCCACGTCGGCACCTCGATCAACTTCACGCGCGCCGGCGTCCTGGCGCTGTGCGTGACGGTCACGTCGGGACTGCTCGGCTTCATCGACGACTACGTGGCGATCCGCAACGCGCGCAATCTCGGATTGAACAAGCGGGCCAAGCTCATCGGCCAATTCGTGATCGCGGCGACCTTCGCGCTGCTCGCCGTCAACTGGGTGCACACGTCGACCGACCTCTCCTTCACGAGGTTCTCGCTGCCGGGCTGGAACCTCACTGCCGTCGGGTGGATCCTGCTCGCGATCCTCGTGATCATCTCGACGTCCAACGCCGTGAACCTCACCGACGGTCTCGACGGACTGGCGGCCGGCGCGGGCACGTTCTGCTTCGGCGTGCTGTCGATCATCGGTTACTGGCAGTTCCGCCACTTCTCGATCTACCACATCCACTCGGCGCTCGACCTCGGCCTGGTGGCCGTGGCCCTCGTGGGATCGTGCCTGGGCTTCCTCTGGTGGAACGCGGCGCCCGCGCAGATCATCATGGGTGACACCGGCGCGCTGGCAATCGGCACGGGGCTCGGCGCACTCTGCCTGCTGATGAACCTGGACCTTCTGTTGGTCGTGCTGGGCGGCCTCTTCGTCGCCGAGACGGCGTCGGTCATCCTTCAGGTGCTGAGCTTTCGGATCTTCGGCCGACGGGTATTTCGCATCGCGCCATTCCATCATCACTTTGAGATGCTCGGCTGGCCCGAGACGACCGTGCTCATCCGCTTCTGGATCATCGCCGGCCTGTGCGCCATGCTGGGCCTGGGCATCTTCTACGGCGACTTCCTCAAGATCGCGAAGGTCGTCTGATGGCGAGCCTCGCGCCACGACGCGACCAGGACGGGGTGCGGGCGAGTCGGCCCGTCGAGGTCCGCCTGGTCGAAGGGGAACCGCGAGCGCGGGGCCTCCTGCAGCCGCTGCCTCGGGGCAACTTCAACGGCCGCGTCCTGCTCGCGGTGACCGCGCTGCTGGTGACGTTCGGGACCATCGCGGTGGCGTCGGCGAGCGAAGGCCAGTCGGCCGCCACCGGCGGCTCGCCGTGGTCGATCATGGTCCACGACATCGTCTACGTGGGCTTCGGGATCTTCGCGCTCTACGTGATGGCCCGGATCCGCATCGACCAGCTCATCCGCAAGGCACCCTTGTTGATTGCCGGGGGCCTGCTCCTACTCGCCGCGGTCAAGGCCGTCGGCGTCACCGCCAATGGCGGCAAGCGCTGGCTCGACCTGCGGGTCATCGACCTGCAGCCGTCGGAGATGTTCAAGCTCTTCACCGTGCTCTTCGTCGCCTGGCTCATCGAGCAGCATCACGAGGAACTCGACAACTGGGTGCGTCTGGTGATCTGGACCGCGCCCGTCACGCTGGGGTGCGCCCTGATCCTGGTGGAACCGGACATCGGCACCATGTCGGTGGTGGTGATCATTGCCTTCACGATGCTGGTGCTGGCGGGCATGTCCGGTCAGAAGATCGTCGCCATCGTGGCCCTCGGCGTGACGGGATTCGCGGGCTACATGAAACTGATGCCGTACTCGGCCGCGCGGTTCTTCTCCTTCCTGCACCCCAACGCCAACCTCCAGGGCAACGGCTACCAACTACTCCAGTCCAAGATCGGCCTCGGTGCCGGCGGCCTGTCGGGCCTCGGACTCGGTCACAGTCGAGAGAAGTGGGGATTGCTGCCCAACCCCCACACCGACTTCATCTTCACCATCATCGGTGAGGAGATGGGCTTTATCGGCGCGCTCGTGGTGATCGCGCTCTTCGTCGCGTTCCTCTTTGCGTCGGTGCGCATCGCCCAGAAGTGCACGAACGACGTCTACCGTCTCGTGGCGATGGGCATCGCGACGTGGATCACCCTCGAGGCGGTCATCAACATCGCCTCGGTCGTGGGTTGGTGGGCGGTGACGGGGATACCGTTGCCGTTCTTCTCCTACGGTGGTACGGCGCTGATCACCGAACTGGCTGCCGTGGGGCTGCTGTACAACATCGCGCACGATAAGAGTCGATTGCGACTGAAATGATGGGTCGCCCTTTGCACGGGGCCGCCCCCTCGTCCCCCGCGCGTGTCACTCGGGCGCGCCGATGAAGGGCCCGGTCGTCATCACGGGCGGCGGCACGGGCGGCCACGTCTTCCCGATGCAGGCCATCGCCGAGCAGTTACGGGCCCTGGGGCTCGACGACCGGCGGCTGCGCTTCGTGGGCAGCCGCCGCGGCCAGGAGGCGGCGCTGCTCGGCGACGGCGCGGTCGAACTGACCCTGTTGCCCGGTCGGGGAGTCCGCCGCTCGTGGACGCTGGCGGCCGTGCGGGACAACATCGGCGCGATCGCCGGGCTGGTGAGCGCGTGCGCCATCGCGCTCGTGAAGGTCGGTCGCTGGCGGCCGGCGGCCGTCGTCTCGGTGGGCGGCTACGCGTCCTTCCCGTCGTCGTTGGCTGCCGTACTCTGGCGTCGGCCCCTGGTGCTGGTGGACCTGGACGCGGCGCCCGGCGCCACCCATCGGGTCCTGGCCCGATTCGCCGCGCGCCGCTGCACGGCGTTCGACGACCACGACCCGCGAAGCGTCACCACGGGCGCGCCGTTGCGGGCCTCGGTGCTCGCAGTCGACCGTTCGCCCGCGGCCCGTCAGGGGGCCCGCGCCGCCTCGTCACCGCCCATCGACGCAGGTCGCGCGGTGGTGGTCGTGATGACGGGATCACTCGGCTCGAGACGGGTGAACCTGGCCGTCAGCGCGCTGGCGCGACGATGGGAACGGCGCCGCGACCGGACGTTGATCCACGTGACCGGACGGCGCGACTACGACGAGGTGTGGTCCCAGCGGCCCGCGACCAGCGAACTGGATTACCGCATCATCGACTTCGCCGACATGAGCGACCTGTGGGCCCTGTGCGACGTGGCGCTGTGCCGCAGCGGCGCGACGACGGTCGCCGAACTGACCGCGTTGGGCATCGCCTCGGTGCTCGTGCCCCTGCCCGGTGCGCCCGGCGACCACCAGAGCGTGAACGCGTCGGTGGTGGCCGCCGCCGGCGGGGCCCGCGTGATCGAGGACGGCGCGTGTAGCGCCGAGCGCCTCGCCGTGGTGCTCGACGAGGTGCTGGCCCCCGCGACGCTGACGGCGATGTCGGCCGCCGCGGCGTCGATCGGCCGACGCGACGCCGCGGCGGCCATCGCCAAGGTCGTGCTCGACGCCGCGGGTTCACGATGACCGACATCGAGCCCGGGGCGAGCGTACACATCGTCGGCGTCGCGGGGGCGGGGATGAGTGGCCTCGCGTTGTTGCTGGTCGAGATGGGGTGCGTCGTGAGCGGCAGTGACAGCACCGAGACGGGCGTGTTGGAGGACCTTCGCCGCGCGGGGGTCCAGACCCACGTCGGCCACCACCCAGACCAGGGGGCTCGGGCGCAGATCGTGCTGTGGTCGCCGGCGGTCGGCGACGACAACGTGGAACTGGTCGCCGCGCGGGCGCGCGGCGCCACGATGCTCACCCGAGCCCAGGTGCTCGAACGGTTGGCGCGCCGCCAGCCGGTCATCGGCCTCACGGGCACCCACGGCAAGACGACGGCCACTTCGATGATGGTCCAGGTCCTGCACGCGGCCGGGCGTGACGATTCACGACTGCTGGGGGCGCCGGTGATCGGGATCGGCGCTAACGGCCATTGGGGCGACGGATCGCTGGTCCTCGAGGTCGACGAGAGCTTCGGGACGTTCGCGCTGCTCGAGCCCTTCGCCTTGGGCCTGTTGAACGTCGAGGCCGACCACCTCGACCACTACCGGGGCGTCGAACAGCTCGAAGAGGCCTTCGCCCAACTGGTGCGGCGAACGAAGGGACCGATCGTGGCCTGGGGTGACGACGAGGGTGCGACCCGGGTCGTGCGCGCCAGCGGTCGTGACGTGATGGTCGTGGCGTCGGGACTGAACACGCCGTGGTCGGTGACGGAGGTGGCCCTGGAACGACGTCGGTCGTCGTTTCGCCTGCGCGGGCCGAAGGTCGATCTGACGGTCGAACTGGCCGTGACCGGCGCGCACAACGTGGCCAACGCGGCCGTGGTGGCGGTGCTCGCGCTGGCGCTCGGCGTCGAGGGGAAGGCCGTCGTGGTGGGACTCGGCGCCTTCGCGGGGGCGCCGCGGCGATTTGAGTTCCTCGGCCGTTGGCGCGGCGTCGACGTCTACGAGGATTACGCCCACCTGCCCGGCGAGATCGCGGCCACGCTCGCCGCGACCGGCGCGGCCGGCTACGAGCGGGTCACCGCGGTCTTCCAGCCCCACCGCGTCACGCGCACGCTGGCCCTGGCCCCCCAGTTCGCCGGGGCCTTCGAAGGGGCGGCCCACGTGATCGTCACCGACATCTACCGCGCGGGCGAGGCGAATCCCACGGGCGCCACGGGCGCGATCATCGTCGACGCCATCACCCTGCGCGACCCCGTTGCGACGCTCGCCTACGCCGCGACGTTCGATGACGTGATCGACGCCGTCGAGGCGCTGCACGACGACAGTGACGTGCTGCTCCTGCTCGGCGCGGGCGACATCGCCAGCGTGGCGAAACGACTGCCCGAGGGCCTCGACTGATGTCGCTCGAACGCCTGCTCGCCGTCGCGCAGGGGCGCGCCGTAGAGCACGCCCCCTTCGGCGCACGCACGACCTATCGCGTCGGCGGGACGGTGCGGGCGCTGGTGACCCTGTCGACGAAGAGGGACCTCGAGGAGTTGGGCCCGCTGATCGCCGAATGCGGACTGGAACCCTACGTGCTCGGCAACGGGTCCAACCTGCTGGTCGCCGACGCGGAGCAGGACGTGCTCGGGGTGCACCTCGACGGCGAGTTCGCCCAACTGACGTGGCGCGACGAGCACGGCCGCGTGCTCGTGCTCGCCGGTGCCGGTCTCGACCTTCCGGTCGCCGCGCGCCGTCTCGCCTCGGAGGGCGTCGTGGGATTCGAGTGGGCGGTCGGCGTCCCGGGCAGCTTCGGGGGCGCGGCGGTGATGAACGCCGGGGGCCACGGTTCGGACATGGCTGCGAGCGTGCGCCAGGTCGCGACCTGGCGCGACGGCGCGACTCGGACGTGGAGCGTCTCGGACCTGGACTTCGCCTATCGCTCGAGCGCGCTGGGCGAGGGCGACGTCGTGACCGAGGTGACCCTGGAACTGGCCCGCGGTGACGCCGAGGCGGCGCGGCGCGAGATCAGCGAGATCGTGCGTTGGCGCCGCGAGCACCAGCCGGGCGGGGCCAACGGCGGCAGCGTCTTCAAGAATCCCGTCGGCGACCACGCCGGACGACTGATCGAAGAGGCCGGCGCCAAAGGGCTGCGCCACGGCAGTGCGGTGGTGAGCGACAAGCACGCCAACTTCATCCTCGTCGACGCCCACGGCCGGGCCGACGACGTCTTCGCCCTGATGGGCGAGGTGCGACGGCGCGTGCAAGAACACTCGGGCGTGCGCCTCGAATCGGAGCATCGCCTGCTCGGGTTTAAGGAGCGGCCGTGAGTCGGCGTAACGTCGGCAAACGCGGTGGGCGCGAGGTCGCGCCGGAGCGCCGGCGCCGCGTGGCCCCGGTGACCAAGGCGCTGCTCGCCCTCGGCGTCATCGTGACCGCCGCGGCGCTGGGGGGCCAGTGGGTGCTGCACCGGGCGTTCTTCGAGGTCCAACACGTCAGCCTGCGCGGCGTGCATCACGAGTCGGGTGGCCGAGTCCTGGCGGCGTCGGGCCTCGACGACCACCCCGCGATGATCGACGTCAGCGCCCAATCGATCGAACGGAACCTCGCCTCCTTCGCGTGGATCACGGGGGTCACGGTCTCCAAGCACTGGCCCAACACCGTGATCGTGACGGTGCACGAGAGCCCGGCCGTCGCCGTGGCCTTCGGGCCGCACCACGTGCTCGACTACGTCAACGCCCACGGCCGCGACCTGGGGCCGGCGCCACTGCACGCCAACCTGCCAACGCTGGTCTACCTCGATCCCGCCAACGCGACGTGGCCCTTCGCCCGCGCCGGACGCTCGGCCGCCTACGTCGCGAGCCGGCTACCCCGCGCCTTCGCGAGTCAGGTCAGTGACGTCGCGGAGAACGCCCACGGCAGCGTGACGCTCACGATGACCACGCCCGTGACGTTCGTGCTCGGACCGCCCACGCAGTTGCGCGCGAAGTTCGTGGCCGTGGCGTCGGTGATCGCCCACACCACGTTGGGCAGCGGTGACGTCGTCAACGTGACGGTACCCGACGAGTTGGCGGTCAGTGGTCCGCCCCCGTCGTAATCACCACCATTTGACCAAAAACCAGGCGCTGACTAGCCTTCTTGGACATTTGTTCGCGAAGATCGTTCCAGCGGCGGCGGTGGGACACAATAGAAGAGTTAACCCAAGGGGAGTTCATGAGTCTCAACCAGAACAACTACCACGCTGTGATCAAGGTCATCGGGGTCGGTGGCGGCGGCGTCAACGCGGTTAACCGCATGATCGCCTCGGGTCTGCGCAATATCGAGTTCATCGCCGCCAACACCGACGCGCAGGCCCTCCTGATGAGCGAGGCCGACCTTAAACTCGACATCGGCCGAGAGCTGACCCGGGGTCTGGGTGCCGGCAGCGATCCCGAGATCGGCCGTCAGGCGGCCGAGGATCACCGCGCGGAGATCGAGGACTCGCTGCGCGAGTGTGACATGGTCTTCATCACCGCCGGGGAGGGGGGCGGAACCGGCACGGGGGCCGCGCCGGTCGTCGCCGACGTCGCGCGCTCGATGGGCATCCTCACCATCGCCGTCGTGACGCGACCCTTCTCCTTCGAGGGCAAGCGCCGCGCGACCCAGGCCGAGAAGGGCATCCAGGCGCTGCGCGACAAGGTGGACACGCTCATCGTCATCCCCAACGACCGGCTGTTGACCGTCGCGGCGGCCGACACCTCAATGCTCGACGCCTTCAAGATCGCCGATGACGTGCTGCTCTCGGCGGTGCGCGGGGTCACCGATCTCATTACCGTGCCCGGACTTATCAATACCGACTTCGCCGACGTCAGCACCGTGATGCGTAACGCCGGCACCGCCATCATGGGGGTCGGCACCTCGACGGGCGAGGGCCGGGCCGTCAACGCCGCCCGGGCCGCGATCACGTCGCCCCTGCTGGAGGCCTCCATCGACGGCGCGCGCGGCAGCCTGATCAACATCGTCGGCAGTTCCAAGATGACCATGTCCGAGGTCACCGACGCCTCGGAGATCGTGCACTCGATCGCCCACCCCGACGCCAACATCATCTTCGGCAGCGTCATCGACGACACCATCGGTGACGCCGTGCGCGTGACGGTGATCGCGGCCGGTTTCGACCACAGCGTCTCGGCCCAGCCGACCACCACGAGCGCGCCGGTGATGACCGAGGGACCCCACAGCGACATCTTCACCAGCACCACCAACGATGATTTCTTCGACGTCGGTGGCGATGACGACCTGCCCAGCTTCCTGCGCTGACGACGACCTGGTCCGGCGCGTCTCGGCCAACCTCGAGACCGTGCGGGCCCGCATCGCCTCGACGGGCCGCGCGATCGAGTCCGTACGCGTCGTGGCGGTCACCAAGGCCTTCGGCCCCGAGATGGTGCGCGCGGCCAAGGCCAGCGGTGTGGACTGCGTGGGCGAGAACTATCTGGACGAGCTGATCGCCAAGCGGGCCGCGACGGCTGACGTCGACGTGCGCTGGCACTTCCTCGGCGCCCTGCAGACCAACAAGATCTCCCGGGTGCTGGCGGCGGCCGACGTGGTGTGCACCGTCTCGCGGGCGAAGGAGATCGACAAGATCGCCGCGCACACCCCGGGGGCGCACGTCTACGTCCAGGTCGACTGCACGGGGGCGCCCGGTCGAAACGGCGCGGCGGCGCACGACGTCGCGAGTCTCGTGACGCACGGTCGCGGTCAGGGACTCGACGTGCGCGGACTGATGACGGTCGCCCCGGCCCGGGTGCACGATGCTCGTGAAGCCTTTCACATCACGAGCGAATTGGCCGACGAACTCGCCCTGGTCGAGCGGTCGATGGGCATGAGCGACGACCTCGAGGTGGCCTGCGAGTACGGCACGACCGAGGTCCGGGTCGGTCGCGCGCTCTTTGGACCACGAACCGCTCCGTGAGCGCCCTCGCCTAATATGAGTCAAGGCGTAGAAGGCGCAAGGAGACCGCGATGAATGAGAAGATGCGTCACGTTCTGGGCTTCTTGGGTCTCGTCGAGGACGAGTACGGCGACAACTCCACGGGCGCGCGACCGTTTTCCGAGGTCGGGCCCTACGACAGCGAACCGGAGCCGACGATCGCCGCCCCCGCGAGGGCCGTGCGCACGTTCCCGACCGTCGCCAGCGGCACGGGCACGGCGCGCAACGTCAATCAGCCCCTGCGGGTGTCGTCGATCTCGGTGCTCGACGCCTCGGGCCAGAGCCCCCGCGTGCGCGCCATGAACTCGAGCGGCGTGCGCGGGGCCAGTTCCACTACCCAGGAGCGCGACATCGCCATCTTCTTTCCTAGCTCGTACCACGAGTCGCGCCGGATCACCGACCTGCTGCGCGCCAACCGCGCGGTGCTGCTCAACGTGACCGAGATCGAGGCCAACCTCGCGCGTCGCCTCGTCGACTTCGCCGCCGGCACCGCCTACGCCGTCAACGCCAAGATCGAGCCGTTGGCCAACGGGGTCTACCTGATCAGCCCCCAGGGCACGTACATCAGCCCCGATGCGAAGGACCGCATGCGAGCGTCGAACTACCGCTCCATAGACTTCGCATGACCTTCATCCACGAGATTATTTCCATCTACATCTACGTGCTCGTCATCACGGCACTGCTCAGTTGGTTCCCCGCCACGAGCGGCGGGGCACTGGCGGCGACCAAGCGGGTCTTCGCCGCGCTCACCGAACCGGTCCTGCGACCGCTGCGTCAGATCCTGCCGCGGCCGCGGGTCGGGGGGATCGGCATCGACTTCTCGGTGATCGTGGCGGTCCTCTTGCTCATCATCATCAACCGCATCATCTAAGGTCACAATTCCGTCACGCGCGACACCGGAGCGGTAGGGTGGCTGCATGGATAGTTCGACCAACGCGTCGTCGGCCCTCGACACCATCGACACCGTGGCCTTCAAGGTCGGCGTTCGCGGTTACAACATCGACGAGGTCGACGAGTTCTTGGAGCGGCTCTCGGTCGAGACCCGCCAGCTGAAGGACCAACTGACCCAGATGCGCCAGCAACTCCGTCTGGGGGCCGAGCGGATCAATCAGCTCGAGGGGGGCCGTCCGGCGCCCAGCACCGGGCCGACCCCCGTCACGGCCGCCCCGGCCCCGGCGCCGGCGGTGCGCACGGTGGTCTCGGGATCGGGGGCCGAGCAGGTCACGGCCCTGATCGTCATGGCCCAGCAGTTCATCGAGCAGGCCCAGTCCGACGCCGAGACCAAGGCCCGTGAACTCACCACGGCGGCCCAGGAGCGGGCCCGCGAGATCATCAACGAGGCGCGCAGTCGGGCCGAGGACGAGGTCAACCGGCTCAACGGTCTCAAGCAGCGTCTTAGCGAGGACGTCGACACGTTGACGCGCCAGCTCGACACCGAGCGCACCCGCCTCAGCGCCGCGCTCGCGGAGTTCTCACGATGGGTGGAGAGTTCGCTCCAGGTCGGCGGCGCGCCGCGACAGGCCCGCTCGGCGCCCACGATGTCGTCGAGGCCCACGGCCCCCGTGCCCTCGCAGACGCCGCCCCCGGCGCCCCCGCGCGGCGCCCCCGCGCCGGCCACCGCGTCGTCGCAGCCCCAGACGATTGGTCAGGTGCTGAACTTCGAACAGCCATCGGGCGAGGACCGCTCCTAGCATCATCGTCGCCACGGCCTGCTAGGGTTGCGCGTTCGTTCTTACTACTGCAAGGAGTAGGCAATGCCTTCTAGCGTCAAGAAAGCCGTGAAAACGCCCGTGAAGAAGGCCCCCGTCAAGAAAGCAGCCGTGAAGGGCAGCGCCAACAAGGTCTCCGCCAAGAAAACGCCCGCCAAGAAGGCGCCGGCGAAGAAGGCCCCGGCGAAGAAGGCCCCGGCCAAAGCGGCCGTGAAGAAGGCCCCGCCCAAGAAGACGGCCAAGTCCCCCGTGCTGAGCGCCCAGCAGCGGGCGCTGGTGGCCAAACGGACCGCCGCCGCCAAGGCCAAGGCCCTCGCCGCGGCCAAGGCGTTGAAAGTACGCGAGGACAAGGCCCGCGCCGCCGCCAAGGCCAAGGCCGCCGCGGCCGCCAAGCTGCAGAAGGAACGCGACGCCAAGGCCAAGGCCGCCGCCAAGGCCAAGGCCGCCGCGGCCAAGGCCAAGGCCCTCGCCGCCGCGCGCGCCCAACGTGAACGCGAGGCCAAGGCCAAGGCCGCCGCCAAGGAGCGAGAGATCCAGGCCAAGGCCCGTGACAAGGCCGCCGCCGAGGCGAAGAAGCAGCGCGAGATCGAGGCCAAGCGCAAGGCCATCGAGGCGGAGAAGTTGCGCAAGCTGCGCGAGATCGAACGGCGCAACCAGGAGGAGCTGAAGCGCCAGGAGCGGCGCGAGGCCGAGGAGCGAAAGCGCCAGGAGGCGCTGCAGCGCAAGATGCTCTCCAAGCCCTACGGCAAGGACGAGGGCTTCCTCAACGAACTGCGCACGCTGCTGCTCGAGACCCGCGCGGCTACGACCGCGCAGATCGCCATCACCGAGGCCGAGGCCGAGGAGATGCTGGTCGACCGTGAGCGACTGGAGTACGACGACGAGGACGGCTCGAGCGTCGCGTCCGACATCCAGCGCGATCAGTTGAAGGACTTCGCGACGGCCTTGCGGCTGAAGGTCGACGAGATTGACGTGGCCCTGTCGCGGGTGGACGACGGAAGTTACGGACGCTGTGACGAGTGCTACGAGCCGATCTCCAAGGCCCGTCTCCTGGCGCAGCTGCCGGTCTTCACGTGTGTCTCGTGTCGCGCCAGCGTCTAGTCTTCGGCGTCAACCCCACCGTGCTCGTGGTGGCCCTCGTGGTCACGGCCGTCGATGCCTTCACCAAGGCCTGGGCCCGTCGGGACCTCGCGAACCACGCGGTGCACGTGGTCGGCGACGTCTGGCTGCGGCTGCGCTACAACTCGGGCATCTCGTTCTCCATCAACCGCTCGGGACCGTTGGTGACGTCGCTGCTCACGGTGGCGGTAGCGATCATCGTCGTCGTCATCGGCGTGCGTGCGGCGCCGGGGCTGCCGGCGGCCGGGTTCGGGCTCCTGCTCGGCGGGGGAGTGGCCAACGTGATCGACCGCCTGGCCGCCAATCCCCACGAGGTCACCGACTTCATCGCCGTCGCCAGCTTTCCGGTGTTCAACCTCGCCGACGCGGCCATCACGGTGGGCTTCATCATCTTGCTGATCGCGGCGCTGCGCGGCGACCGACTCCTGTCGCGATGAGTGACGACGACACGATCGATCCCTTCGACGGCGAGACACTCGACCTCGTGGTGCCCGTGACGCTCGGCGAGATCCGCGTCGACCGGGCGCTGTCGATGCTGACGGGGCTGTCGCGCTCGGAGGCCCACGACGTGCTGGTGAGCGGGGCCGTGAGCGTGGACGCCAAGGTCATCGTCAAGGCCTCGACCATCCTCGCGCCCGGCCAGCACCTCGTGGCCCTGCTGCCCGCACCGGAGTCGGGCTTCGTCGAGGCCGACGGCTCGGTGATCGTGGACGTCGTGGCCGATGACGAGGACTTCGCGGTCGTCAACAAGGCGTCCGGCCAGGTCGTGCACCCCGGGGCCGGCCAGCGTCACGGCACCCTCGTCGCCGGACTGCTGGCGCGCTACCCCCAGATCCAAGAGCTGGCCGTCGACGGCATCTGTGACCCGTTGCGCCCGGGCATCGTGCACCGCCTCGACAAGGGGACCTCCGGACTGCTGGTCGTCGCCAAGACGGCTCGGGGCTATCTCAATCTCACGGGCCAGCTGTCGGAGCGGGTGATGCAGCGCACCTACCTCGGCATGGTCGAAGGTCACGTCGCCGAGGAGCGGGGCGTCGTCGACGCGCCGATCGGCCGCTCGACCCGGACGCCGACGATGATGGCGGTGCGCTCCGACGGTCGAGCGGCTCGCACGGGCTACGAAGTGCTGGCGCGCATCGACAAGCCCCACGCCACGACGTTGCTGCGGCTGCAGCTCGATACCGGTCGAACCCATCAGATCAGGGTCCACCTCGCGACGATCGGGCACCCCGTGCTCAACGACCCGCGCTACGGACACCGTCGCGATCGCCGACTCGGCGAAGACCGGTTCTTCCTGCATTCGACGACGCTGTCGTTCGCCCATCCGCGCAGCGGCGAGTGGCTGACGACGAGCGTGGCGCTGGCCGAGGACCTGCGCCCCCTGGTGCCCGACGGCCTGGAGCTCTAGGCGCTCTCGCGGGCCGCGATGACGGCGTCGTCCCCGCGCAGCAGCGCGAGGGCCTCCTCTTCGGCGCGGCGCACCCGGCGCACCCCGATGTCCATCTTGGTGGCGGTCGCCTGCAGCGAGAGCGGGGTCGCGCCGTTGAGCCCGAAGCGCAGCGACAGGACCTCGCGCTGGAGTTCACTGAGCTTCTCGAGCGCGCCGTGCAACTGGTCGTCCATCATCGACTGCTCGATGTCGCCGACCCAGTCGTGCTGGCTGGGGGCGACGAGGTCACCGAGCGTCGTGGCCGAGTCCGAAGAGGCCGGCTGGTCGAGGCTGGCCGTCACGCCGGCGAGCCCGCGCAGGCCCTCGCGTTCGGCCTTGGACATCCCGGTCGCCTCGGTCAACTCCTCGTCGGTCGGCTTGCGCGCGAAGATCGACGTCAGTTCGGCCGTCGTCGCCTCGAGCCGCTGGAGCTGCTCGCCGACCTCGAGGGGGATGCGAATGGTGCGCCCGTGCTGTTGGACGGCGCGCTGGAGCGACTGGCGGATCCACCAGGTGGCGTAGGTGGAGAACTTGAAACCGCGCTCCCAGTCGAACTTCTCGACGGCCCGCAGCAGTCCGAAGGTGCCCTCCTGGACCAGGTCGACCATCTCGACGCCGCGGTCCTGGTAGCGCCGGGCCCAGTGCAGGACCAGGCGCAGGTTGGCCGCGACCATCTGCTTCTTGGCCTCCTCGTCGCCAGCGGTGACGCGCTTGGCCAGTTCGACCTGCTCGTCGTAGTTGGGCATGGGGTAGCGGTCGAGGTCGCGCATGAGCAGACCCAGCATGTCGTTGGTATTGACCGATGAACGGTGAACCGCGGTAGTCATTGCATCTCCTCGCCCCAGACAACCAGTGCCCCGAATGGCTAATTTCTCCTATCGGCGCCTAACTAATTTACCACGGGGTAAAAGGCACTTCAAGACTTGAAAATAACGAAATGATAAGAAATCCGCTTACGCGGTATGGATGGATTTGACCGGCTGGCCGCCCCGGGCCTGGTCGACCATGTCGGCGAGCGTGAAGCTCGCCAGGTGCTCGCGCATGTGGTTGCCCACCTCGGCCCAGACCCCGAGCAGCACGCACTGGCCCTCGTGGTTGCAGGCCCCGTCCTTGTGGGGTTCGCCGAAGTCGCCGGCCACGATGGGGCCGTCGACGGCGGCGACGATCTCGGCGAGTGTGATCGACTCGGCGGCGCGGGCCAGGACGTACCCGCCGCCCACGCCGCGCTTGGAGCGCACCAGCCCCACGCTCTTGAGACTCAGCAGGATCTGCTCGAGGTAGGGCTGGGGCAGACCGGTGCGTTCGGCGAGGTCGCGCACCGAGACCGGGGTCGTCAAGTCGGCGCGCAGGGCCAGGCTCAGCAGGGCCCGGCTGGCGTAGTCCCCGCGTGTCGATACCCTCATAGGCCGCAGTCTACCGAGGCGCCCGGCCCCGGCGCGCCTTGTCGTGCGGACCCGGGCCGTCTGGCACACTGCATAGATGGACGAACCAGCCAACAGCGAGGCCACGCTCAATCCCGACGCCGTGCTCGACCCCGGCCAGGGGGGCGGCACCGACGAGGCGACCGATTTCATCAGCCAGCCGGCCAAGGTGATGAGGATCGGCTCGATGGTCAAGTCGCTGCTCGACGAGGCGCGCAGCGCCCCCCTCGACGAGGCCGGGCGCACGAGGTTGCGCGAGATCTACGAGACCTCGATCTCGGAGCTGTCGAGCGCGCTCTCGACGGACCTCGGCGAGGAGCTGGCGCGCATGGCCCCGCCCTTCTCGCCCGACGTGCCCTCGGAGTCCGAACTGCGCATCGCCCAGGCCCAGCTGGTGGGGTGGCTCGAGGGCCTCTTTCACGGCATCCAGGCCTCGATCTTCGCCCAGCAGGCGGCCGCGAGCGCGCAACTGGAGAAGATGCGCGAGCGCTCGCTCAATCCCGGCGGCCCCGAGCCGCGCGCGGGCACCTACCTCTAGGTCACGCGTGCCGGGCCGCCGTGACGCACTAGCCTTTAAATCCCACGCATGTAATTTCGAGGGCCACTTCGCGGAAAGGACGAGCGCAACGAATGGCTGACGGCTTCGTCCACCTGCACAATCACACCGAGTACTCGATGCTCGACGGGGCCGCTCGGGTCGACGAACTGGTCCAGGCCGCCAAGGCCGACGGCCAGCGGGCCATCGGCATCACCGACCACGGCAATCTCTACGGGGTGATCGACTTCTACGAGTCGGCGCGCAAACACGGCCTGACCCCGATCATCGGGATCGAGGCGTACATGGCGGCCAACTCGCGCTTCGACCGGCCGCCGCGGCGCGGCAAGATCGACGACACCGGGGGCGACACCGACGGCGGCCAGAAGCTCTACCACCACCTCACCCTGCTCGCGATGACCAACGAGGGCTATCGCAACCTTCGCCACCTCTCGTCGCGGGCCTTTCTCGAGGGCTACTACTACAAGCCCCGCCTGGACTGGGAGCTACTCGAGTGCTACGCGCCGGGGCTGGTGGCGACCTCAGGCTGCCTGGGCGGCGTGGTGCTGCAGGCCCTGCTCCAGGACAACTACGCCAAGGCGCTCGAACTGGCCGCGCGCCTGCAGGCGATCTTCGGCCGCGAGAACTTCTTCATCGAGATGCAGGACCACGGCATCCCCGAGCAGCTGCGCACCAACCCCCAGCTCTTGACGATCGCCCAGGAACTGCGCGCCCCGCTGCTGGCGACCAACGACCTGCACTACGTGCGCCACGAGGACGCCGAGATGCACGACGCGCTGCTGTGCATCGGCACTGGCTCGCTCGTGGCCGACCCGAACCGTTTCCGCTTCCACTCCGATCAGCACTACCTCAAGTCCGCCGACGAGATGCGCTACCTCTTTCGCGACATCCCCGAGGCCTGCGACAACACGTTGGCGATCGCTGAACGGGCCGACGTCACCATCGAGTTCGACAACGACGCACTGCCGGAGTTCCCGATCCCCGTCGAGTACCAGGGGACGAGCCACAAGGAGGGCGCGAACCGCCTGCTGCGCGAGCTCACCCTGGCCGGGGCCCACGAGCGCTACGGACCCGACTTCAACGACGCGGTGCGCGAGCGGATCGACTACGAGCTGAGCGTCGTGGCCGACATGGGCTTCTCCGACTACTTCCTCGTCGTCTGGGATCTCATCCGACACGCGCGCGAGCAGGGTATCCGCGTCGGTCCCGGTCGCGGTTCGGCCGCCGGGTGCTGCATTGCCTACTGCCTGCGCATCGTGGACATCGAGCCGATGCGCTACGGGTTGATCTTCGAGCGGTTCTTGAACCCCGGCCGGCGCCAGATGCCCGACATCGACATGGACTTCGACGAGCGTTACCGCGGCGACATGATCCGCTACGCGGCCGAGCGCTACGGCGCCGACCACGTCGCCCAGATCGTCACGTTCTCGACCATCAAGGCTCGGGCGGCCGTGCGCGACGCCGCCAGGGTGCTCGGAAAGCCGTACCTCGTCGGCGACCGCATCGCCAAGGCAATGCCGCCACTCGTCATGGGGCGCGACACGCCGCTCGCCGCCTGCCTCGACAAGATGGAGGGCCACGAGGACGGGTACATGGCCGCCAAGGACCTCCGCGATCTCTACGAGATGGACCCGGAAGCCAAGCAGGTCATCGACGTCGCCAAAGGCCTCGAGAACCTGCGCCGCCAGGACGGCATCCATGCAGCCGCCGTGGTCATCACCGACCAGCCGCTCACCGAGTACCTGCCGGTGCAGCGCAAGCCGGAACCGGGCCAGGACCCGACGCTGGCGCCGATCGTGACGCAATACGAGATGCACGGGGTCGAGGACCTCGGCTTGTTGAAGATGGACTTCCTCGGACTGAGGAACCTTTCGGTCATCGAGACGGCCCTCGACCTCATCGCCGAGGGGACTGGGACGAGGCCGGACATCGACGCCATCGCCCTCGACGACGAGACGACGTTCGAGATGCTGCGCCGGGCCGAGTCGATCGGCGTCTTCCAGCTCGAGGGCGGCGCCATGCGTCAGACGCTGCGATCGCTCGCGCCGACGTGCTTCGACGACGTCGCCGCCCTGGTCGCCCTCTACCGGCCGGGCCCGATGGCGGCGAACATGCACCGCGACTACCCGGAGCTGAAGAACAACCGCAAAGTCCTCACCTACCTGCACCCGGACCTCGAGCCGATCCTGGCGGACACCTACGGCTTGATGCTGTATCAGGAGTCGGTGATGCGGGTGGCGCAGCGTTTCGCCGGCTACACCCTCGAGGAGGCGGACAACCTCCGCAAGGCCTGTGGCAAGAAGATCCGGGCGCTCATCGCCGCCGAGCGGGGAAAGTTCGTCGAGGGATGCATCGCCCAGGGCTACGGGGAGAAGCTCGGCACCGAGCTGTTCGACATCATCGAGCCGTTTGCCGACTACGCCTTTGGCAAGGCTCACTCCTACGGTTACGGCCTCGTCGCCTACCAAACCGCCTGGCTGAAGGCGAACCACCCCGTTGAGTACCTGGCCGCCCTGCTCTCGTCGGTGAAGGACGACAAGGACCGGACCGCCGTCTACCTGGCCGAGTGCCGCACGCTCGGAATCGAGGTACGCGTCCCCGACGTCAACTCGTCGATGTCTCACTTCTCGGCGCGATCGAGCGACAGGGTGATCGTCTTCGGGCTCTCGGCCGTCCGCAACGTCGGTGAAGCGATCGTCGATCTCATCGTCGCCGAGCGCGAGGCGAACGGCCTGTTCAGCGACTTCTACGACTTCTGCAAGCGGGTCGACCCGAGCGCACTCAACAAACGCGCCATCGAGTCGCTCGTCAAGGCCGGAGCCTTCGACTCCTGCGGGCACCCCCGCCAAGGCCTCTGCCTCGTCTTCGAGGACATCGTGGACCGCACCCTGACGCGGCGCCGCGAGGAGGACCTCGGAATCTCGACGCTGTTCTCACTGCTCGAGGCAGAGGCGGACGAGGCCGGCGAGGACTCGTCGGCCTTCGACGATGCTCGCGTGCCCATCCCCGACACGGAGTTCAACAAGAACGACCGCCTGGCCTTCGAGAAGGAGATGCTGGGCCTGTACGTGAGCGACCACCCGCTACGGGGCCTCGAGGTCGCTCTCCGGCGGGCGGCGACCCACTCGATTCGAGACGTCCTCGACGCCGAGAGTGGTAGCCCTGGCGCTGTGTCGCCGGACGGGGGCCCTGTCGTGACGGGATCGGTCGTGACCGGCGGCGTCGTGACGACGCTTTCGCGCCGGTACACGAGGCGGGGTGAGCTCATGGCCACGTTCGTGCTCGAGGATCTCGACGCCGCCATCGAGGTGATGATGTTCCCGAAGACGATGATGGAGTACGGCGGCCTGCTCGAGGAAGACGCCATCGTCGTCATCCGTGGACGGATCGACAACCGCGACGAACAGCCGAAGCTCATCGCCATGGAAGTCCGCCGGCCCGAGCTCGTCTCGTCTGCCCCAGGTGCTCCCATCGAGGTCACGCTCCCGCTCCATCGGCTGACCGACTCGATGGTGCGCCAGCTGCGCGAGCTCGTGATGGAGCACCCGGGCCTCTCCCCCGTGCACCTCAAGGTGGGCGAGAAGGTGCTCCGCCTGCCGGCGCAGTTCAACGTGGACCCCCGCAGCGGCATCGTCGGAGCGCTGAAGGAGCTGTTCGGGACGCAGGCA
>Ga0187847_10000302_pt1 | contig 58520 bp, 59 predicted proteins | sample June2016WEW_4_10_FD_132458 | JGI IMG/M metagenome (GOLD analysis project Ga0187847, IMG submission 132458) | Peatland microbial communities from SPRUCE experiment site at the Marcell Experimental Forest, Minnesota, USA - June2016WEW_4_10 | ecosystem: Environmental > Terrestrial > Soil >...
CATGAGGCCGCCGTCTGTTCCGCCGGGGAGCGCGCCTTCAAATCGGCGACCACCAAGGTGCCGGTGCCCTCGTTGGTGAACACTTCCGCCAGCAGGCTGTCGGTCGACTTGTACGAGATCACGTGAACGCGGCGTACGCCGGCGCGGATCGCGTTCTCGATCGCCTGCGCTTTCGGCAGCATGCCGTGGGTGAGGCTGCCGCGCGCCCGCAGGCGCTTCAGGCCCTCGATGTCCGTGTAGGAGACGATCGAGCTCGGGTCGGTGGGATCCTCGAGAATTCCCGGCGCTCCGGTGCACAGCACCAGCTTCTCCGCGGACAGCGCGCCACCGATCGCGGCTGCCACCGTGTCGGCGTTGATGTTGAGCAAGGTGCCGTTCGCATCCGCCGAGAGCGGGCTCACGACCGGCATCAGCCCGATGTCGAGCAGCTTCTCGATGACGGCGACGTTGACCGAATCGATGTCGCCCACGAAGCCGTAATCGATCGACTCGCTCGATCCATGCGAGACCGGCACGGGGCCTCGCTTGTGGGCACGCACGAGACCGGAATCGACCCCGGACAGCCCGATGGCCTCGATGTCGAGTGCGCGGCAGATCGCGAGAATGCGGGTGTTGATGAGCCCGTTGAGCACCATCGAAGTGACATCGATGGATTTCTGGTCGGTGATGCGGCGGCCGTTGACCATCTGGGTTTCGATGCCGAGGGTCGCCTGCAGCTGGTCGAGCTGCGGTCCGCCGCCATGCACCAGCACCGTCTTGATACCCACCTGGTGCAGGATCGCGACCTGCTCGATCAGGGCCCGCATGGAGGCGTCGTCGTTGAACACGGCGCCCCCCGCCTTGATGACGAACACCTTGTTCTTGTACATGCGGATGTACGGTGCCGCGCTTTTGAGCGCGCGCACGGCGATGGAAGGATCGGGTCGGCTCTTGATCATCGATGGGTCTCCGGAACTCGGGTGTCTCTAGGACAGCATGCGGTGCAGAATTGCGGTCTGCACGATCAGACGATTGAAGGCCTCGAGCTTCACGACGGCGCGCGGGCCGTCCAGTATCTCGTCCGTCACCGCGACGTTGCGGCGCACGGGCAGGCAATGCATGAACTTGGCGCCCGGCGCGGCTGCGGTGAACCAGGACTCGCCCACGCACCAATCTTTGAGCTCGGCGCGCAGGCGCGCATCCGCCTCGGCGTCGCCGTAATGCGAAGTGCTGCCCCATTCCTTGGCATAGACCACCTGGGCGCCCATGAGTGCCGCCGCCCGATCCGAGGTCTCCGTGACCGAGCCGCCCGACGCATTGGCGGCGCGGCGCGCCTTATCCATGATCTCGCGCGGCAACGCGAACCCCTCGGGGCGCGCCACCACCACCTCCATGCCGCGCATCGCGGCCATGTGCAGGGTGGCGGAGCCGACCGCCAAAGGCAGCGCTCTCGGGTGATAGACCCAGCTCAGCACGAACTTCGCCCGCTCGGGCGTCCCGAGCTCGTTCAAGGTACGCCAGTCGGCAAGCGCCTGGCAGGGATGATTGACGGCCGATTCCAGATTGATCAGCGGCGCAGCACAGAGCGCATCGATCTGCCTGAACAAGCTTTCGGACAGATCGTTCGGCAGGCTCTTGCCCTCGGCGAAGGCGCGCACGCCGAGCGCGTCGCAGTACGAGGCGAGCACCGGAATGCCTTCGCGAATGTGCTCGGCGGCGGCGCCGTCCATGACGGCGTTCAAGCGGGTTTCGAGCTGCCAGGTGCCCTGGCCGGGTGTGATCACGAACGAGGAGCCGCCGAGATGGGCCATCGCCGTCTGGAAGGACGCCAGCGTGCGCAGCGACGGATTCATGAACAGAAGCCCGAGCACCTTGCCCGCAAGAGCCCGGCGCTGCGGCGATCGTTTCAAGGACTCCGCGAGCGCGAGCAGATCGAGAATCTGCTCGCGCTCGAAGTCCGCCAGATCCAAAAAGCGTTTCATGCGGAAATCGCCGCCAAGGCGGCGCGCAGTTGATCGACGTGCCCCTCGTTCACGATATAGGCCGGGAGCAGCCGCAGCACGTGCGCATCGCCGCTGGTTCCGGTCAGGATCCCCTTCTCGATCAGCGCCGATTGCACCTCCTTGGCGGGGCGCGATGTCTTCAACCCGAGCAGAAGTCCCGCGCCCTGAAATCCCGTCACCGGCCCGACCATGCAATGCGCGCGGATGTACGCGGACACCTGCCGCACGTTGGCGAGCAGCGATTCCGATTCGATCACGTCGATGACCGCCTCGACGGCCGCGCAGGCCATCGGGCCGCCGCCGAAGGTCGTGCCCATGTCGTCATTCTTGATCCGCTCCGCGATGCGCTTCGACAGCATCAGCGCCGAGACCGGGAAGCCGTTGCCGAGGGCTTTCGCCGTGGTGATGATGTCGGGAGTGACGCCGTAGAAATTGGCGCCGAACGCAGCGCCCGTGCGGCCCATGCCGCATTGGACCTCGTCGAAAATCAGCACCGCGCCGGCTTCCTCGCAGCGTTTGCGCAGCGCTTGCAGCATGGGCTTGCCGACATCGAAGGCGCCGCCCACGCCCTGCACCGGCTCGACGATGACCGCCGCCGTGTCGCGATCGATGGCGCGCTCGGCCGCTTCGATGTCATCGCGTGGGGCGAACACCACGTCGAAGGGCCGGCGCGGGAATCCGTACCATTTTTCCAGCGCGCCCCAGGTCACCGCGCCCGCGGCGGCCGTGCGGCCGTGCCAGCCCTGCTCGAGCGCCACCGCTTTGGTGCGGCCGGTCATCTTGAACGCGAGCTTCAGCGCGTTTTCGTTCGCCTCGGCGCCCGAGTTGATGAAGAACACGGTGTCGAGGCCGAGTCCTGCGAATTTCACCAGGCGCGCGGCGGCGCGCTCGCGAATCGCCATGGGCAACGCATTGGTCTGGAATGCCATTTGCCGCGCCTGCCGATCGAGCGCGGCCACCCAGCGGGGGTGGCCATAGCCCAAGCCGGCGACGGCGTGGCCTCCGTAGAAATCGAGGATCTTGCGGCCGTCGCGCGTGAACAGCCACACCCCTTCTCCGTGCGCCACCTCGATGGGATATTGCGCGAAAACATTGGCGAGGTGACCGGCCATCAGGTCCATCCCGGCGCCGGCGCGGTGAGGCCGAGGCTCTCCTCGAAGCCGAGCAGTCGATTCATCCATTGCACGGCGCCACCGGCGGCTCCTTTGTGCAAGTTGTCGAGCACCGACATCACTGCGATGGAGGAGCCGTTGGTGACGGCGGAAAGATGCGCGTAGTTGCTGGCCGCCACGTCCTTGACGCGCGGCGCCGCGTTGCTCACGCGCACGAAGCGGCAGCCGCGGTAGTACTGGGCGAGCGCCTCGAGCGCCTCCGCACTCGACAGCGGCCTCTTGAGCGCTGCTTGCACGGTGACGTGGATGCCGCGCGCGAACGGTCCCGAGTGCGGCACGAAATTGATCTCGGCGGCGACACCCGATGCGCGTTGCGCGCAGGCGGCGATTTCCGGCGCATGCCGGTGGGCGAGCGCCCCGTAGCTGTAGAGGTCCCCGTGGCGCAGCGGATGGTGCGTTCCGTCCACGGGTTTGCGGCCCGAGCCGGTGCTGCCGGTGATTCCGGCGATGAACAGCCGGGGTTCGGTGAGCCCGAGCGCCAGCAGCGGCACGGCGGCGAGGAGCGAGGCGGTCGCGAAGCATCCGGGATGCGCCACGTGCGGGGTCGGCGCCGCCGCCAAATGTTCCGGTACCGCGCAGGTGAACTCGCGAATGCGGTGCGGCGCGCCATGCGCGTGTTTGTACACCGCCTCATAATCCGCGGCGCTCGGGTAGCGAAAATCCGCCGAAATGTCGACGCAGTGCGTCTGCACGCCTGCGGCCTCGGCCGCGCCGAGCAGCCGGTCGATGAGCGCCGCGGCGATACCGTGAGGGGCGGCGGAAAACAACGCGCTCACGGGGGTCTCGCGGATCAGCCGCTCGATCTCAACGGCGCCCGCGAACTGCAGCGCCGGGTAGGCGCTCGCCAGGTGAGGGAACGCGGCGCCGACCGATGCGCCCGGCTGGCTGTCCGACAGAATGGCTTTGAGGTCAAGGCGCGGATGCCCGGCGATCAGCCGCAACAGCTCGCCGGCCACGTAGCCGGTACCGCCCAGCACGAACGCCGGGGTGGGGCCTGAAGTACGCTCGATCATGCGCCGACCGCTTTTGCCTCGCCGACGTTCTGCAGACCCAGGCGTGCGATGAGATAGTCGCCGAGCTCCGCCGGATTGCTCACGGCATTGAAGGCCTCCACGCCCAGCTGCTCGCGGATGATCTCGACCCCCACCAGATTGTCGGTCGCGGGTCCGGTGACCGCGGCGGGCTCGATCGAGAACCGCTCGCGCAGGAGCTGAACGCCGCCCCAGGCGGCCACCGGATCGTTCGCGGACAGCACCACCGCGGTGAGTGCGTCCTTGATGTCGGGCTGCCGCAGGATCGACTGCACACCGTATGTCCCAAGCAACCCGTCGCCGAGCTCGAACACGATCACATCGGGCGCGCCGCCCGCCATTTCCGTGAGCATGGTGCGGGTGAGCGCAGGACCGCAGCGCTCGGTGGTGGTCACGATGCCGAGATCCGTGAAGATCATCGTGCGCCGCGCGCCCGAATCCTCGAATGCGAGAATGTCGCGCCGCAGGGAGACGCCCGTGGCCTTGAAGGCGTCGACGGTGAGTCCCCGGTGCCGCATGCGCGCGATGATGGCCGAGGCCGCCGCGGTCTTGCCCGCTTCCATGCAGGTGCCCGCGAGCGCCACCACGGGCACGCCGCGCACATCGAGCGGGGCGTCGTAGTCGAGCGGCTTGTAGCCGGTTCTCGCCGTCACGCCGATGCGTTCGCCGAGATAGGGGAAGGTCAGCACGGCACCGAGCACCTTGCAATCGAACGGCTTGCCCTTGTCCGGCGTCGCGGAATCGCAGATGCCGAGCACGCCGCCGATGTTCAGCATCTGAATGACATCCCCCGGCTGGAGCGTCTCGGGAATGTGGCCCGAGTAGCCGAACAACGCCTTGCGGTGCCCGAGGGCGCCCACCACGATGTCGCCGCGAGCGACCTTCGCCATGCGGCCGCTGGTGAGCTCCAGGGTGTTGTAGGTCGATTTGTTGTTGAGGATCTCGACCACCACCACGACGCCTTCTTCGCAGGGAATGTCGGCCGCGATCCGGATCTCGTGCGACAGACCGAGCGCCTGGGTGACCGAGGCGATCTTGTCGACCACCACCGTGCGCATGGCGGCGCTCACGAGGCTGCCCCGTTCGCGCCCGACCCGGCGCGCTGATGGAAAATTCCCGGCAGCGCCAGCATCTTCGAGAATCCCAGCGCATCGACCGGCGTCCACTCGCCCGCGGCCTCGCCGTATACGCCCTTCGAGGCTGCCATGAGCGAATGCGCCGAAGTCACGCCCTCGATGAAGGCCGAGCCCGGACGCAGCAGCACGTGTACCTCGCCGCTAACGCGCGCTTGCGAGGAGACGAGCAACGCCTCGATGTCGCGGCACACCGGATCCAGATGCTGTCCCTCGTGCACCAGATCGCCGTAAGGTTGCGCCACGGATTCCTTGATCCTCGCTTGTTTGCCGGTCAGCACCAATTTCTCGAGCTCGCGATGCGCGGTCAGCAGAATCTCCGCCGCCGGTGCCTCGAAGGCAACGCGACCCTTGGTGCCGATGATGGTGTCGCCCAAATGAATGCCGCGCCCGATTCCATAGGGGCCGCCCAACGTTTCGAGCCGTTCGATGATCGCGACGGGGGAATCCTTCTTCCCGTCGAGGCTCGAGGGGATGCCGGCCGTGAAGCCCACGGTATGCCGCTCGGGCGCGCGGGGATTCGAGAACGCCTCGTTGGACAGCACCCAGGCGCTCTCCGGAATGCTCCCCGCGGAGGTCAATGTTTCCTTGCCGCCGATGGTCACGCCCCAAAGTCCCCGATTCACCGAGTAGGCCGCACCGTATGGCGGCACCGGCAACCGATGCTCCTCGAGATATTTCAGTTGTTCCGGCCGCTGGAACGCCCGGTCGCGCACCGGCGCCAGGATGGTGAGGCCGGGGGCGAGGGTACGCAGCGCCACTTCGAAACGCACCTGGTCGTTGCCCGCCGCCGTGCAGCCGTGGGCCACCATCGAGGTGCCGAGCGACAGCGCCATCTGCGCGATGGTCTGCGCCTGCAGAACGCGCTCCGCTCCCACGCACAGCGGGTACGAGCCGCCGCGGCGGATATTGCCCATGATCAGGTATTTCAGCACCTGATCGAAGTACGCGGCGCGCGCATCGACCAGGTGGTGCTCGATGGCGCCGAGTTCGGCCGAGCGGGTCGCGAGCGCCGCGGCCGCCTTAGCGTCGATGCCGCCCGTGTCGACCGTGACGGTAATCACCGGCCGTTTGTAGGTGTCCTTCAGCCAGGGCACGCAAAACGAGGTATCCAGGCCGCCGGAAAACGCCAGAAGAATGGGCTCGGCGCCCTTCGGGTATGTCGGTGTCATGAGATTTAAAGTCCGAAAAGGCCGTGCAGACGCTCGCCGAGCTTGTGCTGCTCGCGCGCCCCGGCGGTTGCGATGAAGATCGTGTCGTCCCCGGAAATCGTGCCGATGACCTCGGGCCAGCGGGCGGTATCGATCGCCACCGCGACGCTTTGCGCGGCCCCGATCGTGGTGCGCAGCACCGTGAGGTTGGTGCCCGCGGTATTCACCTCGCGCACGAACTGCTTGAGCGTCGAGAAATCGTTCTTCGCCGCGATCCCCGATTCGGGCAGCACGTATCGGTCGCCCTGTTTCGCGACACCGAGCTCGCGCAGATCGCGGCTGACGCTCGATTGGGTGGCCGCGTGACCGTGCTTGCGCAGCATGGCGACGAGCTCCGCCTGGCGGCCGACCGCCTGTTCGCGAATGATCTTCACGAGCGCCGAGCGTCGCGCGGGCGCATTGGAAGTGTCGTTGTCTGCTCTCAGCATGGGGGGCATCGGTCTTGGCGTTGCATAAAGTTGCGCGGATTCTGCATAAAAATCCACCGGCCGTCAACCACGCGGTGCGGGATTTTTGCACGCCGGTTCTTGTAGGCTAGCGCCCTATGCTGCAAACCATCGAAATCGAGACCGCACCCAACCCAAACGCCGCCGTGATCTGGCTGCATGGCCTGGGAGCCGACTGCCATGACTTCGAGCCCCTGGTTCCGCAGATCGTGCCCCGCCGCGAGCGTGCCTGGCGCTTCGTGTTTCCCAACGCGCCGGTGAGACCGGTCACGATCAACGGCGGCATGGGGATGCGCGCCTGGTACGACATTCTGGGCTTCGATCGGCTGGCGGCCGAGGACCTCGCCGGCATTCGCGACACCGACGCCCGCGTCGCAGAGCTGATCGGCAGAGAGGTCGAGCGCGGGATTCCCGCGGGCCGGATCGTGCTCGCAGGATTTTCCCAGGGCGGTGCAGTGTCGCTGTATACCGGCCTGCGCTATCCCGAACGCTTGGCCGGCATCCTGGCGCTGTCGTGTTATCTACCGCTGGCCGGCAGCTTGGCCGCGGAGCGCGCGTCCGCCAATGCCGGGGTGCCGATCTTCATGGCGCACGGTCTCGATGACGGCGTGCTGCCCATCAGCATGGGGCTCTCGTCCCGTGAGCTATTGAAGGCCCACGGTTTCGGCGTGGAGTGGCACCAGTACCGCATGGCGCATTCGGTCTGTCAGCCCGAGGTGGCGGACATCCGCGAGTTCCTGTTGCGCGTTCTGCCCTGATTCTGAATTGCCGCCGTGACAGGCCGCGCCCCCACCTTTAAGCTCGACCACCCTGGAGCAGAACCGGAGAATACCGTGGCAAACATTCCTTCCCTGACGCGGCTGAGCGACGAAGTCCGCAAAGCGGCGCAACGAGCCGACGCGGCGAGAGAACAGGTGCGCTCAGCCAAGGTGCAACTCAAGAAAGCGCGCAAGCTCGCCAAGATTGCGAAGAAGGCCGCGAAGCAGGCGCGCAAGAAGGCTGAAGCCGCGAAGGCCGCTCGAGCCGTCGAGTCGGCTCGCAAGAAAGCCTCATCGGCCCCGCCCGCGAAGTCCACACCCAACAACGGCTCGTCCGCCGCCAAGCCGGCCACCAAGGCCGCCGCAGCGTCCAAACCGAAAGTTAAGAAGCGCGCGTCCAAGGCAGCACGCGGGTCCAAGGCAGCACGCGCGGTCAAACAGACGCCTGCGGTCAAGCCCGCGCCTGCCGTCAAGCCCGCACGCGCCCGGCCGCGCCGATCGGCCGCTGCCGTTGCCCGGGCGGTGATCGAGCGCATGGGGAGCGAGTCTTCCGAACCCGTTCGTAGACCCGTCAGGGAGCCCGCGCGCGAACCGGCGCCGGAATCTCCCGCGCCCGCTGCTGAGTGAAACGCGCAGCCGCTCAGGGGCCCGGGATGAGCGTCGTCACGATCACGGCGAGGAACAGAGCCGCGAGCACCCCGACGATCTGTCCGAGTACCCAGATCCCGAAAGCTTTTCTGTTCGTGACTTTGAGGATTTCGCTGAATCCCATGACCTGAAGCACCACGCTCCAGACCATCAGCAGCACGTAACTGATGAACTGCGCGCTCAACAGGATGGCGACGAAGCCCTCATCCTCGGGCCGGGGCATGGAGAGGAAGGTGGCCTCTGCGGCGATGAGTGCCGTCAGCACCCAAATTCCCAGCGATACCGCCATCGGCACGGCGCCGTAGGCAAGTACGTGAATCGTTTGCCGGCGCAAGTTCGGCCTGCCGGCCGCGCCCCCGAGGCGCGCGTAGATGGTGCCCATGACGTACAGGCTGAGGATTCCCAGGATGGAGCCGGCCGCCGCGGCTGCGCCGAATATCTCGACCAATCCGTAGCTCGCTCCCGCATTTCGTGCGCGGCAATATCCTAGGAAACCGACGATGCCCTGTGCCGCTCCCAGTAACAGGTCCAAACGTCCGACAGGTTCCGCGGCGAGTTCCCGGAACACTCGTCTCGGCCTCAGCCAGACATCGTGCAGCGGACGGATCGGGTCATTCGGCATCACGAAGGCAGAGTACGCAATACCCATCCTCGACTCCAGCACCGCGCGCAGATGACAGCGGACTTTTTCGGGGCTACTCTCACGATGATCGGATTGACCCCGAGGAGAAGACTGACCATGGCAAAGAAGAAGGCTAAAGGGAAGAAGCGTCCGCAAGCGAAGGCCAAGCGCGCGGTTGCTAAAAAGAGCGTAGCGAAAAAGAAGGCGCGCCCGGTAAAGAAGGCGAGCAAGGTGAAGGTTGCCAAGAAGGCCAAGAAAGCCGCGTCCAAAAAAGTCGTGGCGAAGAAGGCTGCACCGAAAAAGGCCGCGCCGAAAAAGGCCGCAACCAGAAAGGCTGCACCGGCCAAGGCTGCACCGGCGAAGGCGGCTCCGAAGCCGGTCACGAGCTGGATTGCACGGCCGAAACCGGTCGCTCCGGTTGCACCCGCGCCGGCATCCGCGCCCGAGGTAACGCCGAGCACGGATCTTGGGCACGAGCCGTTGGCTCCCGCGTCGTCATCGACTACGGATCCGTTCGCAAGCTAGGGCGCGGACCGCCGAAGAACCTAAGCGCGGATCAGCCCGTCGAGGGCCCGCGCTTGGGTGCTGTCGGGGAACACCCGCGCGGCGAGCGTTTTGGCGTCGATGCGCAAGTGCTCATCGAGTACGCCTTTGAACACGCTGCGCAGGTCCAACGTCGGCTTGAGATCGCGGTTATCGAGGAGCGATGCGGTGCTGAGGCCCGGCCAATCCGAGATGACGCGTCCGCCGCGGACCGCGCCGCCGACCAGGAAGGCGCAACCCCCGGTGCCGTGATCCGTGCCGCGGGTTCCGTTCATCGCCGCGGTGCGCCCGAACTCGGTGACCACCAGCACGACCGTTTGGCCCCAAAGGGGACCGAGATCGTTCCCGAGCGCGCGCAGAGCTGCGTCCAGGCCGCGTAGGCGCTGGGCCAGCACACCCTTCGCCGCGCCTTGATTGGCGTGAGTATCCCAGCCCGTGGCCTCGAGCACCGCCACTTCGGGGCCGCCGTCGCTCCTCATGATTGCGGCCGCCATCCGCGCACTGGCCGTGATCCGATCGACGGGCTTGGCCGGGCTCGCCATCGGCGAGGTCGCCTGCGCCTCGCTCGACGCATCGCCCAAGTGCTCCGATTGGACCGCTTCGCTGAGGCGCGCCGAGAGCCAATCGTCCTTCGAGTAAAGATCCTGCAGACGCGCGAGCAATTCCTCATCCACGTCCGGCGCCGCGACCGGCGACTTCGACAGCACCGGCGCGTCGCCTCGCAGGATCAGCGGCACGTTCTGGGCGATCGCCACCGCTCGTCCCACCAGCGCGGCCGAGGATCGTGAAGTGCGCACCGACCGTGCGGCGATGGCGCGGTTGAGCCAGCCGTCCGCACTTCCCAGCGGATGCATCAGGCCGTTCTCCAGCACGTTTTGGCCGTCGAAGTGCGAACGGTCACGGTAGGGGGATGCGGCGGCCTGGAAGACCACCAGCTCGCCTGCGGTGTAGCGTTCGTGCAGGAACTGCAATTCGGGGTGCAGGCCGAACGTTGCGTCGAGGGCCAGTGCGCCGTCGGGGGAGCCGGGGGATGCGATCGCGAGCTCCCGATGCAGCGGGGCGTAGTCCGGATCCCCGAACGGGGGCACCGCGGCGAGGCCGTCGAGCGCACCGCGCAGAATCACCACCACGAGCCGCTGCGGGCCCCCAGTCCTCGCGAACAATGCCGTGGGCAGCACGGCGCTCGCCGTCAGCGCGCCGCTGGCCTGAATGAAGCGGCGGCGCGAAAGCCGCGGTGTCGACCGGTGAATACTCATCTGCGCTGAAACTCCGGACTCATCAATAAGAGTGCGAGGGCTTGGCTGCCGGTGCTCGCGCGGCGCATCGCCGTGACGGTCTCTGGACGCAGAAGGCCTCCGAGCGCGGCGCCGGCGACCTCGGTCGGACTCGTTCCCTCAGCAAAGCGGCCTGCCGTCTGCGATGCCCAGAGCACGCGATGCATCAGCGCATCCGAGCCACCCCAGCTCGCCGCGGTATCGGCCCACCCGGCGGGCGATCCCGGCGTGTACTGCCGCTGGCCCATCAGGTCGAAGGCGTGAATCACCTCCTGCGGTGCGCCCGGTGTCAGCTCGAGCGCGCGCAGCGTTGAAAACACGAAGTCCTCCGGCGTCTTGAATTTAAGGGGCCGCGGTTCCCAGGCTTCGGGCGATTCGATCAGCGCCGCATACACTTGCGGCAGATCACCGCCGGATTTCAGATACGCGCGCGCGAGGCGATCCACCGCCTTGGGCGGCGGATCATCGGCGATGAAATGCCGCACCAGCTTGGTGGCCAGGAACCGGGCCGTCGATGAATGGGCGGCAAGATCGGCCAGCACCGCCTCGCCTTCGGCTTGACCCTGTTCCGCATAGCGCTTGCCGAGAAGCATCTTCGCACCGGGCTCGTGCAGCTCCACGCGAAAGCAATATTTCCCCGGAACGCCGCCCGAGAGCCGCCCTCGGCCTCCTCCGATCGACCAGCCGGTGAGGATCTGCGCGAAGCTCGTCACGTCTTCCTGCCGGTATCCGCCACCGACACCGAGAGTGTGCAGCTCGAGGATTTCCCTGGCGAGATTTTCGTTGATGCCGAACCGGCGCGTCGGCCGGTCGGAGGCGGGGGCGAGACGCGCGGCAGCGCGACGCGCCGCCGCAGAATCCGTACCCACCGAGTATTGATTATCGAGAAAGACGATCATGGCCGGGTGTTGTTCGACGGCGGTAAGAAGCTCCGCGAATCGTCCATTCACGTGCGGCCGAATCGCCTCGTTCTCGAGCGTCCCGGCGAGTCCGTAGATCGCGCCCTTGTCCGCGGAGACCGCAAAATGATTCGCCCAGAAGTGAACCAAGCGCTCGCCGAAAGGCTGTGTCGTGACCGCGGCGCTTTGTGCGCGGGCCAGCACCTGAGCTCGATAGTGGGGCTGATAGGCCTCACGCAGGATGGCGCCCGCCGCCTTCACTTCTTCCGGTGTGGCGGCCTCGAGCCGCTCCTCGCGGCGTTCCTCGCGTGCGGCCAGCACGGCCTCGAAAATCTCATTCGACGGAGCGAGCTCGGTCGTGCCGGCGCGCTGTGCCGGGCCGCGGGTCTGCGCCCGCAACCAGGCGCGCGGATCGGAGGCGGCTGCGGCGAGGTCTCCCGGCCGGGCACCCAAGCCGAATCGCAGAACGGCGATTTCCGGTTGCAGCATCATGGAAAGGGACAACGAGCGCCGGGCGGCGCGGTTGACCCGATCGGCGCGCCCTGCCGGATGGAATGAATTTAATGGTAAACAGGTCGCAACTTCAGGCAGTCAGGGTAATCTTACATAGCACGGGAATCACCCTGTGAGTCGTCTTGGGGCGGGCGATATTATGGTAACTAGACAACGCGCTGAGGCGAGCTCAACGTCGCGGAGCCAGCCCACGATCGATTGGATAGACCGGCTCTCCGGTGTCGACCTCGACGGGGACGATGCGGCGGGTTCGCTGATCGCGTCGCTGTTGCGGGGCAGTGCAGCCGACGCCCCAGTCTCTGCGCCGGAACGTCGCAGCCGTTCCTCCGTCAAAGTTGAATTGGAGACGCTCAAGTCGATCAACGCCCGGCTGCTGCGCGAAATCGACCTGCTCAAGGAGCGCGAGGCCCACGCGCTCAAGCTGGCCGATCGGGATGGCCTCACCGGTCTTTACAACCGCAGGCGGATGACCGAGCTTCTCGGGCAGACTATTCTCGACGCGTCCGCGCAGCACTACCGCTTCGCCGTTCTGTTCATAGACCTCGACGGTTTCAAGCGCATCAACGATCGCTTCGGGCATACGTTGGGCGATGAGCTGCTGATGACGGTCGCTGGCCGCATCGCGACGCGGGCGCGCACGGGCGACATCGTTTGCCGATATGGGGGCGATGAGTTCATCGTGATCCTGCCCCGCGTGCCGAGCCGCAGCGCGGCGGAGGATGTGGCGGCGGCTATCGGGCGCTTGGTGGCGCTGCCCTGCAAACTGTCCGGCGAAGAGCTTCGGGTAACTGCCGCCGTGGGCGCTTCGCTGTATCCGGACGATGGACACAGCGCAGCCGAGCTTTTGGGGCGCGCGGATCGGCTGATGTACCGCGCGAAGTTCAACGGCGCCGATGTCACGGATGCGCCTACGCTCCCGCTCAAGCGGCGCAGCGAAGATCGATTCTGAGCCTTATCGGCCGCTCAAGCGGCGCAGCGTTCGACGGCTTGACAGCGATCGATGCGAGAGGGTTGGATAGGGGCCATGAAGCGGCTCTCCTGGTCGGCAACCCTTGGGACCTTGGGCGCGTGGTCCCTGGTCGGCACGTGCATCATCGTCGGCGCATTGTCGGGCGCCGCGCTGTCGTCCTGCGCCGTGGCCCCGGATCAGAGACATTATGCGGACGGCCTCGTGCTGGTCGCCCCACCCGCTCCCCAAGTCGAAGTCATCAGTACACCCCCGCAAGCGGGTTATGTCTGGGTGGGGGGCTACTGGAATTGGGTGGGCGGCCGGCACCAGTGGGTGCCGGGGCATTGGGTGGCGCCGCGTCCCGGCTATCACTGGGTGGCGTACGAATGGGTGCGGCAGGGCGATGGCTGGCGCCTGCGTCGCGGGCACTGGCAGCGGAGCTGATCCTCAGCGTTGAGCCGGCCAAGGCGCCGGAGTCAACAAGTCCTTGAGCGGCCGAGCCGAGGCCGCGTCGAACCAATGCTCGATCAATCGAAACGAGATCGAGAGCGGTGGCGGCAGCTTCGGGGTGCCGCTCTCGATGTCCGCGCGCGTAAACCAGCGCGCATCCTCCAGTTCCTCATCCTCCAGATGCACTTCATGGGTGGACGCCAACGCCGTGAATCCCAGCATCAGCGAACTCGGAAATGGCCAAGGTTGAGAGGAGTGATAGCGGACCTGATTCACCCGCACGCCGGTCTCTTCGGCGACCTCGCGCACCACGGCATCCTCCAGCGACTCTCCCGGCTCGACGAAGCCTGCGATGGTCGAATACCGGCCCGGCGGCCATGCCGCCTGCCGCCCGAGAAGGACGCGCGGCCCGTCGCTGACCAGCACGATGATGGCGGGATCGATGCGTGGAAACTGTTCGTGGCGGCAGCTGGGATTGGTGCAAACGAGCACATGGCCGGCTCGTCCCGGCACGGTGTCCGCGCCGCACCGGCCGCAGTGCCGGTGCATCCGCCTCCAGTGGATCATCGCGCGGGCGTACCCTAGCAGGCCCGCCTGATCCGCCGGCATCAACGCGGCGATGGTGCGCAGATCCTCGAAGCGGGCGCCCGCCGGCACGGCGCCGGACTCCGCGCCCTCGATTTCGTACGCAAACATGGGGGCGCCGCCAAACCTGCCCAATAAAATGAGGCTTTCGCTGTTACGGCGCTCCGCCGGGATCTCGGAGAGTTCGAGTAGCACGGCCGCGGGCCCGTCCGCGATGAGGCTGCGCGAGTCCCACATCGGCACGACACGGCTGCGTGAGTCCGACAGCGCATCGTCGAACCAAGCGGGGTCGGTGCGCAAATGCGAGACCCGCTCGAGATACGGTCCGGCAAACACGTTTCTCGTCTGCATGGCGCGATTCTAACAGGGCGCAGCCTCGACGGCCGCCGGCAGCGGCGCTCCCGGCGGCTCGCAATTCGCGCACGCGGATCGTCGTTTCGCCAGGAGGTCCTTGAGCCGCACGCCGCCGCACACTGCGCAGCGGGCCGCGCCGATCTCCTCGCGCCGGGACAGAGCCATGAGCAGGAACCACGCATGCTCGAAAGAGATGCGAGCCGGCGCATGCAGCTCGGTGTAAGCCTCGTACGCCTGGCAGAGCAGCGCGCCTGAATCCAGGGAGCCGAGTCGATACCGTGATTCGAGCCCGAGGCCGCTGGCGTACAGCAGGCCATAGGCGATGAACAGGCTCGCCAGCTGCGATGCCTGGAAGGAAAGTTCCGGATTCCTGAAGAAGAACGCGCTCTGGCGCGGCGACTTGCCCCGATGGCGCACGACCGAATTCGAATCGCTCGCGAGCACGTAGCTGCGGTAGAGCTTTCTGATGCGGTCGTCGCTCAGCCCGGTCCATTGGCGGATGGTGAAGGTGCGGGCCTCGTGACGGATCAGGCGCAGTGCAAGATCGAGCCGCTCTCGATCCCGGGTATAGCGGTCGTCGGACACTCTCATGGCGGACTCCTTGGGCATGCAATTTGCGGTTTTCAGAGCATAAAAGAATTTGACTAAAATTAATCACAAAGTTAGCGTGGCTGCCAAGTGGTTTGCGGTGTGATTGACGATGGATTCGTGGCGAAATGCGACGGGGAGGCGATATGCAGGATGCATTCATCGGCGGTTGGTCGGCGCAAGCGAGCTTTTCGGTCGAGGTGCTCGCCCCGTTGCACGACTTGAACTTGAGGTTTCTGGATCTGGTCGGGGCGCACGCGGGCGGCTGGCGGACGTCCGGCGCTCTCGATTTGCCGGGCGGCGCGTCCGGGCGGCTCAAGCCGATGACCGCCTCGCAACGGGCCGCCGCCGCGCACTGTCCCTACGCGCTTTTCGATCTGCGCTTTCACGACGAGGCTCATTGGAGTGCGCGCCTGCAGGGCGCCATGCAGTCGCGGGTCGCGGACGAAAGTGCGGAAGAGGACATTGCGAACTTCGTCCGGCTTGCGCTCTTCTACGCATGGCACGTCGCCAACAGCACGCGGTATGCCGCGCGGCTGCTCCTCGGAATGAGCGAGCGCACCGCGGGCGCGTTTCGCGCAATGACGCTCAACTGCCTTCCGGCACTGGTCGCGAGCGAGTCGGCGAATCTATCGGCGCGATTTCTGGAAAGCGGCGCGTACTGGAGCGCGCTGGTGAGCGCCGCGGTGCGGCGGGACGAGCAGAGGCTGCGCAAGATCCAACTCTTCGGACTGCAGCTGGCGGCGGCCGCTCAGTTGCCGTGACGCGCCCGTTTCAAAAGGGGCTGGCTTCAGGTTGCGGGCCCCGGCCCCGGGGGTTTAGTCTACGCGGCTCCTATGAACGCCCTCGTGCTACGACAGCTCACCAAGGTCTACAAAAACGGCATCAAAGCGCTCAAGGGCATCGATCTGGACGTGGCGGAGGGAGATTTCTTCGCGCTCCTGGGTCCGAACGGCGCGGGCAAGACGACCGTGATCGGCATCATCACCTCGCTGGTCAACAAGACCTCGGGCACCGTCGAGGTGTTCGGCTACGATTTGGACCGCCAGCTCGAGCTGGCGAAGTCCTGCATCGGCATCGTGCCTCAAGAGGTCAACTTCAACATGTTCGAGTCCGTGATCACGATCGTCGTGAACCAGGCGGGCTTTTACGGGATCCCGAGACGGCTCGCCAAAGAGCGCGCCGAGAAATATTTGAAACAGCTGCAGCTCTGGGACCGCCGCAATTCCGTCGCGCGCGCCCTGTCGGGCGGCATGAAGCGGCGGCTGATGATCGCACGCGCGCTGATGCACGAACCGAAGCTTCTCATCCTGGACGAGCCGACCGCCGGGGTGGACATTGAGATCCGCAGATCGATGTGGGAATTTCTCCGCAAGATCAATGATGAAGGGACGACCATCATCTTGACCACGCACTACCTGGAAGAGGCGGAGAATTTGTGCCGCAACGTAGCCATCATCGAGGGCGGACGCATCATCGAGCGCGACACCATGGCGAATGTGCTGCGCAAGCTGCAGACGGAAACGTTCGTGTTCAACCTGGGCGATCCCTTGACCACGCCTCCGGAGCTCCCGGCGTACAAGACCGTGCTCACGGATGATCACACGGTGGAGGTCGAGGTCTCGAAAGGACAGAGCTTGAACGACATCTTCTCGCAGCTCTCCTCGCAGGGCGTGCGCGTGACCAGCATGCGCAACAAGGTCAACCGTCTGGAGGAGCTGTTCATGCGCCTGGTCGACGACAGTGTCCGCGCGGCGGACAAAGGCCCTTAAGGACTCCTCATGGGCGATTCCCTCGCACGCATTCAGTGGGTCGGATTCTCGACCATCGTCATCCGCGAATTCCATCGCATCGTGCGCATCTGGGGTCAGACCATCGTGCCGCCGACTGTCACCGCGACGCTGTATTTCGTGATCTTCGGAAGTCTCATCGGCCAGCGGGTTGGGTTGGTCGGAGGCTACGGCTACATGCAGTTCATCGCCCCGGGCCTGATCATGATGACGGTGATCACCAACTCCTACGGCAACGTGGTCTCCTCGTTCTTCGGCGCCAAGTTCGGCAAGCATCTCGAGGAGCTTCTCGTCTCGCCGCTTCCCAACTGGCTGATCCTGCTGGGGTACGTCGTCGGCGGCATGCTCCGGGGGCTGCTCGTGGGGGCCGTGGTCACCGTGGTCGCGCTGTTCTTCACCCGATTGGCCGTGCAGCACGTCATGGCGGTGCTCTCGGCGGTGCTGCTGACCAGCCTGGTATTCTCGCTCGGCGGTTTCTTGAACGCGTTGTTCGCCAAGAACTTCGACCAGATATCCTGGTTTCCGACCTTCGTGCTCCAGCCGCTCACCTATCTGGGCGGCGTGTTCTACTCGATCACCATGCTTCCGCCCTGGGCGCAGTTCGTCTCTCACGTCAATCCGATTCTTTACATGGTGAGCGCATTTAGATACGGATTTCTGGGCTCGACCGATGTTGATTTGAGGCTCGCCTACGGCATCATGATCGGATCGGCGGCGTTCATGTTCATGCTCGCCGTCGTGCTGTTGAACAAGGGTGCGGGCATCCGGGAATGAGGGCCGATGGGGGTGGTGGCCCACGCATCGAACGCTTACAGTGCGCGCAGGGCCCGATGTCGTGTATCGTGGGCGCCGGCTGTCGAGAATATTCTTAAGGAGTCGAGTGATGAACGAAGAAAAGCAGCAAAAGTTCACCGCCAAGGTTCGCCGCGGTCTTGTATGGATTCACTCCGTCGCGGGCGCAGAGCTCGCGAAGAAGAAAGCCGAAGCCACGGGCGTGCGGATCGAGGGTTTCACGGCCTCGGAGCTCGCGGACGTGGAGTCCGCCTTGACCTGGATCAGCCAGAACAAAGAATCGAGCAGTTCGACTCCCGCCTGATATCGGCGTCGCATCATTCGATGTTTCCATTTCGCGACATGCGCCGCGGCCTTCTGCGTGCTCGCGGCGCGAGGCGTGCGACTGCTTAGCGCCTAACGCGGGCTCGGACAGGGAGTGGGTTACACTATTGCCATGGGTCAGAAGCGTGCGTTAGTCGTCGACGACTCGAAGTCGGCTCGCGTGATCTTGAGCCGGATGCTCGAGAAGTACGACATCGAAGTCGACATGGCGGAGTCGGCCGAACAAGCCATCGAATACTTGAGGCACGATCGGCCCGATGCCATTTTCATGGACCATCTCATGCCGGGCATGGACGGCTTGCAGGCCGTGCAGGCGATCAAGAGCAATCCGCAGACCGCCATGATTCCCATCATGATGTACACCTCCCAGGAGGGAGAGCTGTATGTCGGACAGGCGCGCGCCTTGGGCGCAATGGGCGTGCTGCCCAAACAGGTGCGGCCCGTCGACGTTTCGAAGGTGTTGTACGAGCTTCATCTGCTGCCTGACCGCCGCGATCTGACCGAGCCCGCGCTCGTGCCGGTCGAAATTGGCGCCGAGGCCGGCGGCGATAAAACCTCGTTGACGGCGACGGCCGGCATGCCCTCGCTCGCGCCGCAGACGTCGCAGGATTGGGGCCGGCGCATCGAGGCCGCGGTCAAGCAGCAGTCGGTCGACCTGCGGCGCTTCGTGGTGGCGAGCCTCGACAGTCTCGCGGCTCGTCTCGAGTCCGACTTGCGCAATGCGGTCCCCGCGCCGGTGCCGGTGCCGGCGCCCGTGTCCGAGGCGCCTGCGCCCCGCCGCTCGGCGTGGCCATGGATAGGGGCGATGGCCGCCGTCTGCCTGTTGGCGGGAATCTCGACGTTCCTCTGGATGTCGACGCGGGACGACCTGGCCAGGGCCCACGCGGAGCTCGCCGACTTGAGGGCGGCGGATGCGGAGCTCAAACAGGCGAGCGATCGCCTCGCCGATTCCCTCAAAGATCTCACGGCGGCGGTCGCCGCCGCCCCGGGCTCGGCGCAGGCCTCGAGCGCGCCGGGCTCCGGAGCCGGCTTGCCGCGCGCGGAACAGGTTCCCTACGGCGAACTTCCATTCGACCGCAGCCGCCTGGAGGTGCTGCGCGACGTGCTTACAAAACTGGAAGCACAGAATTTTCGCGGGGTGCTCAAGGTCGTCAGTTTGCCCGGCATGTTCTGCCTGGCCGGCAACGCCTCGGATGGATTCGCGCCGGCGCCCGCCGCGTTACCCGCGAACAAATGCGACCTGGTCGGAAATCCCTTCGAGGAATCTCTCTCCGGTCAGCAGCGCCAGTCGATCGCGTTCGCCAATCTGGTGGCCGGCGTCAGGCAGCGAACCTCCGGCGCCATCACCGTCGCCGTCGAGAATTCCGCATCACCGCGGGCGGCGACACCTTATCCGGCGCGCACCGATGCGCTCACCGCCGGCGAGTGGAACCGGGCCGCGGCGGCCAACAATCGCGTGGAGTATGCCGCCGAGTCCGCGCCCTAGAAGGCGACTCTGACGAAGAACTCGGGCCCTTTGGTGTTGAAGTCGAACAAGCCCGAGTTGTCGGTTTTCACCGATGCCAGGTGCGCTTTGACTTCCGTGTAGCCGAGACCGAAGGACACATTGGCCCGGAACCGGTAGAGCGCGTCGAGTTCCGCCATCCCGAGTGAACCGTCGAGCTCCTTGACGTGCAGACTCAGGTACTGCACGCGCCCGTCGAAATAGAACCGTTTGCTCAGCGCCCAGGTAGCCGCAATACCGGGTGTCGCAAACGGGCCGGCCTCGTCTTCGCTTTGATCGAGATGCACGGCGTCGGTCGTCACTTTGGCGGTTGCCTGGATCTGCACCGCGGAGATGCCGAGCGTGGCGGCGAGCTCGACCTTCTCGCTGTGCCAGAAGGAGTAGCCGTAGGTCAGGGTCAGCAGACGCAGGTCGAGCTCGGACTGGAGCGGATCGCCGGTCTGGATCACCACGTCGCGGAACACGATGGGTTGCGCAATGAGGGCGCTGCCCGTCCGGTCCAGCGTGAAGTAGTCGAGCCAGAGGCGATTGCGCTCTCCCTCGCGCACCATGACCTGGAACTTCGGCTCGAAGTCCGACGGATCCAAGCCGAACTGATTCTCGCCGGCGATGGTCGTGCCCGGCACGCCTGTGCTCGAGTCGACCCGTACCGTGGTCGACGATGACACATGCATCGCGCCCACAGTCACGCGCACCCGATCGTCGGTCGGACTCGCATAATCCCCGTCGGCGTGCGCGACACTCGCGAGCAGCGCGAGTCCCAGCGCGGGCATGACGGACTTGATCATGTGGCTCTCCTCAATACCAGCTCATCCGTGGCGGCACGCCGGGGTTTCGCGGCCAGTGAAGGCCCGATCAGGCTCAGAACTTCCGCCGCAGCGGCGCGCCAACCCGTGAGTTTGCCGCCGTAGATGCCGAGAACGCGCGGATGCGGGTCACGATCGGCGGTAAAAATGGTCTCCCGTGACCGGTCGAAGGCCTTTTCGGAGGCCGCGGGCAGTACCCGAAGGCCCGCGAAGCGCTCGCGGATGTCGGCCCGGGTCATGCCGGCCACCGCAGGAAAGTAGTGCCGCGCGACGTTCAGCAGATACTCTTCTTCCTCGGGCAGGGGCCGCACCTGGTCGGGATCTCCCTGGTAAGGTGTCTCGGTCGTGCCGACCAGCGTCTCACCCTTCCACGGCATGATGAAGATTGCGCGGCCGTCGGCCGGGCTTTCGACGTAGTAGATGCCGGCGCTGACGCGCATCGGCAGGACGATATGCGTTCCCTGCACCAGATCCACCGCGGGAACGGGAATGGCGGGCGTCACGGCGCGCGCGACCTGCGTCGCCCAGGGGCCTGCCGCATTCACGAGAACCCGTGCGCGGCACGCCGCTCTCGCCCCTCCCTGGTCGAATTGAACCTCGACTCCATCGTCATCGAGACTCGCACCCAAGAAGGTCGCCGGCATGGCCAGCTCGCCGCCGAGCGAACGCGCGGACTCGACCACCGCGCGGGTGAGCGCCGCATCGTCGGTTTGCGCGTCGTAGTAGCGGATCACCGCATCGAGATTGCGCGTCTCAAGTCCGTCGAGCTCTCGCCAATCACGCTTCGGAACGCTGCCAAAACCGGTGCCGGGTGCGAAACCGCCGAGCAGGGCGTAGGCCGCGAGCCCGAGCTTGAGTTGCCACGGGCGCCGGCGGGTGTCGGCATACACGGGAATGAAAAAGGATCGAAGCTCGACCAGGTCGCTAGCGATGCGCAGATGCACGGCGCGCTCGCGCAGACTTTCGCGCACGAGGGAGAACTGGCCCGATTCGAGATAGCGCAGCCCTCCATGGATCAATTTGCTGGAGCGGCTCGAGGTGCCGCTGGCGAGACCTCGCTTCTCGATGAGCAGGGCGCTGTGCCCGGCCGCAGCGGCGGCCTGCAACACGCCGGCGCCATGGATGCCGCCGCCGACGATGATGACGTCGAATTCTTTCATGTGACTCTTGTGGCGCTGATCTTGGGATAAGGATGAGGGAATGCGCGCGAACACACAAAATACCGCATTCCTGTCGCCATTCGCTAACAGCCGCGGGCGCGGCCGCGGGCGCCTAGCCGCCGGTGCAGCTCCTCAAGTGTCGCTTTTGCGCTTTTCTTCGAATTCCTGCATCGGTTCGCCCGAGGTCACCACGATGTCGCCATCGACGATCGCGCCTTTGGCAATCGCGATCGTGCGCGCGCTGACGCTCCCGCGGATCACGGCGGTATAGCCGATTTCCAATTTGCCTTTGACCGCGAGTCCACCCGTGATCTTGCCGGCGACCACCGCCTCGAGGGCTTGAATGTGGCCGTTCCATACCCCGGTTGCCGCGAGATTGAGTCCGCCGCCGAGCGCTCCATCCCCGTGCACCTCGCCGGAGACCACGTACTCGCCGTCCCCGCGGACATCGCCGAGGATCACCGAACCTGCGCTGATCACCGTGGGGGCCGCCGAATGGAGATCGAAAAAACGGCGCTTGGGCTCGCTCATGGATCGGGTTTTATCCTAACCAGTCGTGGGCTGATGTGACGAGCTTGGCGTCGCCGACAGACGCCGCAAATCGAAGTAGAATGGCGCCCTTCGGCGAACCGTCCATTCCGAGAAGGGAAAATGCTCATCAACAAAACTGTTCTGGCGATCTGTTGCGCGGTATTAATTGGGATCGGGGGCTGCAGTCGGCAGCAAAGTGATTGGCAAAAGACCCGCGAAGCGAATAGCACGGACGCATATGAGCAATTCCTGAAAAAATATCCGAGTGGGGAATTCAATGCCCAGGCCCAGGCGCGGCTCAAGGAGATGTACGAGGAGCGCGACTGGCAGAAGGCGCGCGATGCGGACACACCGGACGCCTACCAGGCGTTCTTGAAGCAATACCCCGAGGGCAAATGGACCGAAGAGGCCCGCATCCGGGTGGAGAATTTCACCCTGGCGCAGACGCCGGCGGGTGCCAATTCGGTGCCCGGTTCGGCCGGCGGTCCACCGCCGAACGGCCCTGCGATGACCGGGGGTCCGCCGCCGAGCGGTCCCGCCATGACGGGGGGGCCACCGCCGGGCTCCGCGGACGAGGAATCCGAGACTGCGCCTGCCGCGCGTAAGCCACACCGTGGCGCGCCTGTATCCCCGGCCTCCCCCGCGCAAGCTCCGGGTGAATCGGGCCGGTACGCGGTGCAGTTGGGCGCTTTCAAATCCGGACAGGCGGCGGCCAAGAAGCGTTGGGAACACCTTCAAAAGGAGTATCCCAAGTTGCTTGCGGGCTTATCTTCGAAGGTCCTTCCCAAGAAGGCGGGGGGCGGAACGCTGTACCGTCTTCAGGCGATCGACTTGAGCGAATCCCACGCGCGCAAGATCTGCAAGGTGTTGAAAGCCAAGTCGCCCCCTTGCGTCGTCATCCGCCCCGCGCACGGCCACAGTTCGTCACGCGACTGACAATTCTTGTCAGTCGTGCGCGGGGGTCGATCCCGTTAAATGATTGAATTAATTGGGGTTGTGCGGTTGGCATGCCGATTGCTTCATTGCTCTTGTCGAGCTTGCTCGCAGGACGTGGAACCCAAGGATGCAATCGGTGGTCATCGGGATGTTGATGCCTGAAGGCAGCTCTGGAGCTGTCTTGCTGGTCCGCCGCTCCGACGGTCAGTTTGCCCTCGAAAGAATCGATGTGCGAGTAGCCTGCGCCGCGCGCGCCGCCGCTAGGTGGTCGAGCACGGGCGCAGCCGGTGCGGACGCTTCGGTCCAGCCGACAGAGCTCGAAATGAGATTGCCGATGTCTTGATGTTTGTGTTCTCCCCTTTGGTTGTAACTTAGGCGCCGCGATTTAGCTTCCCCGCTCGCGGCGCCTTTTTTTTCAATCGAGCCTTGTTGTTCAATCGAAAATGGCGAGCTGTGCCAGGATGAAGGCATACTCCATCGCCGTCTCGCGATAGCGCTCGAAGCGTCCCGATTTTCCGCCGTGTCCCGTGTCCATTTCCACGTGCAGCGCCAACAGGTTCCCGTCGGTCTTTTGCGCGCGAAGCTTTGCGACCCATTTGGCCGGTTCGTAGTACTGCACCTGGCTGTCCCATAGGCCCGTGGTCACCAGCATGGTGGGGTAGCGCTGCGGGCGCACGTTGTCGTACGGCGAATAGGAGAGCATGTAGCGGTAATACTCCGCGTTGCCCGGATCGCCCCACTCGTCGTACTCGTTGCTGGTGAGCGGGATGCTGTCGTCGAGCATGGTGGTGACCACGTCGACGAACGGCACCTGCGCGACAATGGCGCGGTACTCCTCGCCGCTCATGTTCGCGACCGCCGCCATCAACATTCCCCCGGCGCTGCCCCCCATGGCGAACACCTTGGCAGGGTGCGCAAGCCTGCGCGCCACGAGCGCGTGGGTCACGTCGATGAAATCGGTAAAGGAGTGCCGTTTGTTGAGCAGCCGTCCGTCGTCGTACCAGGCTCTTCCCATTTCCTGGCCGCCGCGGACGTGCGCGATGGCGAACACGAAGCCGCGGTCGAGAAGACTCAATCGCGAGGCTGAAAAGTAAGGGTCCATGGACAGGCCGTACGCGCCATAGGCGTATTGCAGGAGGGGTGCCGTTGCGTCGCGAACGACGTCCTTCCGATACACGATCGATACCGGCACTTGGGCGCCGTCGCGCGCCGGCACGAAAATGAATTCCGTCGCGTAGTCCGCGGAATCGAACGGCCCAAGCACCGGGTCGCGCTTCAACAGGGTTCTTTCGCCAGTGATCATGTCGTAGTCGTAAACCGTCGCCGGCGTGGTCAGGGAGGAGTACACGTAGCGCAGCACGTGGGTGTCGAGCCGGGGGTTCACGGAAAGACCCATGGTGTAGGCGGGCTCGTCGCTCGCGATGAAGAACTCGGGGGCGGCCCCGAGCCCCAGCGGAAGAATGCTGATCTTCGACAGGCCGCCCGAGCGCACCGACACGGCGAGGAATTGCTCGAACACGTCGAAATCCTGGATGAACGTGTCATCGCGATGCGGCACCACGTTGCGCCACGCCGAGCGATCGGCCGTCCTGCCGATCGGAGCCTCCATCAGGCGGAAATTTCGCGCCTGCCAGTTGGTCCGGATGATGAAGCGGTCGCCCAGATGATCGATCTGATACTCGTGGTCGCGCTCGTGAGCGAGAAAAACCGTGAACGCGAGCGCCGGGTCGTCTGCGTGCGCATAGCGCCATTCCGACGAAACGGTGCTCTCCATGTGGATGAAGATGAATCGGTCGGATTTGGACTTGTCGACGCCGGTGTAAAAGCTCGTGTCCGACTGAGTGAACAGAGTGGGATCGAATCGCGGGTCCTGCCCCACGCGATGCCGCTTCACGTACAGGCCGAGCAGCGTCTCCAGGTCTTTCTCGACGTACAGGACGGTCTCGTTGTCGTTGGCCCAGGCGATGTCGGATTCGACGTTGACGATCGCATCCTCCAGGATCCTGCCGCTCGGCAAATGCTTGAAGCGCAGTTCGTACTGGCGCCGGCCGACGAAATCCTCGCAGAACGCCGCCCATTCGGAATTTAGCGAGACCTCGAGGGTGCCGATCTGATAGTAGTCCCGTCCCGCCGCGCGTCCGGCCGCAGCCCGCTCATTGCCGTCCAGCACGATCTCCTCGGGTGCGTCCGGAGTTCCCCGGTGCCGCACCACGATGGGGTGCTCCTTGCCCGGCTCGAAGCGCGTGGCGTACCAGTAGCCGTTCTTGAAATAAGGGACGCTGGCATCATCCGGTTTCAGGCGCGCGATGATCTCGCCATAGAGTTTCTCGCGCAGCGGCAGCGTGGGCGCCAGTGCCTGCTCCTTGTAGGCGTTCTCGGCGTTCAGGTAGGCGAGCACCTCGGAGTCCTGCCGCTCGTCGTCCCTCAGCCAGTAATAGGGGTCGACCCGCTCGCCGTGCGGCGATGCGACAACATGGGGCCGAACGGCGGCTTTGGGCGGCTCGCCCGGAGGGGTTACGGGTTCGGCTTTTCTATCGTCTGGCATGTCGCGATCTTGTCCTGGCCCGGCGCGGGAGTATAGTCAGTGAGGCGTCGAACCTTGGGAAGTTGACGGAATGGATGGGGGTGTCTCGTGCAAACGGTGAGTCAATTGCTGCTCGGCAAAGGAAGCCAGATCTACTCGGTGGCGCCGACCGATTCGGTGCTCCGGGCGATCGAGATCATGGCGACGCGCCATATCGGTGCGCTGCTGGTCATGAACCAGGGGACCCTCGCCGGTATCATCTCCGAGCGAGATTACGCGCGAAAGGTCATCCTCAAGAACCGGTCGTCCCACGACACACCGGTGAGCGAGATCATGACCGCGCCGGCGACCACCGTCGGCCCCAAGGACACCGTGCACCACTGCATGCAGATCATGACCGAAGGCCGCTTCCGGCACCTGCCGGTGGTGGAGTCCGGCCGGGTGGTCGGCATGCTGTCGATCGGCGATCTGGTGAAGGCCGTCATGGAGGAGCAAAGCGCGCAAATCGAACAGCTCGAGCGCTACATCGCCGGTTGAGCGACTTGTTGATCACACCCCGTGCGCCGTATCATGGCGCCATATATAGGCACGCCTGACGGCGCTTGCCCCGACCGGCGCGAGTCCAGGACCCGCCCAGAATCCGTCGGGAACCGGCTTTTAAGTGATTGTTTTACGGACATCTCTGCGCGTGAAGCACAGGGGACGGCGTTCTACGGGCGTGTGATATGGCGAATGAGGCGAATACAGTGGATCCGCGCAGCGAGGACTGGGGACTGTGCCGGCGCGCGTACGAGCGCGATTCCTGCGGTTTTGGACTGATCGCGAGCCTCGACGATCGCGCCAGCCATTGGGTGGTGCAGACGGCCATCACCTCGTTGAACCGCCTGACCCACCGCGGTGCCATTGCGACCGATGGCAAGACCGGTGACGGCTGCGGCCTGCTCCTCAAGACACCGACGCGGTTCTTGCGCGCGGTCGCCCAGCAGGCAGGTTTCTCGCTTCGTGCGCAGTTCGCGGCGGGTCTGGTGTTTCTCAACCGCGACCCGGCCAAGGCGGCCGAGGCGCGGCGGGTACTCACGGAGGAGATCGAACGGGAACAGATGCAGGTCGCGGGGTTCCGGGTGGTGAACATCGATCCCGCCGCCTGCGGCGACGAGGCGCTCAAGTCGCTGCCGCATATCGAACAGATTTTCGTGAATTCGGGCGCCGATATCGACGAGGCGGCCTTCAACCGCGCGCTCTATATGGCGCGCCGGCGAGCGGAGAAGGTCCTCGAGGAGGTCGACCCGGCATTCTACGTCCCGTCCTTGTCGGCGAGCACCATCGTCTACAAGGGCATGGTGATGCCGCAGCACCTGGTGGAATTCTATCCCGACCTCGCCGATCCTCGCATGGAAGCTTCCGTCGTGGTGTTCCACCAGCGTTTCTCGACCAACACGCTGCCTCAGTGGCGGCTCGCGCACCCATACCGCTACCTCGCCCACAACGGCGAGATCAATACCGTGCAGGGCAATCGCTCGTGGGCGGTGGCCCGCGGCCCGCTGTTCCGCTCCCCGCTCCTGCCCGACTTGGGCGAGGTGTTGCCGGTGGTATCGCTCACCGGTTCCGACTCGTGCTCGCTCGACAATATGCTGGAGCTTTTGCTGGTGGGGGGCCTCGATCCCATGCATGCGATGCGCATGCTGATCCCGCCGGCCTGGCAATCGGTCGACATGATCGATCCGGACCTCAAGGCCTTCTACGAGTACTACGCGACGCACATGGAGCCCTGGGACGGTCCCGCGGGCATCGTGCTCACCGACGGGCGGTTCGCGTGCTGCACCCTCGACCGGAATGGCCTGCGCCCGGCGCGCTGGGTGATCACCCGCAACCGGCACATCACCATCGCCTCCGAAGCGGGAGTTTGGGATTACAAGCCGGAGGATGTCGTCAAGAAGGGCAAGCTCGGGCCCGGCGAGATTCTCGCGCTCGATCTGCAGACCTCCGAGCTCTTGGACACCAAGCAGGTGGACGACCTCCTGAAGAGCCGGCATCCCTACAAGGTCTGGCTCAAGAAAGGCGTGCGCTATCTGCAAACCGACCTGATCGACCCGCGGCTCGCCGCGGAGCCGTTCGATCGCGACACGCTCGCCGTGTTTCAAAAGATGTTCAACGTGTCGGTGGAGGAGCGCGACGACATCATCCGCGTGCTCGCGGAAGACGAGAGCGAGGCAGTGGGCTCGATGGGCGACGACACGCCCATGCCCGTGTTGTCGACCAAGGTGCGCTCGCTGTACGACTACTTCCGCCAGGCCTTCGCCCAGGTCACCAATCCTCCCATCGACAGCCTGCGCGAAAGCATCGTCATGTCGCTGCAGACGCAGATCGGTCAGGAGTGCAACATATTCGTGCCGCTGCAACAGCACGCCGAGCAGATCGTGCTGAGCTCGCCCGTGCTGTCGCAGCGCAAGCTCCGGCAGATCATGGGCCTGGAGGATGCGGGCGTTCCGCACGCCTTCATCGATCTGCAGGCGGACGCTGCGCTCGATCTGAAGAGCGCCATTCTCGCCGTTTGCGATCAGGCGGAGACCGCAGTGCGCGCCGGAAAGCTGGTGCTGCTGCTGTCGGACCGCTACCTCGTGAAGGGCAAGGTGCCGATCCATGCGCTGCTCGCCACGGGCGCCGTGCACCATCGCCTGGTGAAGACGGGTCTGCGCTGCAAGTGCAACATCCTGGTCGAAACCGGCACCGCGCGCGACTCGCATCACTTCGCCTGTCTCCTGGGCTACGGTGCGACCGCGGTGTATCCGTACCTCGCGTATCAGACCTTGTTCGACTTGATGCGCAAGGGCGCCATCACCGACTCCGACGCGCGGCAGGAGCTCGGGCGAAGCTACCGGCGCGGCATCCGCAAGGGTCTGTTCAAGATCATGTCCAAGATGGGCATCTCGACGATCGCCAGCTACCGCAGCGCCCAGCTGTTCGAGATCGTGGGTTTGGGATCGGAGGTCGTGTCGCTTTGCTTCGAGGGTTCCGACAGCCGGATCGAAGGCGCGGATTTCACGGATCTGAAGGCGGATGCCGACCATCTCGCGGAACGCGCGTGGGACCCGACGGAAGGCGTGAGCCAGGGGGGCCTCCTCAAGTTCATGCACGGCGGGGAGTACCACATGTACAACCCGGACGTGATCGCGACGCTTCAATCGGCGGTGATGAGCGGGGACTACGAGCAATACCGGGAGTACGCCGCGCTCGTGAATGGGCGCCCGGTGTCCTGCATCCGGGACCTGCTCAAGCTGAATTCGGGCCGCCCGCCGATTGCGGTGGAGGAGGTCGAGCCGGAGAGCGCCATCCTGAAGCGTTTCGACAGCGCAGGAATGTCGCTCGGCGCGTTGTCCCCCGAGGCGCACGAGGCGCTCGCCATCGCCATGAACCGGTTGGGCGCGCGCTCCAACTCCGGCGAAGGCGGCGAGGACCCGGCGCGCTACGGCACCGAGAAAAATTCCAAGATCAAGCAGGTGGCGTCGGGACGTTTCGGCGTGACGCCGGAATACCTGATCAATGCCGAGGTGCTGCAGATCAAGATTGCGCAGGGGGCGAAGCCGGGCGAGGGCGGACAGCTTCCCGGTCACAAGGTGAACGAGATGATTGCGCGGCTGCGCTTCGCGCGGCCCGGCGTCGGTCTGATCTCCCCGCCGCCGCACCATGACATCTACTCCATCGAGGACCTCGCGCAGCTGATCTTCGATCTGAAGCAGATCAATCCGCAGGCGCTGGTGTCGGTGAAGCTGGTGGCGGAGCCGGGCGTCGGTACTGTGGCGGCCGGCGTCGCCAAGGCCTACGCCGATCTGATCACGGTCTCCGGCTACGACGGCGGCACGGGCGCAAGCCCGCTGTCCTCGATCAAGTACGCCGGCACGCCGTGGGAGCTCGGGCTCGCCGAAACGCATCAGACGCTGCGCTCGAACGCGCTCCGGCATCGCGTGCGGCTGCAGACCGATGGCGGTTTGAAGACCGGGCTCGATGTGATCAAGGCGGCCATCATCGGCGCGGAGAGCTTCGGCTTCGGCACGGCGCCGATGGTCGCCCTCGGATGCAAGTACCTGCGCATCTGCCACCTCAACAATTGCGCCACCGGCGTCGCCACGCAGCACAACATCTTGCGCGCCAAATATTTCATCGGGCTGCCCGAGATGGTGATGAATTATTTCCGCTTCGTGGCGCGTGAATGCCGCGAGATCTTGGCCTCGCTCGGCGTACGCAGCATTGCCGAGCTCATCGGCAGCACGGCATTCCTCGAGATCCTGCCGGGCGAAACCTCCAAGCAGCGCAAGCTCGACTTGAAGCCGCTGCTGGCGAACTCGGCGCTGGTCTCGGACGAGCCGCAGTACTGCACCGACGGCCGCAATGCACCCTTCGACAAGGGTGTGCTCGGCGAGCAGATGGTCGCGGACATGCAGCAGGCGATCGAGAGCAAGTCCGGCGGCGAATTCACCTATTCAGTCAGGAATTTCCATCGCTCCATTGGCGCGCGTGTGTCCGGCGAAATCGCCAAGCGTTGGGGCAATGCCGGCATGAGCGCCTCGCCTCTGATCGTCAATCTCAAGGGTTCCGCCGGCCAGAGCTTCGGCGTGTGGAATGCGGGTGGGCTGCATCTGTTCCTCGAGGGGGAGGCGAACGATTACGTCGGCAAGGGCATGGCCGGCGGCAAGATCGTGCTGAAGCCCCATGCCGCCTCGAGCTTCGTGGCACGCGATACGGTGATCATGGGGAACACCTGTCTCTACGGCGCCACCGGGGGTGAGCTGTATGCCGCGGGAACCGCCGGCGAGCGCTTCGCCGTGCGCAACTCCGGCGCACTCGCCGTGGTCGAGGGTACGGGCGATCATTGCTGCGAGTACATGACCGGCGGCGTGGTTTGCGTGCTGGGACGCACGGGCGTGAACTTCGGTGCGGGTTTCACCGGCGGATTCGCCTACGTGCTCGACATGGAGCGCGATTTCGTCGACCGCTACAACCACGAGTTGATCGACATCCATCGCGTGTCGCCGGAGGGCATGGGCACTCACGTGCAGCATTTGCGCGGACTCATCGAGCAGCACGTCGAGGCAACCGGCAGCGTCTGGGGCACGCAGCTTTTGAACGATTTCCGCACCTACATCGGGCGCTTCTGGGTGGTCAAGCCGAAGGCTGCCGCGATCGCCTCGCTCCTCGTCAATCTGCGCCGCGCCGCATAAGCCGCGCGAGAGCGAGGGCAACAGCCATGGCCGACAATCACCTGCAATTCCTGGATATTCCGCGCCGGGATCCGGAAAAGATTCCGCTGGAAGCGCGCATGGCCGAGTTTCGCGAGATCTATTCCGAGTACAGCGAACAGGCCGCCGGCGAGCAGGCGAGCCGCTGCCTCAGCTGCGGCAATCCCTTCTGCGAGTGGAAGTGCCCGGTTCACAACTACATCCCCAATTGGCTCGCGCTCGTCAACGCCGGCAAATTGTTCGAGGCCGCCGAGCTCTCGCATCAAACCAATTCGCTGCCCGAGGTCTGCGGACGCATCTGTCCTCAGGACAGGCTTTGCGAAGGCGCCTGCACGCTCAACGAGGGCATGGGCGCCGTGAGCATCGGCTCGATCGAGAAGTACATCACCGACGAGGCGCTGAAGCGCGGCTGGAAGCCCGACATGACGCACGTGGTGCGCACGGGCAAGCGCGTCGCCGTCGTCGGCGCCGGTCCCGCGGGCCTCGCGTGTGCCGACGTGCTGGTGCGCAACGGCGTGACGCCGGTGGTGTTCGACCGCTACTCGAAGATCGGCGGGCTCCTTACCTTCGGCATCCCTCCGTTCAAGCTCGAGAAGGACGTGGTCGAGAAGCGTCGCGAGATCATGCAGGGCATGGGCGTCGAATTCAGGCTCGGCGTCGACATCGGGCGCGACATTCCATTCGCGCGCCTGACGCAGGAGTTCGATGCCGTGTTTCTCGGCATGGGCACGTACAAGTACGTGAAGGGCGGTTTTGCCGGCGAGGATCTGCCGGGCGTGCACGAAGCGCTGCCCTATCTCATCTCGAACATCAACCGCGAGCTCGGCCTCGCCTCCGAGGATGGAACGGGCTTCATCGACATGCGCGGCAAGGAAGTGGTCGTGCTCGGCGGCGGCGATACCGGCATGGATTGCAACCGCACCGCGGTCCGGCAGGGCGCGAGCAGCGTCACCTGCACTTATCGGCGCGACGAGGACAACATGCCCGGCTCGCGGCGCGATTACAAGAACAGCAAGGAGGAGGGAGTCACCTTCCTCTTCAACCGTCAGCCGGTCGAGATCGTCGGCACCGACCGCGTCGAGGGCGTGAAGCTGGTCGAGACCCGGCTGGGCCCCCCGGGTCCGCGCGGCCGCCGCATCGCCGAGGTCGTTCCCGGCACCGAGGAGACGATCGCCGCGGACGCCGTCATCGTCGCGTTCGGTTTCCTGCCGAGCCCTGCGGACTGGTTCGAAGGCCAGCGGATCGGTCTGCACCCGAACGGGCGTGTGCGGGTCTCAGGCCTGTCGCCCGTCAAATTTCAGACCACCAATCCGAAGGTGTTCGCGGGCGGCGATATGGTGCGCGGCTCGGACCTCGTGGTGACCGCCGTGTTCGAGGGACGCGAGGCGGCGCAGGGCATCCTGCGCTTTCTCGGGGTGCGCAAAGCCGACAAGCAATAGAGCGCTCCGCCTACAGGCTACGAGATGTGGGCGTCATGTTCGTCTGCGATCGTAGAGCCTGCGCCGCGCGCCGCGACGTTCGGAGGATGCATGCTCAATCATCTCGACCCCGCCTCGGCGCTCGCCGTCGGACTGCTGATCTTCGCGCTGGTGATGGTGATCCTGTTCGAGGCCACCAACGGATTCCACGACGCCGCGAACGCAGTGGCCACGGTGATCTATACGAAGTCGCTATCGCCCGGCCCGGCGGTGGTGCTGTCGGGCTTGTTGAACTTTCTCGGCGTACTGATCGGCGGCATCGCGGTCGCGTACGCGCTGGTCGAGCTCATACCCGCGGAGGCTCTGTCGCCGCCGGACGGCGGCCCGGCCGTGGCAATGCTCGTAGCGGTGTTCTCCGCCGCGCTGTTCTGGAACATCGGCACCTGGTGGCTCGGGCTGCCGAACTCGAGCTCGCACTGCCTCATCGGGTCGTTGATCGGCGTAGCCATCGGCAATGTGTTCGCGCGCTCGCGCAGCTTGAGCGAGGGCGTGCACTGGCCGCAACTCTGGAAGGTGCTCGAGGCGTTGGCGATTTCGCCCATTCTGGGGTTCGTGCTGGCTGGGGCGCTTTACTTCCTCTGCCGCAAGACGCTGCACGATGAGCATCTCTACCGGCCGGCAGGGGACAAGCCGCCCATCTGGTGGATGCGGGGCATATTGATCCTGACGTGCAGTGGCGTGAGTTTCGCGCACGGCACGAACGATGGCCAGAAGAGCATCGGACTCATCATGCTGACCATTATCGGTCTGTTTCCGGCGACCTACGCGCTCAATCCCCACGCGGGCCGCGCGATGGGCGATTTGCCGGCGATCCTGCGCCAGGCGGAGCCTTTGATCGTCAAGTACGGCGACGACGAGAAGCAGACGGCGCTCGAGGCGGCGCACTCGATCGAGCAGCGCGTGGACGCAGAGTCGCCTGAGGAGGCCGGCCCCCCGGCGCCGCGCCCGTTGACTCCCCGCACGACGCCCGAGGCGCAGCAAAAATCCGGCGTGCGCGACGAGGTGTATCGGGTCGTCTCGCAACTCAAGCATGCCGAAGACGCGAAGGGCATCGAGCCCGTGGAGAAGAAACAGGCGCAGACGCTGTCGAAGCAGCTCGGCAGCTACGTCGAATATGCGCCCTGGTGGGTGCGGGTCCTGTCGGCGGTGTGTCTCGGGGTCGGCACCATGATCGGCTACCGGCGCATCGTGACCACCCTCGGAGAGCGGCTTGGGAACGTCCACCTCACCCCGGCGCAAGGTGCCTCCGCGGAAGTGGTCTCGGCGCTCTTGATTGGCACGGCGGGATTTACCGGCCTGCCGGTGAGCACCACGCACATCGTCACCTCGGGCATCGGCGGCACCATGGTGGCCTCCGGGGCGGGGCTTCGCTACGGCATGATTTCGCGCATCGCCATCGCCTGGGTGCTGACGCTGCCGATCACGATCCTGATTGCCGGCGGCCTTTACTACATATTGACGAGCCCGAAGTTCTAAATTGAAACCGCATCACGCAGGCGGCCCGGCAGAGCGGCTACAATTCTCCGATGACGCTGATGCCGCGACTCCCTCGTCTTGCCTGCACCGCGTTTCTGACCGCCGGATTGGCCGCGTCGGCACCTTCCGGCGCTGGCCCCTATGCGGACGATCTGGCCAAATGCATGGTGAGGACGTCGACCCCGGCCGATCGCGCGGAGTTCGTCAAATTCCTGTTCAGTGCCATGGCGCAGCACCCGGACGTGTCATCCATGGCGAATATTCCTCCGCGGCAGATGGAGGCCACGGTCAAAGCGAGCGGTGCGCTGATCCAGCGGCTGCTCCTGCAGTCATGCCGATCGGAGACTCAGCAAGCAATTCACTATGAAGGCATGGAAGCGGTGTTTTACAGCTATCAATTCTATGGACAGGCGATGGCGGCCGAATTGTTCGGCAACCCCATCGTGGCGGCGAAGATGAAAGATTTGAACAATTACCTGGACGCGGACAAGTTCAAGGCTTTCGCGGAGCAAGCGGCGGCCGGTCAGACTCCACGCGCCGTCGCCCCCCGTGTCGGGTCGCCGGACGGGCCTGCTGTGGCGCCGCAGCGACCCGCGGCAAACGGACCATAGCCGCCCCCGCGCGGGATTCTCGTCCTTGCGTAAAGAATCCCCGGCTGGGGGCGCCGGGGATTCCAACTTGCCGAATATGCTCAATGCCGGTGGAAAAGATCCGCCATAATCTCCGCGCTCGCATCGCAAGCGTGATTGAGGCACGGCAGCCCGAAGCTCGCTTCCAGCGTCTTCAACAATGAGAAATGAGTGTAGAACTTGTCGCTCTTGATCCCGTACCCATCCTGCTCATTGGTATCGACCACCAGCGCGACCTTGTTGGTCGTCGGGTTGACGCTGTAGTCATTTTCGTCCCAGACGATGACCAAGGCATTGTTGCCGCGCTTCCAGGCGGGCGAACTCTTGATCGCCGTGACCAGACGTTCGAGAGTCTGATCGCCCTCGTACATGAGAGCCGGGTTGAGGCCGACAAGCGTGCCATTGTCGTTCGGATCGTAGTCGCATTCGGGGCCCGCCGTCGCGCCACTTCTACCGTGCTGGTCGTGACACTGGTTGGGAACGATGTAGACCAGGTTCGGCAGCTCACCCTTGGCAAGATCCTCGTACAGACCGGTGCCACCGCCGAATCCAACCACATTCTTCAGGCTGTTGCGGCTGTCCGTGCCTCCCTCCACGCTCGCAAAGTAGGCAAACGGATTGTGCTTTGCGGCGTAGAGCCCCTGCACGGTGCCGTTCACCGTCCCCGTCTCGTCGCCGCCCAACACCGGGATGGTGAAATTGCTGGTGGTCGATGCGGTCGCCGGCGGGACCGGCGCATTGGCAATCAAGGTGAGATTGGAGAACAACCCATCGGCGGTGTTCACCCCGTCGGCGCCCGACGGCGGGAGCGACTCCTCGTAGGCCTTCCAGCTCAAGCCGTATTCGAGCAGCTGATCGGCGATGGTCTTGCCCGTGGTGTTCGACACCGCGGCAAAGGAGACTTTTCCATCGACATCGATGTCACAACCTGCACCGGTGGTCGGATTGCCCGGCGGGCTCGGTTCATTGGTGCAATCGAGAGCCGGGGTCGCGGCATCCGTCCCGGTTCCCTCGATCGGGCAGATCGGCGTGGACACGGACTCCAACGAAACCGACCCGTTGGTCAAGTTGGTGGCGCAACTCGTGCTGTGCCAATTCGGCGAATTGTCATCCCGGATACCGAAGTTCGAGCCTCCGACGATCTCCAAGTAATTGGTCAGACTCGGATGACCCACGGCAAAATAGTTGGTGGCCAGATTGGCGGTGTTCGCAAACCGATTGAAGAACGGCATGTTCGGGTTGCCGATGACCTGGCCGTAGGCGTGGTTTTCCATCATGACCAGAAAAACGTGATCGAGATGCGCGACGCCGTGCGGGACGGGCCCTTCGGCGGCAAGCGCGCCGCTGGCCAACGCGCCGGCGGCCAATCCCGCAAGCACCCCATTGAATCGACAGTTGATTTTCATTTGTAAAGCTCCTGATTGAGTCGCAACCGAGACCGGCGCAACAGGCGCGGGCCGAGACTCGAGGCTACTTGGCTCGCGTGAAAAATCGATGACACGGGCTGTTCATGAGATCGGCGCGTGATGCCGCCGCAACCGTCCGCATATCCATGTCCGAAAATGGCGAGTATTGGCCGCTGCGCTTGGCTACTCTGGCGCCATGTTGTTGGATTCAGAAGCTTGCTACCGCGCCGTCCGCTCCCGTGACCGGCGATTTGACGGGCGCTTTTTCACCGCCGTGGCCTCCACCGGCATCTACTGCCGGCCGATCTGCCCGGTGCGTCCCCCAAAGCGCGAGAACATGCGTTTTTATTCGAGCGCGGCGGCGGCGGAAGGGGCCGGGTACCGTCCCTGTTTGCGCTGCCGGCCGGAGCGTGCTCCCGGACTCGCGAGCGTCGATGCGGCGAGCCGTCTAGTCGGGGCGGCCATCGCCGGCATCGAGGAACATGCGGTGGCGAACGGCCGGGTGGCCGATCTTGCCGCTTCTCTCGGCGTCACCGATCGTCATCTGCGCCGCGTCACCGAGGCTGAGCTCGGCGTCTCGCCCGTCGAGCTCGCGCAGACACAGAAACTACTGCTCGCCAAACGGCTGCTCGGCGAGACCTCGCTGAAACTGACCGACATCGCGTTTGCCTCGGGCTTCGGGAGCGTGCGCCGCTTCAACGCGCTGTTCAAATCGCGCTACGGATTGAACCCGCGGAGCCTGCGGCATACGGCTCATGCCACGCGCGGGCTGACCTGTCAGCTCGACTTCCGGCCGCCGCTGGCGTGGGAGGACATGCTCGCCTACCTGAAGCTGCGGGCGGTTCCCGGTGTCGAAGCGGTGGATGCCACGCATTATCGCCGCACCGTGGCGATCGGCGATGCTCGCGGCTGGATCGGCGTGTCGCTCGCGAAGAGCGGTCTCGCGCTCGAGGTCGAGCTGTCGCCCGCACTCGCGCCGGTGATCGGCGCGGTGATCGTGCGGGTGAAGCATCTGTTCGATCTCGGCGCCGCACCCGATGCGGTGGCTGCGCTGCTGTCGCAGGACCCGCTGCTCGCGCCCGCGGTGAAGCGCCTGCCGGGCTTGCGCGTGCCGGGGGCGTTCGACGGCTTCGAGCTCGCGGTGCGCGCCGTCCTCGGTCAGCAGGTGTCGGTGAAGGCGGCGACCACCATGGCGGGACGGTGGGCGGCCGCGTTCGGCGAGCCCGTCGAGACGCCTTGGCCCGAGCTCGGGCGGCTCGCCCCGACCGCGGATCGCATGCGCGCCGTGGCCGAACACGAGATTGGAGCGCTCGGCGTCATCGGCAGCCGCGCGCGATGCCTGATGGCGCTTGCGCGTGCGGTGACGGAGCGTCGCGTCGTGCTCGCCTACGCGGCAAACGTCGAGGAGCAGATCGGCCGCCTCATCGAGCTGCCCGGCATCGGTCCGTGGACGGCGCAGTACATCGCGATGCGTGCGCTGCACTGGCCGGACGCCTTCCCCGACGGCGATCTCATGCTGCTCCGCGCCGCCGGGACGGGACGCAAGGAATTGCTCGCGCGCGCAGAGGCCTGGCGGCCGTGGCGGGCTTATGCCACTCACTATCTTTGGCGCACATTGGGGGTCCATCCATGAACAGCTATACGTACGTCGAGAGCCCGATCGGGCGGCTCCTCTTGTCGACCGACGGCGAAGCCCTCACGGGCATCTACATGCATCTGCCGGACGGTCCCGCACCCGACATCAAGGATTGGGCCTGCGATGCCGATGCCGGAACGCTGCCGGCGACCGCGCGCCAGCTCGAGGAATACTTCGGCGGCAAGCGGCGCGAATTCGATCTGCCGATGCGCCTCGCGGGCACGGAATTCCAACGCCTGGTCTGGAAACATCTCGAGGCCATCCGCTATGGCGAAACGTTGAGCTACGGCGAACTCGCGAAACGCATCGGCAACCCGAATGCTTCACGTGCGGTGGGCCTCGCGAACGGCCGCAATCCCATCCCGATTCTCGTGCCCTGCCACCGCGTCATCGGCGCCGACGGCTCGCTCACGGGATACGGCGGCGGCCTCGAGCGCAAGCGCTGGCTGCTGGCGCACGAGGGGACGGCGAGCTTCAGCCTGCAATAATCCGGCCGGGCACAAGGGGGAGCACGCCATGGCCGGGTACTCGGGCACGCCGCTGGTGAAGAAACTGGGGATCAAGGAAGGTAGCGCCATTCACATCATCAACGCGCCGCGCGGCTACCGCGCACTCTTGAAACCATTACCGGCGGCCGTCAGGTTTGAGCCCGCCATCAGCGATGCAACGATTTTGGTGCATGTCTTTGAAACCGAATGCGAGCGACTCGCCACCACTCTTCGAGCCTTGCGCAAGCAGCTCGCTGCGGACGCGACGGTGTGGGTATCCTGGCCCAAGAAGGCCTCGAAAATATCCACGACGGTTACCGAGCACACCATTCGCGAGGTTGCGTTGCCCCTGGGTTTCGTCGATGTCAAAGTGTGCGCGGTCACCGATATTTGGTCCGGATTGAAGCTCGTGGTACGCAAGGAGCTCCGGTAGAAGGATGGTCATATCATCGGCAGTTTCACGGTGAAGGCCGCCCCGCCGCCATCCGCCTGGTTGGCCGCAAACGCGGCACCGCCGTGGAACTCCGCGATGAGCCGCACGATGTAAAGACCGAGGCCGAAATGCGGCCGGTCGCCGTGGCCCTCGCGATGCTCGAACAAAGATTCAAATAGGCGGGGCAGCATGGCTTGCGGAATCGGCGGCCCGTCGTTCGCGACGCTGAGCTCGTAATTGCTGCCCGACCTCGCGAGGCGCACCGTGATCAGACCGGACGGGGGGCAGAAGTCCACCGCATTCTCGATCAGCTTGTCCAGCATCTGGGCGATCAGGTCGGGCGCCCCCAGAATCGGGCAGCCGTCCGGGGGCGTGTCGAGCTCGAACCGCGAGGCGGGGAAGGCGTCGCGATAGCCGGCAACGGCTGCCCGAAGCAGCTCGCACAAATCGAAGTTCACCCGCTCTGCCTGCTTGATGCTTTCTTCCACCCGCGCGGCTGCACCGAGCGCGCTCAAGATCGATTGCAGGCGCGACACGCCCTCGCGGGCGCGGATCACGAAGCCGCGCTGATCGGCACGCAAGCCTTCGGATTCCAGGTTGTCGAGTGAGGAGCGCACGATGGTGAGCGGCGTGCGCAGCTCGTGCGCGAGCTTGCCGCCGAGCGTGCGCAGATATTGCGTGTGCTCGTTGAGACGCGCCAGCACGCGCTCGAAGCCGCGGGCGAGCGCGCCGATCTCGTCGGACCGCTCCGACTCCGGCATCTGCAGGCGGATGCTGCCATCATTGCCGACGGCGGAATCCGCGGCCGTGCGCAGCCGCCCGATCCGCAAGCTGATGACGGTGGCCACGCTGAAGGCGAACAGGGCGGCGAGCGCGGTGGCGAGCAGGGTGAGGTTGAAGAGATGAGTCAGCGCCCGATCGCGCGGCGCCAGGAGCTGATCGCCCGCCTGGTCCAGGACCACGGCACCGCGTATCTCTTTGCCTATTTTTATCGGCGCCGCCGCCGTCAACACCAGTTCCTGGTTCGCCCCTGAGCGCAGCCATTCCGCCGCCGGATGTCCGGCGAGCGCGGCGGCGACGCTCTTTCCAGTGACACGATCGGGAGCGGACGCCATCAACGGCCATGAGGAGGTATCGACGGAGACGAAACGTCGGTACCACGTGCCATCCTGGTCGGCATCGTCGTCATCGCCGGCGGTCGGCTGGAGTTTTCCTGCGACGCCGAGTTTCAAGCCATTGGCATCGACCACGGTCGCGCGCGTGCCGGAACGAATGAACACCGCGAGCATGTCGCCGAGCCCGGGAGTCGACATGAACAGGCGGCCGCCGTGCGGCGAGTCCGTCACCTTGAACCCCGACATCTTGCCCTCACCGTCCCGCGCCTCCAGCCAGAGCCGGGGACCGACCAGGCTCAAGGGCACCCGCGCCTCCAGATGATAGCCGTGTGCAGCCTCCAGCCAGAATGCCTGGATCCGCGGTTCCGTCGCGGCGCGCTCGATGCCGTCGTCCCCCTTGACCGACCTCTGCGCCTGAATGAGCCCCTGGGCGCTCGAGGCGAAGAAATAAGTATCGATAGATCCGTCCTCGCGCTCGAGCGTGAGGTCCACGCGGTCGAACCGGTCGCGCAGCGATTGGGGGTCGGCAGGTTGCGCGACCAGATGCGGATCGTAGACCTCGAGGTACACGAAAAGATACCGTTCGGTGCTGGCGAGCAGCAGCCTTGCCTCCGATCCCCCCGCGCTCGGCAGCGCCGTTGGATCCGCCGCGATATCCCAGTCCTCCCGATAACCGTCGAGCAGCGGCTGGACGTGCAACGGGTACACGTACAGGTCCCCCGCCTGCTCTGCGAACGGCTCGGCGTCGTCGGCGTCGCGAAACACCCGCAGCGGTTCCGCGGCGAGCGCATGGGCGATCGTGTCCGCGCTCGCCTCCAGCGCACCCTCCTGCGCCATCCGCATCGCGCTCTCCAGCTCACGAGCGTACTGGCAGCCCGCCCACGGCAGGATCAAGGTGGTCAATGCGACGATCAGCAGTTGTAAGCGGATGCTCACTCGACCCAGCGGTAGCCCATGCCGTAGACCGTCTGGATGGCATCGAAGGCCGGATCGACCTCGATGAATTTGCGGCGCAGCCGTTTGATGTGGGAGGTGATGGTGTTGTCGTCCAGCACCACGTTCGCCGCGTCCATGAGCTGCTGCCGGTTCTTGACGTGCCCGGGATTCTTCGCGAGCGCGTGCACGATCCAGAACTCCGTGAGACTCAACGTCACGGGCGCACCGTTCCAGGTGGTCTGCATCTTGTCGGCGTCGATCATCAGGGCGCCGCGCCGTACGGCCTCGGCGCCGCCTCCCGGCTGGCGCAGGGCGTCGATGCGCCTGAACAGTGCGGCGACCCGGGCGGCCAGATGGGGCAGGCTCACGTCCTTGGTCAAAAAGTCGTCGGCTCCCAACCGCAGTCCCGATACCGCATCGAGCTCGCTGTCCCTCGCCGTCAGGAAAATGATGGGCAGCTCCGACGAGAGGTTGCGCAGGTCGCGGCACAGGTCGAAACCACCCTCGGCCTCGTCCTCCAGCGAGATGTCGATGATGGCGAGATCCGGCAACCGGATCCCGAAAGCCTGCATGGCGCCCTTGCGGTTGGCGTAAGTCTTCACCTGGTAGCCGTGCCGTGCGAGCGCCGCCGCGTAATTCTCCCGAAGGGCCGGCTCATCCTCGACGATGGCAATGTTCTTCTTCACCGCAGCGATCATAGCCGATGACGGCCGTTTTCACGTGTGGCGGCGGTCGCAAACGGGCTCGCGCCACAATTGGTCAGAATTGGCCCGCGCCAAGCCCGAATTCGCTCGAGGACCGCAAGAGTTGCCGGCCATTCTCGATCCCATCGAAGGACAACGAGGAGCCGACCATGCGATCAGAGAACCCATCATTCGGGATGCCGCCCGCACTCTGGACCCAGCGCCGCGAGGCCTCGCTCAACTGGCTGGCGCTCGGACTGTTGCTCGCGGCATGGAACGCCGTCGATGATGCGGGCTCGCAGGTTCCTCAGCCGACCCCGCGGCCCGCGCCTCTGCGCGCGTATGCCTACGTGTCGGTGCGCGCGGCGGCACGCACGGTGAGTCATGGAGCGGTCAACAAACTGTAACGCGGCACGTGTGTAATTCGGGGGCATCTATGGATTCCCTCGACACGGCCAAGCGGATACTGATCGTTGACCGTGACGTGGTCTCCGTGGAACTGCTCCGTCAAGGGCTGCGCGGCGCCGGCTTCGCCGTGCGTACCGCCGCCGAGGAAACGATGGCGGTCATGGCACTACAGGAAAGCCCTCCTCACCTGGCGATCGTCGATTGGGACCAGGGTACCGGTCCTGCACTGGAATTCATCCGGGATGTTCTACGCGTACGCGCCCCGGAGACCGTGCGCTTGATCATCGTGTCGTCACTGTCGGCGGAGCACGATGTGGTTCGAGGACTCTCTCTCGGAGCGGACGATTACATTGCCAAGCCGTTCTCGCTGCGAGAAGCGATCGCCCGGGTATGCGCCGTGTTGCGTACCCGCGCGCGCGAGCCGGCGTCGCGCGGACTTGCTTTCGACGAACTGGTGTTGGATGTCTCCGCCAGCCGGGTGCTCGCGCGGGGAAGGTCAGTGCGCCTGCGCGGTACGGAATATCGGTTGCTGGAGTTCTTGATGGCGCATCCAGGACGGACCTTCAACCGGACTCAACTTCTCGCGCAAGTCTGGGGCGGCGATAGGGAGGTCGATCAGCGAACCGTCGATGTCAACGTCCAGCGGCTGAGAAAAACATTGGGTGAGCGAGGTTACGGGGCTTACATTCAGACCATCCGCGGCTTCGGCTATTGCTTCATGCGCCCATCTTCCAGGTGATGAGCCGACTGTCAAAAAACCTTCTTCCGTCGGTCACGCAGAAGTCACGGACGGCGTTGATTCTGAGCCCCCGAAGCAACGGGTACTTCGGAGGTGGTCATATGATGGAGCGTCACGCGGCGTTGCCGCTCAAATTGCGATCGGTTTTCATTTCGGACATTCATCTGGGATACAAAGGCTGCAGCGCCGAGTTGCTCCTCGACTTCCTGCATCACGTGGAAATGGATTACCTCTTTTTGGTCGGCGATATCGTCGACGTGTGGAGCATGAAGAAAACCATGTTCTGGCCGCAATCGCACATCAACGTCGTACGGACCATTCTGGGCAAGGCCAAGCGGGGCACCAAGGTGATCTTCGTGCCCGGCAATCACGACGAGGTCTTCCGCGAATTCGACGGTGCGGTTTTCGGTAATCTCGAGATTCACCGTGAGTACGTATATGAGGGCGCGGGGGGGCGACGCATGTTGATTCTGCATGGCGACGAATTCGATAGCATCGTCAAATGCAGCCCGTGGCTTGCCAGATTGGGAAGCAACATATACGACGTGCTGCTCGCAGCAAACCCCTACATCAATCGGGTGCGCCGGCTGTTCGATTTGCCGCACTGGTCGCTGTCGGCATACCTGAAGAACAAAACAAAGAGCGCGGTGCAATACATTGGCAGTTTTGAGGAGTCGGTCGCCCAGGCCGCGCGCAAACGCGGCGTCGATACCGTTGTCTGCGGACACATCCATCGAGCAGAGATGCGCGACATACACGGGGTGCTCTATTGCAACGACGGCGATTGGGTCGAGAGCTGCACGTCGCTGGTCGAAGATATGAACGGCCAGTTGCGCTTGATCGACTGGCCGAAGCTCAAGGGACAGATGCAGATCCCGGCAGCAATTCCGATCGAACAAGCTGCCTGATGAGCCCGAACGATTCGTCGCCCCCCACCGGCGTACGGCCCCTGCAAGGGGCCCCTTTTTTTCCCGAGGAGAAAGTCATGCTCGAACAACGGTCGCCCCTCGAGGCGCACGCGAATCCCTTGGAGTTCGAATGGCAGCGCTGGTATGAGGCAGTCATCATCGCGCGCGCCGAATACCACGCGCTGGCAGCCGATCGCGCGGCGAATGCCGAACTGCTCGATGCCGCGCGCGAACGGCTCGATCGCGCGGAGGCCGCAAAGTCGAAAGTAATGGCGAAGCTCGAGCGCTTCAGCGGGTGCTGAAAGCTTCGCTTGATGAGGCCGCTCGGGCCCGATACGCTGGTCGGCGGGTTATTCGCCATGAAGTGCTGTTATCACCCCGGGTATCACGTCGCCCTGCCAGCGGGGCACCCATTCCCTATTTCGAAGTATCAGCTTCTCAAGGAAGGGCTGTTACGCGAAGGGTTGGTTGCGGTGGAAGATCTCATCACGCCGCAACCGCTCGGCTTGGACGACTTGGCGCTCGTGCACACGCGCGAGTATCTGGCGAAGCTCGAGAGCGGGACACTCTCGGTGGCCGAACAACGCCGGCTGGGTATGCCTTGGTCGGATGCCCTCTGGAAGCGCTCGCGGCTGTCGGCCGGAGGAACACTGCTCGCGGCACGTCTTGCCCTGGAGGAAGGAATCGCAGGCAACTTGGCCGGCGGCACCCATCACGCATTTCCGGACCACGCGGAGGGCTTTTGCGTGCTCAACGATGTCGCGATCGCCATCACCAAGCTGCGTGCTGAGGGAAAAATTCAACGCGCCGCCGTCGTCGACCTCGATGTTCACCAGGGCAACGGTACCGCGGCCATTTTCGAGGGGTCGCCTGAAGTGGTTACATTTTCCATGCACGGCGAGCGCAACTATCCGCTCGCGAAGATGCGCTCCACGGTGGACGTGCCCTTGGCGGACGGCACGGATGATGGAGCGTATATCGAGGCACTCGATCGGCATTTGCCGGAGGTGCTCGACGGACCTGGCCCGTTCGGGGCGTTACGGCCCGACATCGTCTTTTATCTGGCTGGCGTGGATATCGCGGTCGGCGACCGCTTCGGAAAGCTCGCGGTCAGCGAGGATGGAATCCGCCGCCGCGACTGCCGAGTCATCGACGAGATCAATTCGCGGGGGATTCCATTCGTGATCGTGCTGGGCGGGGGATATGCCTCGAGCCCCGCCAGGACGGCGGAACTCCATGCACATGCGTTCCGTGCAGCGGTGGCGGGCGAACCTGGCTTGGCGCCGCTAAATAGCCGCCGCTAAGCCGCCGCCATCAACCCCTTCAACTTGCTGATGGCATTGCTCTCCACTTGACGCACGCGTTCCGCAGAGATGCCGTACTCGTCGGCGAGCTCGTGGAGCGTCGCCTTGTCGTCGGTCATCCAGCGCCGCTTCAGGATATTCCGGCTGCGCTCGTCGAGTTTCTCGATGGCCACGCTCAGACGATCGGCGGAATCTTCTTCCCACTCCTCGCGCTCGACCTCGATGGCAGGGTCGGCATTGCTCGCCGGCAGGTACATGGCGGGGGAATAGGCTTCCTCCTCATCAGACTCCGGCGTCGGATCGAAGGACATATCGCGCGCGGAGAGCCGCTGCTCCATCTCGCGCACATCGCTCACATCGACGCCGAGATCCTTCGCAACGGCCCGAGTCTCCTCCTCCGACAGCCAAGCCAGGTTCTTCTTCATGCGGCGCAGATTGAAGAACAGCTTGCGCTGGGATTTGGTGGTCGCGACCTTCACGAGCCGCCAGTTGCGCAGCACGTATTCATGGATTTCGGCACGGATCCAATGCACGGCGAAGGACACCAGCCGCACGCCGACCGTCGGATCGAAGCGCTTCACGGCCTTCATCAAGCCGACATTGCCTTCCTGCACGAGGTCGCCCATCGGCAGCCCGTAGCCGAGATAGCCCCGCGCGATGTGCACGACGAACCGCAGGTGCGACAGCACCAGTTGCCGCGCGGCGTCCAGATCGCCCTCGCTCCGAAAGCGGGAGGCCAGCGCCACCTCGTCTTCCTTGGACAGCACGGGAATCTGCGACACGCGGTCGATGTATCCATCCAGGCTCCCCACGGGGCCTAAGAACACCAATCCGGTTTTTTTAGCGACTAAGGCTGAACTCGAACTCATACACGTCTCCCAACTAGGCATCAATAATAGCACTCCCAACGTTAGAGTGCTAACGACCCCAAAAGTTCTGGTCTAGAAACGTTGATAGATCAATGGCTTAGGGCTCCACTGCACGGATATGACGCGTTGCCGCAATCCAAGAGCCCAACCAGCCCAAGCCAATCGATAACCCTAAGATGCGAATGACCGATCCAAATCTCAAGCCCCTCAGTTCAAACTGGCTGCCGTACAAAGCCGCGAGATGGCTGAGGGGGCGCGACAGCACGGCGACCGCGATCGCCACGACCGCCACGGCGCCGATTCCGCCCCCGAGCCCATACCAAACGCCGCTGTAGAGAAACGGCCTGCGCGCAAATCCATCGGTGGCACCCACCAACTTCATGACCTCTATTTCATCGCGCCGGTTCAATATATCGAGCCGGATGGTGTTGCCGACCACCAGCACGACGCTCAAGCCGAGCAGTCCGCTGGTCAGCCAAAGAACCCGCCGCATGACGTCGAGCATCGCGTTCAGGCGCTGCACCCATTCGGTATCCAATTGCACCGCGTCCACGTCGGCGGCGGCCTCGATGCTGGTCTTGAGGGCCACCGTCGCCTCGGGTGTGCTCGCTGCGAGCGTAGGCGTCACGATCAGAGTGTTGGGCAGCGGGTTGCCATCGAGGGCATCGAGAGCCTTGCCGAATCCCGAGGTATTGCGGAATTCGGCAAGCGCCTGATCCGCCGGGATGACGCGGACCGCGGCCACGTCGGGGCGCGCCCGCAGCTGCTTCGCAAGGGCGTCCGCCCGCTCCGCACCAGCCTTCTGCGTCATGTAGACCGAGAGCTCGAACGCCTGGTTCCAGTTGGCGGTGGCGCTCCGGGTGTTCTGCAGAAGCACGCCGAAGAACAGCGGCAGTGCCAGCGCGACGGCGATGACGGCAACGGTCATGGCGGTTGCGAGCGGATGCCGGACGATGCGGCCGAGCGATCCGAGCAGGGTCTGCGCATGCCGGGCGAGCCACGCTTCGAGAGCGGCCTTCATACCACCCGCCCTTCGGCGAGCACGATTCGCTGCGCGGTGAATTGGTCGATCAGCTGGATGTCGTGGGTTGCGATCACCACGGTCACGCCGACATCGTTCAGGCGTTTGAAGAGCTGCATGATCTCGAGTGCGAGCTCCGGATCGAGGTTCCCCGTCGGCTCATCCGCGATCAGCAGCATCGGCTTCGCCACGATGGCGCGAGCGATGCCAACCCGCTGCTGCTCGCCCGTCGAGAGCTCGAGCGGACGGCTCTTCTCCTTGTTGAGCAGGCCCACCTGGTCGAGGGCGGCGCGCATGCGCTTGTCGATCTCGCGCCGGGGCACCCCCGCCACGATCAACGGCAGCGCGACATTTTCCGCAACGGGACGGTCGTGCAGAAGCTTGTGATCCTGGAACACCACGCCGATGAGCTGACGGAATTTGGGGATGCCGCGGCCCTTTACCGTGGAGGTGTTCTGGTTGTTGATGAACACCTGCCCGCGCGACGGGCGTTCGATGAGCGCGATGAGCTTGAGGATGCTGCTCTTGCCGGCACCGGAGTGTCCGGTGAGAAACGCGAACTCGCCCGCCTTGATGTTGAACGACACGCCGGCCAGGGCATCCCGGCCGTTGGGGTAACGCTTGAATACCTGATCGAAGCGGATCATTCGGTCCTCAACAGCGCCGCGACGAATTCCGCGGCGTTGAACACACCGAAATCCTCGGTCTCCTCGCCGATCCCGACGAAGCGGATGGGAATGCCGAGCTTCTGCGCAATCGCCAGCACGACGCCGCCTTTGGCGGTGCCGTCGAGCTTCGTGACCACGAGCCCGGTGACGCCGAGGCCCTTGTGGAATTCGGTCGCTTGCGCGACCGCGTTTTGTCCGATGGTGCCGTCCAAGACCAGCAACACTTCGTGCGGGGCTCCCGGATCGAGACGCGCCAGAACCCGCTTCACCTTCTTCAGCTCGTCCATCAGATGAGTCTGGGTGTGGAGCCGCCCGGCGGTATCGGCGATCAGCACGTCGATATGCCGGGCGCGCGCCGCTTGCAGGCCATCGAAGATCACCGCCGCGGGTTCGGCTCCGGAATGCTGCGCGATGATGGGCACGCGATTTCGCTCGGCCCAGATCGTGAGCTGTTCCTTGGCGGCCGCGCGAAAGGTATCTCCGGCGGCCAGCATCACCGTGCGGCCCTCGGCCAGCAGCCGGTGCGCCAATTTGCCGATGGTGGTGGTCTTGCCCGCCCCGTTGATGCCGACCACCAGGATCACGTAGGGTTTGATGGCGGGATCGATGGCGAGCGGCCGCTCGACCGGCTTCAAGATCTCGAGCATCGCCGAGCTCAATGCGCCGAGCAATGCCTCCACGTCGCCCAATTCCTTGCGCGCGACGCGGCGGCGCAGATCCTCCAGGATGCGGGTGGTCGCCTCCATGCCCACGTCGGCGGTGATGAGGCGCGTCTCCAGCTCATCCAGTATGTCGGCGTCGATCTTGCGCCCGATGGGCAACAGATCCTTGATATCCGTGGTGAGCCACGCCGGGCCCACGTTCAATTTGGCGCGCAGTCGCTTGAAAAAGCCGCGGGCGCCGGGCTTTTCGGCTTCGTTCGTCATAGATACCTAAGCTTAACAGAGGACCCCGGGCGGCGAGCCGGAGCGGGGCGCCGCGCGGGGGTATGATGCGATCGTGAAGCCCCGCAAACTCGACAAACCCCGCCCGTCTGCGCTCAACTCGGTGCGCATCATCGGCGGCTCGTGGCGCGGACGGCGGGTGCATTTTCCGGATTCGCCGGGCCTTCGGCCGACGCCCGATCGCGTGCGGGAGACGCTGTTCAACTGGCTGCAGCATTCGATCGCCGGCACGCGCTGCCTCGACTTGTTCGCCGGGTCGGGAGCCCTCGGGCTCGAAGCGCTGTCGCGCGGCGCCCGCGAAGTGGTGTTCGTGGAGCCGGCATTCGCGCCGGCGCAGATGCTCGCCGAGCAGTTGAAGCGGTTTCACGGCGGCGCGCCGGGCAGCTCGGGCGGCCGCATTCTGCAAACATCCGCGGAGCGTTTTCTCGCCGCGCCCGGGGAAGCCGCCGGGAATGCTCCCCCGGAACCTTTCGACGTGATATTCCTCGACCCGCCGTTCGGGCTCGACGCGCTGCCGGAATATGTCCGGCTCATCGATGCCGGCGGGTGGATCGCAAGCGGCGGCTGGATTTACCTCGAGAGCGCGCGCTCCGCCGGCCCACCCACGATTCCGCCCCATTGGGAGCTGGTCAAATCGAAGTCCGCGGGCGAGGTGGGGTATCATCTGGCGCGCGCAAACGTCGAGATTCACCATGAATAAAAGAACCGCCGTCTACCCGGGGACCTTCGATCCGATCACCAACGGCCACCGTGACCTGGTGCGCCGTGCCGCCAGCATTTTCGACAAGGTGGTGGTGGCCATCGCCGCCAACCCCAACAAGGCGCCGATGTTCTCCCTCGAGCAACGCGTGGACATGGCGCGGCGCGTGCTCGAGGATGTCCACAACGTGGACGTGCGCGGCTATGTGGGACTCACGGTCGATTTTGCGAGACAGAACGGCCTGTCGGTCATCGTGCGCGGCCTGCGTGCGGTCTCGGACTTCGAATTCGAGTTCCAGTTGGCTAATATGAGCCGGCACCTGTCACCGGAAATTGAATCGGTCTTTATGACGCCGCAAGAGCAATACACTTTCATTTCCTCGACCCTGGTCCGAGAGATCGCGGTTCTCGGCGGCAACGTATCCGAGTTCGTTCATCCGCTGGTGGAAGTCGAATTGAAGCGGCATCGCAAGCTTTGATCCGCTCCGCCGCGTTCTTCGCACCGTGCCTCGTTGCGCTGCTTTTTTGGGCGCCGCCATCGTACAGCGATCAAACGGGCCGCTCGGGGCACAAGGGCGCGATCGCAAGCGCGTATCCGTTGGCAAGCCAAGCCGGGCAGGAGATTCTCGCGCGCGGCGGCAATGCATTCGACGCCACGGTGGCCGTGTCCGCCGCGCTCGCTGTGGTCGAGCCCACGAGCTCAGGCTTGGGCGGCGGCGGATTCTACCTGCTGCATCGCGAGGCCGACGGCGTAGAGACCATGCTGGATGCCCGTGAAAAGGCGCCCGGGGCGTCGACCCGTGACATGTATCTGGATGCCTCGGGTAACCCCATTGCGCACGCGTCGACGGCGGGACCCTTGGCGGCCGGCATACCCGGCGAGCCCGCGGCGTTCGACTATCTCGCACGAAAATTCGGCAAGCTGCCATTGAAGGTGAGTCTCGGGCCCGCGATCCGGCTGGCGCGCGAGGGCTTTCCGTTGTATGCGCGGCTGCAGAGTGCGATCTCTTACAAACGCGAGAGTTTGTTGCGATCGCCGGATGCAGCCAGGGTGTTCTTGACCGCCGACGGGAAGGTGCCTGAGCTCGGCGCGATCATCAAGCAACCGGAGCTTGCGGCGACGCTCGGGGCGTTGGCCGACAAGGGCGCGAGCGGCTTCTACTCGGGACGGGTCGCCCAGGATCTGGTGAACGGTGTGCGTGCGGGCGGCGGCATCTGGACGTTGAAGGATCTCGCCGATTATCGGGTGATCGAACGCAAGCCGCTGATCGGCGAGTACCGGGGAGCGCGCATCGTCTCCGCCTCGCCGCCCTCTTCGGGAGGCGTCGCGTTGCTCGACGCTCTCAATATCCTGGCCGGCGTCGACTTGCGGAACATTGACTCCTCTACGCGCAAGCACTGGATCGTCTCGGCCATGCAGCGCGCATACCGGGATCGCGCGGTCTATCTGGGCGATCCTGATTTCGTGAAGACGCCGGTGCTCCAGCTCGTCAGCAAGGATTACGCCGCCGGGCAGCGCTCGAGCATCCGTCCGGACAAGGCCCTGCCGAGCGACATGCTGCCCGGCATCGAGACCGCGCCGGTCGGCCAGGACACGACGCACTTCTCCATTCTGGATGCCGCCGGCAACCGCGTCGCGGCGACGATGTCCATCAACTTGTTCTTCGGATCGGGAGACATGGTTCCGAAGACCGGGGTGCTGCTCAACGACACCATGGACGATTTTTCGATCAAGCCCGGCACCCCGAACACGTTCGGGCTGGTCGGCAATGCCGAGAATGCCATCGCCGCGAACAAGCGGCCGCTCTCCAGCATGACGCCGAGCTTCATCGAGACCTCCAAGGGGTTGATGGTCATTGGGAGCCCCGGCGGCAGCTACATCATCAGCATGGTGATCTTGGGGACGCTCGACTATTTGAATGGCATGAGCGCGCAGGAGATTGTCGCCGATCCGCGCTACCACCATCAGTACCTGCCCGACGTGGTCGAATACGAGAAGGGTGCACTGACGGACGAGGAGATCACGCGTCTTCAGGCCATGGGCCATCAGCTGGAACAGGGCAACCGCCGCTGGGGCAACATGGAGGTCATCACCTGGGATTTCGCGAGCGGCAAAGTGGCCTCCGCCTCGGACCCGCGCGGCGAGGGCGAGGGACTGGTTTACTAGTGATCGAGGCCGCGCGGCGTCCTCAGCGCTGGCAGACGGCACACCAGTAGGTCGAGCGCTGTCCTTGCGTGAATTGCTTGATCGGCGCCTTGCAGACCCGGCAAGGCTTTTTCGCCCGCTCATAAACGTAGAGCCGCTGTGCAAAGTAACCCGGCGTCCCCTCGGCGTTGACGTAGTCGCGCAAGGTCGTGCCGCCGATCTCGATGGCCTCGGACAGCACCTCTTTGATCGCGTGCACCAGGGCTTTCGACTCCTCCCGGGTGATCCGGCGCGCCGCACGCCGCGGCGAGATGCGGGCCCGGAACAACGCCTCACTGGCGTAGATGTTCCCCACCCCGACCACGATCTGCGAATTCATGATGAGATGCTTGATCGCGATGGAGCGCTTGCGTGTGGCGCGGTGCAGGTAGGGCGCATCGAAGTCCTTCGACAAAGGCTCGGGCCCGAGCTTGGCGAGCAGCGGATGCAGCAGCGGATCACCCACCACCCAATGAAGGCTGCCGAAGCGCCGTGGGTCGTGAAACCGCAGCACCCGCCCCGTGTCGAGAACCAAGTCCCAGTGATCGTGCGGTCGCGGCGGAGTTCCCGAAGGCAGCATGCGCAAACTCCCCGACATGCCGAGATGCACGATCGCCGTGCCGGAGTCGAAACCGATCAGGAGGTATTTGGCGCGACGCTCGACGCGGCGGATGGATTGGCCACGTACCGAGGACTCGAATTTCTTGTCGATCGGCCAGCGCAGGCGGCGCTCGCGCACCACGGCGTCGATCACGCGCCGCTCGAGAAGCCCGGGAGCAATCCCCCGGCGGGTGGTTTCTACTTCAGGGAGTTCGGGCAGGAGCGGGGATGCTCGGGCCTTGAGCTACTTGATCTTCGATTCTTTGTAAGCGACGTGCTTGCGCACGACCGGATCGAATTTCTTGGTCTCCATCTTGTCCGGGTGCAGGCGCTTGTTCTTGGTGGTCGTGTAGTAATGACCGGTGCCGGCGGAGGAGACGAGCTTGATCTTATCGCGCATGACGAGTGCTCCTTAGACCTTGACGCCGTCGGCGCGAAGATCCGCCACGACGACCTCGATGCCGCGCTTCTCGATGGTGCGAAGACCCCGGGTGGAGACCCGCAGGCTCACGAAACGCCTCTCGCTTTCCAGCCAGAATCGATGGGTGTGCAGATTCGGCAAAAAGCGGCGACGCTTGCGATTGTTCGCATGGGATACCGTATTACCGGTTTTGGGGCCTTTGCCCGTGACCTGGCAGACTCGCGACATTGGATAACCTTCGGATGGACGCCGAGAAGAGCCGTGCTTTATACCAGTGCGACAGGGTCGAGGCAAGGGCTAACCGGCAGCCCGCGAATTCCAGGGTGAGGTGTTTTCCTACATCTTATCGCGTTCCCGGCCTCCGCTATCCGTATGATTTTGAAGCTATAATTGAGCGGTGTAAGTGGCGTGTGGTGGGCCGCGTGGTGCGCGTGGCGTTGTGAAGACGGGCATGCTCATGGGTCGATTGCTCGCCATTGTACCGGCGCTCGCCATCCTGGCTGCTTGCGCCCCAAATCCCCCGCGACAGGCGGGTTGCCACGTCGAATCCGGATGGTTGGATGCCACGAACGGCTGCTCCGCGCGAGCCGGCTATCCCGATTGTTACCAGGTCTGCCCCGATGGTTCGCGCGAGCGGCTGCCTCTTTCACAAAACGCAGCGAGCGCGCAGACCACCAAACCCTGATTCGCCGCCGCTTGCCTCACCCGCGCTCATGGGCCGCTCCGGCCTGAGCTACGCCTGGCGAATTGGCTGCGGCCGATCAAGTACACGCAGCCAATTCGCCGTTCCCTGGGGTCTGGTCATGACACTCACGACCGGTATTCCCGCACTCCTGGCGGGCGGTATCTAAGCTAGAGCGCTTTCGTTGCGAGGCCATGGCGGCGGGGTTTTATTTTCATGACCCACGGCCGCAAGGCTCCTTCGCTTGCCAAGCAGGGCCGCAGATTCGAACGCGGCAGCCTCGAAAAGGCTTCCTTAAGCCTTTGGCAACTCCCGTCGGCGCGCCTGCGACAGTTCAATCAAGGTTTCGATGCGGATCAACCGTCGCTCATGATCCTCGAGCAGGGCGGTCGTCTCCTTCCTCCCCACCATGAGGGCGTCCACCCGCTCGCCCAACAGTACGATGTCTTTGCCGTACTTGATCACTTCCGCGATGAGACTCATGCGGTCTGCCGAGGCGCAAAGAACTCGACGATCCCTTGAGCCTCCTCGGGGTGTGCATCGAACCAAGCCCTCGTCTCGGCAACCACCTGAGCACGGAAGGTGCCGTCGGCAAGCCTTCGCTCGCTCGCTCGAATCTCGGCAAGGCTCAAATCGATCCGAACGAGCGCCGCGCGCACCTGGCCATGGATGTCTTTGAGCACCGCGCGCGAAGCCACCTCCTCTTCGGGCTCGGTGAGCACGTTTCCGGAGGTGTATGCCTCGATGGCCCGGCGTGCGAGTTCACCCGCGGAGACGCCCTCGCGTCGGCTCATCTCACGAAGCTTTTTCACGCTCTTTCGCGGCACCAGGTATTGCTGGCGCATCAGCTCTTCGGTCTTGGCAGACATACCAAACTCCTGCGCGTTGAAGTCCGATCAGATCTCAAGGTGACTATACCTCAAGCAGCTACACATACACAACAGCATACACAGAAACATCGAGTAGAGTAACTTCCGCTGCAACGCTGGCGCCGCAGCAAGTCAGACCAGCCCCCGTTCCGCCAGCGACACACACGCGCCGTCGCCGATGATCAGGTGATCGAGCAGCCGGATGTCGACGAGGCCGAGCGCCTCTTTGATCCGCTGGGTGATGAACTCATCCGCCTGGCTCGGCTCGGCGATGCCCGAGGGGTGGTTGTGCGCGACGATGACGGCGGCGGCGTTTCTTTGCAACGCCAGTTTGACGATCTCGCGCGGATGCACGCTCGCGCCGTCGATGGTGCCGCGGAACAACTCCTCGCAATGCATGAGTCGATGACGCTTGTCGAGGTAGAGACAGCAAAAGACTTCGTGCTCCAGGTGGCGCAGCCGCGCGCTCAGATAATCGCGGGTGGCCTTGGGGCTTCCGAGCAGCGGCCCGACGCGCAGCGGCTCCGACAGCTGCCGCCGCGAGATCTCCGCGGCGGCCTGGATCTCGGCATATCGGGCGAGCCCCAGGCCCGGCTCCGCACAGAAACGCGCGCGGTCCGCTGCGACCAAGTGCCGCAGCGAGCCGAAATGACTGAGGATCGAGCGTGCCAGATCCAGCGCGGAACGCCCGGGAGTGCCGTTCCGAAGCAAGATGGCCAGCAGTTCCGCGTCAGAGAGCGCCCCGGCGCCTCTTTCCAGCAGCTTCTCGCGCGGCCGTTCAGAGCGGGGCCAATCTCGAATCGCCATGCGTGTCAGCTTGGCGGCAGCCGGCCCTTTTCACTAGCGGCATATTGCGGGCAAGCGCGCAGATAGGGACGGGCGGCCGCAGGCTAGGCGTGGCCGGAACTGCCGAACCCCCCGCCGCCGCGCGCCGTGGCATCGAAGTCCTCGACCACTTCGAATTCCGCGCGCACGACCGGCACGATCACCATCTGCGCGATCCGATCGCCCGGATTAATCGTGAACGGCGCTGCGCCTCGATTCCAGCACGACACCATCAGCGGTCCCTGGTAGTCGGAATCGATCAGTCCCACCAGGTTCCCGAGCACGATCCCGTTCTTGTGCCCGAGCCCGGACCGCGGGAGCAGCAGCGCCGCCAGTTGCGGATCCTCGACGTAGATCGAAATTCCGGTCGGGATCAATTCCGCCGCGCCCGGCGCGAGTACCAAAGGTCCCGCCACACAGGCGCGCAAATCCATGCCGGCCGACCCGGCCGTCGCGTGCTGGGGCAATGGGAATTCACGCCCGATCCGCGGATCGAGGATCTTGAGCTTGACCTTGTGCGGCATCAGCGGCGGGTTCGCCGGGTGCGCAGGCGCCCGCGTTTGTCGGCGGCGGCGCTGCGGCGCTTGCGCGATCCGCGCCGGGGCGCCCCGTCGGAGGGGGGCAAGCGCTTGGCAATCTGGGCGATGAGCTCACGGGCCACGGTGAGCTTCGGCGCGCGGGCGATCTCGAGTTTGCCGCCTGGCCACAGAACGGTCAGCGCGTTGTCGTCGCAATCGAAGGCGAGCCCGTCGCCCACCTGATTGGCGGCGATCATGTCGAGCTTCTTGCGCTTCAATTTGCTGCGCGCGTTCTCCTCGACATCGTTGGTCTCGGCCGCGAATCCGACCACCAGCGGCCGCTTGCTCATGTCCGCCACGGACTTGACGATATCGGGTGCGGGCTCCAGATCGAGCGAGATGGCAGTGCCCTGTTTCTTGATCTTCTGTTTGGCGACGGCGACCGGCTGAAAATCGGCCACTGCGGCGGCGGCGATGAATACGTCCGCCTCCGCGACATGGCGATGGACCGCGGCATACATTTCGCGGGCGCTCTCGACGTTGATGCGCGTGATGCCTGCGGGCGTCGGCAAATGCACCGGCCCGGTGATCAAAGTGACGTGAGCGCCTGCCTCGCGCGCGGCCGCGGCGACCGCAAAGCCCATCTTCCCGGAGCTGCGGTTGGTCAGGTAGCGCACCGGATCCAGGCGCTCGCGGGTGGGTCCGGCGGTGATCAGCAGGTTGACCCCGGCCAAGAGACCCGCATTGGCCGGCGGCTCCAGCAGGGTGCTTGCCAGAACGTTGGGTTCCCACATGCGACCGACGCCGACCTCGCCGCAGGCTTGATTGCCGGCGGCGGGTCCCAGAATGCGGATGCCGCGCGATTCCAGGATGCCGACATTGAACTGCGTCGCCTTGTTGGCCCACATCACGCGGTTCATTGCCGGAGCGATCACCACCGGCGCCTCGGTGGCCAGACAGAGCGTGGCCAGAAGATCGTCTGCACGGCCGCCGGCGAGGCGGGCCATGAAATCCGCGGTCGCCGGCGCCACCAGCACGAGCTCTGCCCAGCGGGCGAGCTCGATGTGGCCCATGGCAGCCTCAGCGGCCTCGTCCCACAAACCAAACCGCACAGGTCGACCGGAAACGGCCTGGAAAGTCATCGGGCTCACGAACTTCTGCGCGGCCTCGGTCATGACCACCTGCACCTCGGCACCTTTCTCGATCAGCCGGCGCACGAGATCGGGACTTTTATAGATGGCAATCCCGCCGGTGACGCCCAGCAGAATGCGGGTTCTCGATGTCAATGGATGCCCTTGAGCTCTTTGAACCGGGCGATATCGCTCTCAAATTGGCGGCTCATGGTGGCCTCTTCCGAGTGCTTTTCGCGCAGATTCGCTTCCTGGGTGATGATGTCGCTGCCGACGCGCACCAGATCTTCGGCCAACTGGTCGGTCATGGGCGGCGCATTCGGATCCATGCTGTAGGGCTTGAAACGGGAGCTGGCGACACGCAGGCCGGTCATTTTCTTGTTCAGCGCATCGAGGAACTGACCGGTCTGCTTGATTTGATCCGAGAGCAGGGTGATGCGCTGATCGCGCAGATGCTCGATCTCCTGGACCGAGACGTAGGAGGCCAGAAGGTTCTTGTCACGGGTCGCCCGCTGCGTCGCATCGACCTTTCTCTGTTCCTCGTCCGCCATTTGCTCCGGGGTCTTTTGAGCATCGGTGTGCTCGATCTCGATCCCGTGGCCGTTGATGACCCGGTGCTCCTGGGAGGCGTACTCCGGCGGGATGCGATCGCCGTAATGGGTCACCCCATTCTCGTCCTGCCATTGATAGACCTTCCGGTCGGAGCCGGGTGTCGATGTGTTGCCTGCAAGCGCCGCCGCCGCCGCCAGCGACATCGACGCACAAATGAGCCAGGTGAGCTGTTTCAAACGCATACCCCCTCGAGACCGCGGGCCATTTTGAGCCGCGAAAGGGGTGTTTTCCAGGGCGTATTGCTCAATCTGTGAGGCCATAACGGTCCCGGTAGGCTTCCATGCTGGCGAGATCCGCGTCGCGTCCGAGGATGCGCATGTGCTGCATCAGGTCCGACAGGTTGATGACGGCGACCACGGGCATGCCGAATTGTTCGCGTACCTCCTGGACTGCGGACAGGGGACTGACCGCCCCGCGCTCCTGCCGGTCCAGGGCCAGGAGTACGCCGGCGGGATGGGCGCCGGCCGCCCGTATGATCTCGATGGAGTGCCGGATTGCGGTTCCGGCCGTGATCACATCGTCGACGATCAGGACACGCCCTTGCAGGGGACTGCCGACGATGTGGCCGCCCTCGCCGTGATTCTTCGACTCCTTGCGATTGAAGGCGAAAGGCAGATCGATGCCGTGATGATCGGCGAGCGCCGCGGCGGCCGCCGTCACCAGGGGGATTCCCTTGTAGGCCGGTCCGAACAGCATGTCGAAGGAGATGTCCGAGGCCACGATGGCGTCGGCATAGGCCTTTGCGACCGCCGCGATCGCGGCTCCCGAGCTGAACAGCCCGGCGTTGAAGAAATACGGGCTCTCGCGGCCCGACTTCAGCTTGAAGCTGCCGAACTTCAGCACGCCCAGGCGCGTGCACAAGTCGATGAACTCGCTTTGGTACGGGAGGATCATACGGCCGGCAGTCTCGCAAGGCAGGTCGCGCTTCGCAAGGGCTGCGCCGCAAGCGCCAGGCGCCGGCCACTTGCCTCCTGGTATCATCGCGCGCGATGCTCATCACCCGCGCCCAGCTTCTTTGACGCATCCTGCGAAACCCACCCTGCTGCAAGCCCTCGGCGACAAGCGGATGACAGCCGTATTGTTCCTGAGCTTTGCGTCCGGCCTGCCCTACAATCTGACCAATTTCAGCCTTCAGGCCTGGCTCGCGTCCTCCGGCATTGCGGTCAAGACCATCGGGTTTCTGTCGCTCGTCGCTCTGCCCTATAACTTCAAGTTCTTGTGGGCCCCGTTTCTCGACCGCTACGTGCCGCCCATCCTGGACCGGCGGCGCGGCTGGATCGTGATCCTCCAGGCATGCCTCGCGATCTGCATCGGCACCATGGGGTTCTGTTCTCCTACGACGGAGTTGTACCTGCTGGCCGGGGTCGCGGTCAGCGTGGCGTTTCTATCGGCCTCGCAGGACATTGTCATCGATGCCTATCGGGTGGACACGATTCCCGCCAGCGAGCGCGCCCTTGCCGCGGCGGCGACCGCATTCGGCTATCGCACCGCGGCGATGCTGGCCGGCACCGTGCTGGTGGTCATTGCCGGTCATCTGGGGTGGCGCGTCGCTTTCTTGTTGGTCGCCGCGCTCATGGCCGCCACGATGTTCATGACCTTCTGGGCGCCGCCGCCACGGATGCCGACCCATCCGCCTCGTACCCTGATCCACGCAATCTGGCATCCGCTGCGCGAACTGTTCAGCGCCAAGGGCATGTGGGGATTCCTGGCGCTGGTGTTGCTCTACAAGGTGGGCGACGCGCTCGCGCTCAGCCTCTACAGCACGTTCATGCTGCGCGGCGTGGGCTTCTCGCTGGACGAGCTCGGCATTGCCGGCAAGCTGAACATGACGGTGTCCACCATGATCGGCGTGACTTTCGGCGGCCTCATGTACATTCGCTGGGGGACGTTCCGCTCGCTGCTGATATTCGGTATCGGCCAGGCGCTCACCAATCTGCTCTACATGTGGCTCGCGCTGGCGGGCCGCAAGGTGTGGCTGCTGGTGCTCGCCACTTCGCTCGACACCATGATCGGCGGCATGGGTCAGGCGGCATTCGTGGCGTTCTTGATGTCGCTCTGTTCGGCGGATTACAGCGCCAC
>Ga0187847_10000303_pt1 | contig 58445 bp, 48 predicted proteins | sample June2016WEW_4_10_FD_132458 | JGI IMG/M metagenome (GOLD analysis project Ga0187847, IMG submission 132458) | Peatland microbial communities from SPRUCE experiment site at the Marcell Experimental Forest, Minnesota, USA - June2016WEW_4_10 | ecosystem: Environmental > Terrestrial > Soil >...
CTGAAAAGGCTGGCGTCGGCGGTTCAACTCCGTCCCTGGCCACCACCATCATTCCAAAGGAGTTGAGCGAATCCGCCCTCTCTCTTCAGCCCAAGGTTCAGCCCAAGATACGTCACTGAATTGTCTCCGTGAGTAGGTGAGCCTTGTCTCCGAGCAGCAGTGCCAAGAACTTGCCCTGTGCTTCGAGCCTCGATTCCTGGTCGGACTGCGCATACAGTTGCATTGTGGTTCTGACGTCTTCGTGACGCAGAATACCCTGTACCGTCTTCGGATCACACTTCAGCTTCACCAGCGAAGAAGCCAGCGAGTGCCGGAAGTTATGGAAGCCGAAGCGAACTCGCTCGTCTTCTTTGATAACGCCGGCCTTGATGGCAGCAGGGCGCAGATATTTCTGCACCATGATGGAAGCCGACAACGGCTTCTTGCCCTTAAGCCGGAAGCTCGGGAAGACGTAATCGTCATCCTTCGCATATGGAGTTCTCTCCCTCCACGCCATCAAAAAGCCGGCAAGCACCGGGTGCATCGGTGCCGGTGCCTTCGAGGCCTTTGTTCAGGAGTCAGTGGTGCAAAAGATCGGGCAACAGCCCGCGCATACGAACGAGATCGTTCAGGGTTTCGGCCTTGGTCTGTGATGCCGCATTTCCGAAAGACATTGCCCTAATAGCCAGAGCCTAGCCGAGCCCGGCCAGGGTCAAAACCGTGCTTCGCGCGTGGCATTCGCGGTCGTAGAGCCTTGCACCGGCCTCTAAGCGTCGGCTTATTATCCGGGGGATGTCAGACTTTTCGGCAACACCCCTTATTTGCTAAACCCAAGAAGAACATAACGGAACGATCAATCACTAGGAAAAGCGGTGGTGCAGAAAGGCGGGAATATCACGCGCACCCTGGGTCACGGCCACAATCTCTACGGGCCGCGATGTTGTGCGATAGACGACGAGGTAAGCGCCCACCGGCCAAACCGGAACTGGGTAAGCGGTCAGATCCTCGCGCTTATGGCCTATGCCAGGCGTGTTGCCGATAGAGTCAAACGCATCGAACAGCCTGCCGATCCACTGGTCGGCGGCGTCAATGTTATCCTCGGCGATATAGTCCCAGATGCCATCCAGATCCCGATCGGCATCATCACTCAGGATATACTGCGTCACACCCTGGCCTTCCGACGCTGCTCGGATTTACGCCTGAGCCGCGCGCGGGCATCCGTCGGGGAGACATGCCGGCCATGGTCAAGCGTGCCCAGACGGCGGCCGAGCTCCTGGTTGAACCCGGCAAGCTGGACAGAACGCGCCTGGTCATGCTCTTCAAGCAGCCGGAGCGCTTCCCTGACCACTTCGCTTGCGGAGTTGTAACGGCCCGATTCCACTTTGGCGCTCACGAATTTCTCAAGCTCGGCAGTAAGAGAAACGTTCATGGGTTATGCTCTATTTCGCCACTTTAGTGCCAATACCAAAGATTATCAATCTTTAGTTATTGCGGATTCTTTATTGCGGGAAATTACTGCGGGTACCTACGCTTGTGAGTCTCGAGGATCCAAAAGGGCGAGAATGCAGTTGGCGAGACTCAATATTATGCGTTCATCCCTCAGCTTGTTGGATATTGCAGAATGCGTAGCGTAGATCAGCAGTGAAACTGGGCAAAAGGCGCCCTGAAAAGACGAATCAGGTGAGATGACGAGCAAAAATGCATGGTTGCTGCCGCCTCCCGGCAGGGTCCTTTCGCAGCAATCCTGGAAAGCCTCTTCCAACATTAACGTAGTCAGTCTTTCGACAACAGATCACCTGAGGCAAAGACGTAGGTAGTCGTTTTATCGAGCTTAATATTGGATTGCTTGGAAATGATCGCAACGGCTCCATCCTTGTCGCACAAAGACTCGACGTTTTTCATCAAGACGCGGTGTTTCGAAATATTCGAGGCCGGCGAGACCGGCTGTGGAACCGTGTCATTGTTTGTGTCATGCCCTGGAAATTTCTGCTGTGATACCGGATTATTCGGGTCTGGATAGGCGCCGGCCCCATTCCAATGTTTGGGGCTGTTTGCGGCGTCCGGCGGCTCATAGGAAAGATTCTGAGAGTTCATCATCGCTACAGGGTAATACCACGATGTCAGGTAAACCTTGACGAGCGCTGAACCATTCTTCCATTGGGCAGAGTTCATGCGGATGGCTAGGCGGGAGGGAGTGTTACCAGTTTTTGCTACCGACTCCGTCACTTCCCCAGAAAAAATGGCATCTCGGGGTATGACTACGCCATCGACCATGGTGGCGACTACGAGTTGAGCCTGGACCTTGGTTCCGGCAGCGGTTTTACCAGCAGTAACGTGTTCTCGCATAATTACGGGAAACTCGGCCACTGTCGGGGAACTAAGCGGCGGAAGCGCGGGTTGGCCGAGCGACACAGCGGAGCCGAGGAGTACAGTTAGCACCGTTTGTCCGATTACCGCAATTTCGTCAAACATTTGTCCTCCTTTAATGTTACTGCCTATATAGTTCCTGCCTACGGACACTAGTTTATAGGTCGGGACATGCGCAGACGCCCTAGGGATGGATTCCTTCTATAACTAATGTGTGCCCGGCTGTTCGCCCGATTCCTTGACCGTCAAAACACGGTCAGCGGCAACGTCTCGCAGTTGCTGCACTATTCCCGACGGCCATCGAATTTCGACGAGATCGGCAAAAGCGTTCGGCCCCAATCCAAAATGCACAGGGCCGGCGCTGGACGACGCATAGCCGGCGGCGGTGCACTTGTGATCGTACTGCGTACCGCTTTTGGTCACGACTTTGATACGAGCCCCGATGCCATCGCGGTTGCTCTTTGTGCCCTGGAGTTTAAGCTCCAGCCAATGGTTGGATCCTGGGCTGTCGTTCATCCAGATCTCTGCCGGAGCCTTGAGGGCAGTGACGACTACATCCATCCGCCCGTCTCCATTCAGGTCGCCGATCGCCGATCCACGATGCCGCGCGGGGGGGAGTGACGTCAGCCCTGCCTCGGCCGTCAATGCGGTAAACTTCAGGCCGCCTGGATTCATACATCCTAGATTGCGGAACACGGCGTTCGGCTGCTCAATGGCCAAGCGATTTGCCGACAGGAGGGACTGAACATGTCCACGCGAAACGAATATATCTTTCCATCCATCGTTGTCGAAATCGGCGATCGTCGGGGAATACCCACCCATCCGCAGGCTGAGCCTGGCCATGCCGCTTTCCTCCGTTGCTTCCACAAAGCTCCCTTTTCCAGTATTGCGATAGATGGGAAAGGTTTCGTTGTCAAGGGCGACAACGACAAGATCGGGATAGCCGTCATTATCAAGGTCGCGGAAATCGACGCCCATACCGGAGATGAAAACGCCGTCTTCGCGTAGTGCGACATTAACATCGAAACCGACTTCGTCAAACTTGTTGCCCTTGTTTCGGAAAAAATAGTTAGACAATTTGTCATTCGCGACAAATATGTCCATCTTCCCGTTAAGGTCAAAATCGGCGGTCGCTGCCCCCATCCCTTTTCCGGGATGAGCGCGGAGACCCCACTCCGCCGACGCGTCTCTGAAAGTTCCATCTCCATTGTTGAGGAACAGCTGGTTAGGGGTTGGCTTGTACATCTTGGGGTGGCAATAGTCGGGGTGGCCGTCAATAGGGCATGAAGGTTCGTGTTGAACGTCCCAGCTTAAGTAATTGATGACCAGCAGATCCAGCAGACCATCGTTATTCACATCGACCCAAACACCGCCCACTGACCAAAGCGGTCCGTATTCGGGATCGGGTTTATTGAGGCCGGCTCTTTCTGTTACCTCCGTGAAAGTTCCGTCTCCATTGTTGTGATACAAGGCGTTTTTGTGGACGCCCGCGACAAAGATGTCTTCGTACCCATCGTTATCGTAATCGCCGACCGCGACGCCGATGTCGTAGCCGGTGCCGGCTAAGCCCGCCTTCTCGGTAACGTCCGTGAAGTGTCCTTTACCATCATTTTCGAAAAGACGATTGGAGTATTTCGGCGAGGATTTTCGAAGTGAATTGATGTCAGCTCCGTTGGTGAAGAAGATGTCCAGCTTGCCATCGTTGTTGTAATCGAAGATGGCTACGCCTCCGGCCATGGTTTCGGGAGCATGGCGCTCGGGCGTCTCACAACTGTCAAGTTCGAAGTCAATCGGCTGGTAAGTGAACCGAATCGGACTGTCGAGGTAAGAGTCGCCAAGTGGGGGCGTTTTCTGCGAAGCAGGCCACGGTTCATGCGACGAACCCGGATTCTGTGCACACAAAGAGATTGACAACAACAAAACAACGGCTTCCATTCCCCGCCCCCACTGTCGCATCGCTTGAATGTGTCGCTGTTAATTTGGTTCTCTCAAATTTTCCCTGATACAGACTGGCCTGTTAAACAGAGCATACTTCGGGAGCGCTACTCTGGCAATTTTTGCTCGCCCTGGATCGAAAATTGCATTTCAACTCCCGGAGCGGATGTTCCCGGCTGTCCCCCGCCGAGGCTGAGACTGTATGAGCCCTGGGCGACGATCCGATCCCCTTTCTCGTTCACCTGGCTCAAGTCTCGAGCATCCAGTGTGAAGTGGACAGGCTTGGTTTCGCCCGCGCCCAAATGCAATCGGGTGAATCCACGCAGCGCTCGAATTGGAGCGCTTGGCGATTTTGGAAAACTCAAATATAGCTCCACTACCTCATCGCCTTCCCGCTGGCTGATGTTCTTCACGTTGGCATCTACGCTCAAGGAATCGCCAGCTTTCAGACTCGGAGTCGAGAGCTTCAAGTTGCTGTACTCGAATTTCGAATAACCAATTCCGTAGCCAAAGGGATAGAGGGGCTGGCCTTCAAAATACCGGTAAGTCCGGTGCTTCATCGAGTAGTCTTCAAATTCGGGCAACTGCTCGATGGTCTTGTAAAGCGTTACGGGCAAGCGGCCGGCTGGATTATTCACGCCCGCTAGCGTCTGAGCAATGGCTGTTCCACCTTCTTCGCCGGAGTACCAGGCTTCGAGAATGGCATCCGCGTGCTCACTCGCCCAGTTTACGGAGAGCGCACTGCCGTTCATGAGAACAACGACCAGCGGCTTTCCAGTCGCCTTCAGCGCTTCGATGAGATCCTCTTCTTCTTTGGGCAGATCGAGACTAGTGCGGTCGCCGCCCTTGAATCCTGGTACCTCAACCTTCATCTCTTCACCTTCGAGTTGCGACGTGATGCCGACTACTGCGATGCAGACATCCGCTTGCTGCGCTGCCTTAAGCGCATCTGCAATTGGATTCGAGATAACATTCAGCCAAACGAATTTTGTGCCAAATCCCCCACGCAAGTATTCGATTTTCACGGAATAGCGATGGCCTTTCTCGAGCGCGATCGTCTTGGTGGCCGAGGTAGGATCATGCAGCGTGAGGTCATCCACGAGAAGTTGGCCGTCAAACCAAAGCCGATTCATTGATCCGGCAAGACCAATCTGGTAAGTGCCGGATTCGGTGGGCGTCAGAAACCCTGTCCAGCGTGCGGAGAAATCCTTCATGCCGGCTGGTGGCGAAAGTGCGGACGGATCGGGATGAAAGAGCTGGAGGTCAACGAACTTGTCCACGCGCACGACCTCAGGTGACCCTTCAAACTTCTCACCTGAATAGTACTCGGCCTTCAGGCCGGGCTGCCCGTCATTGGTTGAGAGTAACTCTGTGGGAATTACGGTCGGGGGTCGGAGAAAGTTCATTCCCGGCAAGAAGGTAACTTTGTCTCCGAACTGGCGGCGTATGCCCTCCAGTGCCGAGGTCGCATGTGAAGCCGTACCGCTGTAGTTGCCGTGCAGCACACGGACGGAATCGGCAATCGGCCCGAACACGGCAATCCTGCTGACGCCATTGCTTAATGGAAGCACACCATTGTTCTTCAGCAGAACAATCGACTCTTGCGCCGCCTTCAATGCAAGCGCACGGTGCGCATCGCTATCGATCTCCGAATCTGGCGTCTGAGAATAGGGCACCATCTCCGGGGGATCGAACAATCCCAGGCGGAAACGCGCCGTGAACAGGCGCTTTAGGGCAATGTCGATGACCTTTTCGCTCAGAAGACCTTGCTTCACAGCGTCCACATAAGGCACATAGTCGGAGTTGTCATTAGCCTTAGTGAAGAAATCGGCGCACTCATTGTCCATACCGGTCTTCATCGAGACGGCGACGGCTTCAGCCATGCTCTTGGTGAACTTGTGGCCTTTGAAGATATCAACCACAGCGTCGCAGTCGGATACGACATATCCTTGGAATTTCCATGCACCTCGCAACTGGTCCTGGAGCAAGAAGGTGTTGGCGCAGGCGGGTTCGCCGTTGATCCGGTTGTAAGCGCACATGATCGACTCCGCTTTGCCCTCAGTGACCGCGGCGCGAAAGGCGGGTAGGTACGTGTCCTCCATGTCGTGCTTCGATACTTCTATGTTGATCGTGTGGCGCGACGGTTCGGGCCCGCTATGCACGGCGAAGTGCTTTGGAGTGGAGATCACTCGAAAATACTTGGGGTCGTCGCCTTGCATTCCGGTGACGAAAGCGACCGCCAATCGCCCGGTTAGAAACGGATCTTCCCCGTATGTTTCCTGACCGCGTCCCCAGCGCGGATCACGAAAAATATTGACATTGGGCGACCAGAAGTCCAGGCCTTCCATGATGTTCGTTCGACCGGCGCGCACTGCCTGGTTATGTTTGGCACGCGCCTCGGTACCAATTACCACTGCCATCTCATGAATCAAAGGCACATCAAATGTGGCCGCGAGCCCAATCGGCTCTGGAAACACGGTGGCGGTTCCTGCATTGGCGACTCCATGGAGGGCCTCACTCCACCAGTCGTATGCGGGGACCTGGAGCCGCGGAATGGCTCGGGCCTGATTCACCAATTGGGAGGCCTTCTCCTCCAGAGTCATCCGCACTACCAGGTCATCCACCCGCTGGTCTATCGGTAAGGAAGGATTCAGATACGGGAGGGACGCTGGGCGCTCGACGGTTTGCGCGGCCGAATGGAGAACTGCAACAACAACTGCGAATCCAAGCAAGACTGCGAACATCCAAGTACGAAGTGTGTGCATAGTTCGAACCTCCTACCGGCAGTTTCGTTCCCTACAGGCGGGTAACTTCAAAAGACCCAGCAGTATAGCACCGTCAACGTACACGGAATTGAACTTTACGGTACGTTCTGGTGCGGCAGGGGCGTATGATTATGGTTCGAGCGTCTGTCTCCTCAGACAAAAAGCCCGATGATGAGAAGCTCAGGGGCAGGATATTTCGGCGCGAATGATACGTGTGGGCTGATGAATAGAAACGGGAAGAAAAACAGGCGCGGAATTCACCTTATCGCCCAAATGGCCAACGTCTCAATAGGCACTGTGGATCGCGCCTTGCATGGACGCAATGGGATCCGGAAAGCAACTCGTGAGCGGATTCTGGAGATCGCACAGCGGATTGGCTATACGCCGAACTTGGCGGCGCGGGCGTTGTCCGCGACCAAGGCGGGCGTTCGCATAGGAGTGTGCGTACCTCGCGAGATTCACTTTTTCTATGATCAGCTCTGGGGTGGAGTGCTTGATGAAGCGCGCAGTCTTGCCCAGCTTGGTGTCCAGTTTGAGTATCGTCCGGTCCGAAACCTGGGAGAAGAGGACACTCATGCGTTTAAGGACCTGGTGAAGTGCGGTGTAAACGGAATCATCATCACCGCGGGAAACCCTAAGGGTCTAACGCCTCTGATCGACGCAGCCGAGGAAGAGGGAGTCCGCGTCGTTTGCGTTTCCACCGATGCCCCGGAGAGTAAGCGTTCCAGTATTGTTTGTGTCGAGCCGTCGCTGAATGGCTGCCTGGCGGGAGAGTTAATGGGCAAGTCGGTTCCACCGAACTCCAACGTTGCAGTGGTTGCGGGAATGCTGGCGGCCACCGACCATCGCAAGAAAACCGACGGTTTCTCGGAGGCATTTCCACGGTATTGCCAGGGTGGAGAGATTGTCAGCATCATCGAGGGGCACGAAGACGAGGATGAAAGTTTCCAAAAGACCTTCGAACTGCTGGGACGTAGTCCACTTATCGCCGGACTTTATGTGAACACGGTCAACTGTCTTCCAGTATGCCGCGCTCTTGGTGCTCGAGGATTGGCGGGGAAAGTAAGGTTAATCACGACCGACCTGTTCGCAGAGATGGCTCCTTACTTTGAGAAAGGAACGATTTGCGCGTCGATTTACCAGCAACCATATCGGCAAGGCCAAATCGCGGTTCGTCTCCTGGCCGACCATTTGACGACCAAGACATCCTTGCCACCAACGGTTTACCTCAGTCCTGGCGTCGTGATGTCTTCCAATTTTCGCCTCTTCCGGGAGATTCGATTGGCAAACGCGGCGCTGAATGAATCGGTCTTCCGAAATCCTGCGCTTTCCCGCGCTTAGCAAACCGCCGCGGCTGTTCGCACAGAGTGTATACCTTAACGCGTAAGCAACTCAGGATATTGCCGCGCTTAGAGTCGCGCGCCTACCTGGCGTTACTTGAGCCTCTGACCATTTCTTCCGTCCTAGCTGTATCCAACCTCCGGGCTTCTCGGAGCGCCTTCAAAGTATGGTTTAGTGAATTTCGGCGCTATGATTTTCCGTAGTCCACGGATCGAGAATTCAAATCCAAGAAATTGTTGTGTCTAATCCAAATTCTGCTTGACAATGTCCGGCTAGCTGGCGCTAAATGATCGCGTCTTCAATTTACGTTAACGTTAACGGCATTTAAGAGGACAACACTTCTTGATCCAATAAACCAACGCCGGTAGAGAGGGGAAAACACCATGACGTGTGACTCTTGCATGGTTTCAAGACGAATGAGCAGGCCCGGAATATTCCGCGGCAGCCTCCATTACGCGGCTTTTTTTGTGTTTCTGCTGTTGACCGCTCTGTACACGTTCGGTCAAGAGGCCACCATTGTGGGAACCGTCAGCGACGCCACTGGAGCCTCCATTCCAAACGTGGCGCTGACTATCACCCACGTGGAGACCGGCGAGATCCGGAGAACCGTCACGAATGAATCTGGCCAATATGTCGCGCCCGATCTGGTGATCGGTCACTACAACATCAGCGCCAAGGCCACGGGCTTCGGTGAGTCCGTGAGGAACAATGTGATCTTGAATGTAAACGACCGCGTTCGTGTCGATTTTGCCTTGAAGGTGGGCACAGCGACGCAGAATGTTACGGTCGAAGCCAACGCCGTCGAAGTACAGACAGATACTGGCGAGGTCAGTAGCGTAATCAACGGCAACCAGGTAGCTGAGCTCGGCACCAACGGTCGAAGCGTGTATTCCCTTTTCGCCTTGACCCCGGGCGCGTCCGGCATTCAAGGTGACCTTATTCTTCCCGTCCCGGTCAGCGGAGACAGCAACGTCAGCATCAATGGCCAACGTGCCGGCCACAATCTGCAGCTGTTGGATGGCGGCGAGAACCTCGATCGCGGCGGCAGCAGCGCCAGCGTGATGCCCTCAGTAGACGCCATTGCAGAGTTCAACAATCTGACTTCGAACTACAGCGCTGAGTACGGCTTGGCTGGGGCTGCAACCATCACCCAAGTCGTCAAATCCGGAGGCAAGCAGTTTCACGCATCCGCATGGGAGTTCGACCGCAACGACGTTCTCGATGCGCGTAACTACTTCAACCCCGCGCCGAATAAAGTTGCTGAATTGCGATTCAATGTATATGGATTTAATGCCGGCGGCCAAGTTCCCTTGTGGAAGGAACATCCGACTTTCTTCTTCTACAATATGGAATGGCGCAGTATCGTTCAGGGTGGTCTAACAAACCAAACGGTACCGCTGGCCAGCGAATATCCTGATGCAGGTGGCGCGGGAACGGGTGCGGTGATCCCCACGACGCTTCCCAATGGCAAGCCCAGCATCATTAGTGTACCCACCGGAATTCCTAGTTTCGGAGCAAACTGCTCGCCGAGCGTGCTTGCTTCGCTTATTCCCGGAAAGCCGTTTCCCAACAACACTATTCCCGATTGCCTATTTGATCCGAACGCGCAGGCGCTACTGACAGCTGGAATTTTCCCCAAACCGACAAGTGGCGCACAATTCATCGGTGGCAACAACTCACCCACCACGGTGCGCGAGGAAATTGCCCGCGTCGATCACGACTTTACCAAGAAATTCTCGGTCTTCGGGCACTGGGTATCGGAGCAGGTTTCGCAGACTTACGGGACTACGCAGTGGAGTGACGACAATGTTCCCACCGTCAGCGATGTTTTTGGAAACCCCTCGTATAGCGCAGTGATTCACACCACCTATGTTGTGAGCCCGACGCTACTCAATGAAGCGGCCTTCAACTACAACGGCAACCGCATCAACATCGTCCCGGCGGGTTTGGTTTCCGCTCCGTCGGCTTTTGCGTTCAACCGGCTGTTTACCGGCCCCAATCAGGATGACCGGATTCCCGGCATCTACTTGAACGGCTCCACCGGTTCGACCTACACGTCGAACTGGACACCTTGGACGAACACGGCAAACGATTACCAGGTTCGCGACGATCTTTCCTGGACGAGGGGTGCACACCAACTCAAGTTCGGGTTGAGTTGGGCGCTTTACAAGAAGGTTCAGACCTATTTTGCCGATACCCAGGGAACATTCAGGTTTAACGGCAGTTATTCGGGCAATGACTATGCCGACTTCCTGCTCGGCTATGCCCAACAGTATGAAGAGGACGCTATCCAGTCGGCCGGTCACTGGAATAACGTTTCCTGGGCAGCCTATGCTCAGGATAACTGGCGCGTAAACCATCGCTTGACCCTGAATCTTGGCTTGCGCTGGGACATCGCACCGCATACGTACGAGGCCAACCAGCAGTCGGCGAACTTCTATCCGAATCTCTACAATGCAGCCAATCGGGCGACTTTCGACACGGCCGGCAATATCTGCAGTAGTGCTGCAGATCCAGGCTGCACCGTCGCCAGCCCAGGTTTGGGCACGAGCCCCAATCCGATATTGGCTGGATTGCAGTTTTATGAAAACGGTATCGGAATCGGCGGCGTGGGTAGTATTCCCAAAGGTTTGACGAACACTTACTGGAAAGCGTTCGGTCCACGCCTGGGCTTTGCCTACGACCTAACGGGACAGGGTAAGACTGTGGTCCGTGGCGGCTTTGGCATCCTATATGACCGGATCCAAGGCAATGATATGTACAACGGTGCCACGAATACTCCGTTCGATGCCAGTCCAACAATCCATGGCGTCTCGCTCTCCAACCCTGGCCTCCAGCTTTCAACGGGCAACACGATCAGCTCTGCCGACTTGCCGGTTTTGCCGGTAGGTATCACAGGTATAGCTCTCAATTACCCGCCGCCGACGAACTACCAGTACAGCATTGGGGTGCAGCAGTCACTGGGTGCCAGAGCTGTATTGGGGGTCTCGTACGTAGGCAGCCAGTCCCGTCATGAGAATGACTATCGAGCGATTAATCTTCCGGCCATCGGGGATTTGCCTGCGCTAACTTTTAACCCCACCAGCGTGCCCTATAACATCAACACGGATCCCTCCCTCACCTACCTGGGTTTCGGCGGCATCCGGCTGTCTGAAGATGAGGGCAACGGACACTACAACTCTTTACAGGTTGACCTGCACGGCAACGTGAGGCGCGACCTTCAACTCCAATTTGGCCTTACGATCTCACGTGCCTACGACTCGACCACCAGTAACGGCAGCGGTGGCGATCTTAACAACGTGACCAATCCCTACGCAGGTTGGAAGTACGATTCCGGCCCATCTCCCTTCGACCGCACAGCAGTTGCATTCGTCAACTACGTGTACCAAATCCCACTATTCAAGAATGCCGACAGCCACCTCTTGAAGTCGACTTTAGGGGGATGGGAGCTCGCGGGAATCGTTACCGTGGAGTCGGGAGCTCCGCTCAATATCGGAGTGAATGGCCAAAACGTAAGCAGTATCTTAGCCAATACTTCGAACCGGCCAGATGTAACAGGCAGTATTTCCTATCCAAGAACTGCCGCTGCCTGGTTTGATACGTCGAATCTCGCGGCACCCGCATGTGCCACAGGCCCAGACTGCTGGGGCACCCTGGGGCACGACGCGATACGCGGTCCCGGTCGAGACAACTGGAACCTGTCGCTCAACAAGAACTTCGTGATCAGCGAAGCAAGAGGTAGTCGGCTTGAGTTCCGCGCCGAAAGTTATAACACCTGGAACCACACTCAGTTTAAGGGTGACTACAACAACGGCGGCATCAGCACGAACTTTGGAGCTGGCAACTTCGGCGCCGTCACCGCAGCGTTCGACCCGAGGGTGTTCCAACTTGGAATGAAGCTGATCTTCTAACGATTCTTGAAAGCTATCTCACATACCCCGCTCACACGCAGTTCTTGTGAGCGGGGATCTTTTTTGTGATGCGTGACACGCAGGTTTCCCCTTGTCGGCCCAACCAGCGGTTAAAGCTACAATTAATGGAAGATGACGAACAGGGTGCCGAGAAATTCTGACCACTTTCAAATATGAGAAACAGTAAGTTGGCACGGGTCGGGATCGCGCTGCTATCGTCGATCTTCTTGTTGACGACATGGGCCACCGCGCAAGCGTCTACTCCCGCCGATGCCATCACTCTCGAACAAGAGGGAGATCTGGCGGATGCTGCAGAGGTCTGGCGGAAAGTGATCCGCAAGAATCCTAATGACGCGGCGGCTTTGGCCAGTCTGGGCGTGGTTCTTTCGAAGGAACAGGAATATCAGGAAGCCGCTTCAGCCTACAGGAAAGCGATCGCCCTGAATCCGAAGCTGCCGGGCGTGCAACTGAATTTGGGCCTGGCGGAATTTAAGCAGGGACACTTCCAGGTGGCGATTGCTCCACTCCGCGCGGCCGCCGCCGGTGATCCGAACAACCGTCAGGCGTTTACGCTGCTCGGGCTCAGTTGCTACGGCGCAAAACGTTTTAAGGAGGCTAGCAATTATCTCAAGGTTGCGGCCAGATTCGATCCCACCAACGCCGAACTGCATAAAGTACTGGCGCAGAGCTGCCTTTGGGCAAAACAATACTCCTGTGCCCTGGACGAATTCCACCTGATCCTGCAACAGAACCCCGATTCTGCGGCCGCCCACATGCTGAGCGGCGAAGCATTAGACGGACTGAACAAAACTTTGGAGGCCATTGCCGAGTTCGAGGCAGCCGCCAAAGTGTCACCACGAGAACCGAACGTGCACTTTGGTTTGGGCTACCTGTACTGGAAGTTACACGAGTACGATGAAGCCAAACTCCAGTTTGACAGTGAGTTATCGATCGACTCCAACCATCCTTTAGCGCTGACTTACCTGGGCGATATCGCCATGAAGAACAACAATCCCGATGAAGCTCTGGCCTTGCTTAGAAAGGCAGTGGAAATGAAGGGCGACATACGCATCGCATATGTTGATTTAGGAGCCGTTCTTACACAACAGAAGCGATACGGGGAAGCAATTACCGCACTTCGGCGTGCGGTTGCATTGGATCCTACTCAGCCCGACGTACACTATCGTCTGGGGCGCGTTTATCGGGCAATGGGAAACGCGAAGGAGTCCAATAAGGAGTTCGCCAAAGTCCGCGAACTGCACGAGAAAGAAAATGAATCCCTCGCGTCCAAAATGTCGACAGCGCCGCCACCGCTTCCGCAATAAGAGTTGTGGATCAACTATGAAAGAGAACGAACTCACAATTTCTCGTGGGTGACTCCTCGCAGAGTTCGCCGAAACACAAGTTTGCTAACCTGAAATAGCGACCTTGGCTCCGGCTACCGCTGGTTATTCCTTGCATAGGGCGTGCGCGTCGCTTCAATGATTCGGCTTGAGCGATTCGACAAGCGGGTAGGAGCGGCTAGGAATCAGGTACAGATCTCGGGTTTCAGTCTAGTTTGCGATGGCCTTCAGCACGGTCTCCAATGCCGTGCCAGCCACAGGCGGCACTATCAGGGTTGCAGTCAGCGAACCACTGTTGACCAAGGCTTGGCCGGTGCGGGGCAATCCGTCCACCCCGAGGAAAGGCATGTGAGACTGTTTAAACATGGGCTTCGCTTCCAGTTGGTAATCATTGTCGCGGGTGATCAGAGACAGGATGACCTTTTAAGGTTCGTCATTGGGTTTCCCGATAACTCTCAGGCGGTCCAAGGTAGCTCGTTTTAACGCCGCCTAAGTCGACGATCAGCTTCTGCAATGCAATTCCCGGATCTACCATCCAAAATTTCAGCGTGTGATAACCAGATGTTGCCAGACGATGCGGTGACGTCACTTTGCGCACACTATCGGACACCGATTTCTCCCAATCGGCGCGCGAGTTGCGCTCCAGCGAATCGATGACCAGAGGAGATTCGTCATCAAACGAGATCGCATATCTGAGACCCCGCCCGGGCACAAAATTCAAGGTTGGAGCGAGAATCGCTTCGATATTAATCTGCCCGGCGGAAAACAGATAGATCCTGTATTCGAGACATGGAGAGTCTTGGGGAGGCATTACGCTGCGAGCCGTGACCGGAAAGATCGACATCGACGACAGCGTCCGGCCGTAGTCCGGGATTTTCTCCCAGTGCACCCATCGCGCGTCAATCTTCTTTGTGTAGTGTTCGGCTTCGATCGACACGTAACCATTGGCCTCCACAAATCCGCCGCCCCGTGAAGGCATGACGGGCGTTTCTGGATTGAACGCTTCCACCGTGACACTGACTCTTGTTCCGGCGCCTTCGATTGTCACCGAACCTTTGGACAGGCCATGGGGCGCCTTCCGCCAGTCCACACTCACCCAGAGGCGACACTCCTTCTCTATCAAACCATGTTCTGCAGATGATCCCGGCTCTGCGGAGTCGCGCGTCTGATCCAGCAGCATCCACGGCGCGCTGGATACGGCCGTGAACTGAAAGTGCATTGTCCCGCGATTAAAGACGTCGATATATCGCCGTTGCCGATTGAACTTGTCAAATTGAGGAAGGGCAGGTCCAGCAACCGAGCCAGGCCAAGCCGCACTCGTCCCTTCCACCGCGACACCGAAAGCGGCGGCAACTGGAAGTTCAATCTCGGCGACCTCAGGCATGACGTTTGTGGGCGGTTGATTCCAGGACGTGTATCCAATGTGAGTCTGATCCATCATGTGGTCCCACTTGCCGTGCGCGAGAGTGTGGTTGTAGTAGTGGGATAAAGCTGCATCGGCACGAAATAGCGCTCGTGCCTGCGCCGCGAGGTCGTTCGTTCTGGCCCGGCCTTGGCTCGCGTACAGCCGGTTCTTTCCCAACGTTACATATAATTGAGCGACCTGAGCGGAGGCTTTTGTTGGGTACAGCACGAGTTGGAAAAAAGCGTCACGCTCATTCTGATGCAGGTTTCGATAGATCCGTTCCGCCTTGCGAGAAATCGATTCCCACTCTTTCACCACGCCGTCCGCTTCGCTGTAGTCCACCAGGCTGAATGTCGTTGGTGCAAGAAGTTCGGGCTTCCGACGGCCATTGTATTTCGTGTAAGCAGAAATGATCTCCGCAATTTCGGTCGCGTATCTAGGTCCGAACTCGCGTTCGGCCCAATTTCTGGTATATCCGTGGATTTTCTCCGGCGACCAGCGGTCTGGATTCCACGCCAACGTGAGAAAGAACTCCATCGGAAACTCCATCGGTTTGAGGTCGCCCACGTTGACAATCCAGATTCGATCCGCTCCATAGCGATAAGCCAGGTGCATCTGCTCCCACACTTTTGTAATTGGAATTGTGTTGAGCCACTTGTAGGAACGCGGATCTCCCACGTAATCGAAATGGTAGTAAACTCCGGCGCCACCACTGCGTTTTCTTTCATCGTCGGTGGGCAGCCTCCGGATATTGCCCCAGTTGTCGTCACACCAAAGCAAGGTGACATCGTCCGGAACCCGCATTCCGTGCTCGTAATATTCCTGCACCTCCTTGTAAAGCGCCCAATCCTGTGGCACCGCCGCAAGGTCAGGATTCACGTGATCGACGATGATCTTTCGCTGGTCGGCCACGATCCGTTCCAATAGATTTACATTGGCGGCCATGTCACCGCCTTCGACCATGGGCATATCGCCATCGCCACGCATACCGATCGTGAAAATGCTTTCGTAGTTCTTGTTGCGCTCGACGCCTTCAGTCCAGAATCGGCGGAGAACATCCGCATTGGTCGCGTAGTTCCAAGCTCCGGTGCCGTGCCTTTTCCATTCCTGTTGCGCGCGCAGCATCGGCTCGTGGTGCGAGGTTCCCATTACGATGCCATACTCGTCAGCCAATTTTGCGCTTAGCGGATCGTCCTCGTTAAAAGCGTTCTCCCACATGGCCGGCCAAAGGTAGTTGGCTTTCAGCCGTAGCAGAAGTTCAAATACTTTCTCGTACATCTGGTGGTTGAGGTTGCCATACTTTTCGTGCGCCCAGCCTACTAGCGAAGGCGCCTCATCATTCAAGAAAATACCTCGATACTTGACCGCCGGCGGCCCTTGCGCGAACCTGCCGGCCTTCACAAAGAGAGTGTCCTTGTGAATGACGGGAACGTCAGCCCACCAATACCAAGGAGACACTCCCATCTGTTCGGAGAGGTCGTAGATCCCGTAGATCGTGCCGCGCTTGTCACTGCCGGCAACAATCAAGCCAACATCGACTCCTGGCAGAGGTTTCAGAACCACCTGAATCAGAAATGACTCCCACTGCCCAGCAATGCCGGTTACGTCGATCCTTCTTTGACGGATGAGCCGGTCGATCACGGCGTTCTTTCCAATGGTGCCGATCACGATGGCATTCGTTCCAAGTTGAGCTTCGACGGCAGCGATCCTGGGGCTGCGGCCAGTCACCCGGGCCACGTCTGCCTGGAGGTCTCGTGCAGCGCGCAACACTCCCTCGTGATCGTGCGGATCTACATAAATGACGGCGAGAGTTCTTCCACGCGCGATGGTAAAGCTGCCAGGCCGCGCAGTTGTTTCAACGTACCGCGACCGGCCAAGGCCCAAACTCTGTTGCGGGAAGGCGAGAAAGTAAATGGCAAAGAGAACAATCGCGACAAGACCCTTAGCCAAAAGAAGCGTGCGCGAATTTGACGCACCATGATTGTTGATCGACAAACAACGCATAGCTGAAACCATCGCAAATTTCGACGCTAAACGGCTCTAGCGAACCCCGAGCAGAATATCGACCGTAATCTGATCGAGTCGCTCGTACGGTAGGCGTTTCTTGGCAATCTTCGCTTTGTCGAAGCTGTATCCCACCAATGCGGCAAGATCTTTTCGCGAGAACTTTTTCACCGTCGGGGTATCGTTTGATTCCGTTTCGATCTGCTTCAAAATTTGCCGGACTTCCTTGTCGGCATTCCATTGCTTCGCCTTCTCCTTCAGGATGAGATAAGTTCGCATGCAGCCCCGGGCGAAATCCTTTACCCCGTCGTAGTCCTCCGTGCGATATGCATGAGCGTCGAAGTGCCGCGAGCCTTCGTATCCCACATCCTCCAGGAACTTCACCAGCCAGAAAGCGGCCTTGGGGTTATTCGAGCCAAAACGTAAATCTTGATCGAAGCGTCCGGGCGCCTGGTCATTGAGATCGACGTGAAAGAGTTTCCCTGCGTCCCAAGCCAGTGCTACCCCATGCATAAAGTTCAGGCCAGCCATCTGCTCGTGAGCCACCTCGGGATTGACACCGACCATTTCTGGATGATCGAGGGTTGCAATGAGCCCAAGATAATGTCCGATGGTGGGGAAATAAATGTCACTGCGCGGTTCGTTGGGCTTCGCCTCCAGCGCAAACTTGAAACCGTACTTTTTGTCGAGGTTGTACTCACACAGATAATTGATAGCGTCGCGAGTGCGCTGGACGGCCACGTCAGCCCGGCGACAGCCATCGGTTTCCGCCCCATCCCTTCCTGCCCACAGAACGAAGACCTTTGCACCCAATTCTGCCCCCAGATCCATCGCGCGGAGTGTCTTCTGGAGAGCGTAAGCGCGCACTTCCGGATCATTCGCGGTAAAAGCGCCATCCCGAAATACGGGATGGAAAAACAGATTCACGGTCGCCATCGGAACCACGATGTGATTGCGCGCGCAGGCTTTCTTGAAGTCGCACACGATTTGGTCGCGTTCCGCCGGCGTGGCATCAATCGGAACCAGGTCATTATCATGAAAATTCACACCCCATGCGCCCACCTCTCCCAAAAGATCCACCCGCTCTGGCGGAGACAGCGACTCGCGCACGGCATCTCCAAATGGATCCCGCCCGAGGTTCCCCACCGTCCAGAGACCGAAGGAAAATTTGTGTTCTGGCTTGGGTTCGTAGTTTCCGTTCTTCGACATAAGAGTGCCTCCCCATAATTAAAAACTCGCTAGACCGTCGAGAAAATGTCGCGCGTGGCAGCATATATCCTGCGATAGGCCGCATAGTTCTTATTGAGCGTAATTACGGCATCTTCATTTGGCCGAATCTTCTTTGCGACGCGTACCACCGCAATGCAAGCGGCATCCACCGAAGCCCATATTCCTGCGCCAACGCCTGCCAATAAGGCTGCGCCATACGCAGCTCCCTCTTCCGCATCGACAATTTCAACTTCACATCCGTAAACATCGGCCTGGATTTGCCGCCACAACGCCGACCGGGCACCGCCTCCGCCCAGCCGCACGTTTTTTACCGGAATGTTCATTTCACCCAAAATACTGAAGGTATCACGCAAACTGAAAGCGACTCCCTCAAGGATGGCGCGAATCACATCCGCCCTGGTGTGGGAGGCGGTAAGGCCCACCAGCGCGCCCCGGGCGCAAGGGTCCAAGTGGGGAGTTCGCTCGCCCATCAGGTACGGAGTCCACAAAAGTCCGTTGCAGCCCGGAGGAGCGGTCGCCGCCTCTTCCGTCAATCGTTCGTAAGGATCACGCCGATCGTTGTTGCTCGCCCCAAACTGATCGCGAAACCACCGCAGGGAGAGTCCAGCCGCCTGGGTAACACCCATGACGTGCCAACGACCGGGAATCGCATGGCAGAACGTATGCAGCCGTCCCTGACGATCGAGTGCCGGAGCATCCGTCGCCGCAAACACAACCCCAGATGTGCCGATCGTCACGCTGACTGCGCCCGGCATCGCAATCCCCATGCCGGCCGCTCCCGCGGCCTGGTCGCCGGCGCCCGCTACAACAGGAGTTCCCGCTTTCAAACCGGTGGCCATGGCGCCCGTCGTGCTTACTTTTCCGCAGACGGCAGGTGACTCATAGAGCACCGGCAACAAGCTTCCATCGATTTCACCTGCCTCCAACATCTCCGGGGACCAGCGGCGATTGGCAACATCCAGCAACAAAGTTCCGGAAGCATCCGCCATGTCGGTGGTGCGATCGCCGGTAAGCCGGTAGCGAACATAGTCTTTCGGCAACATCACCGAACGAACCCGCTTCCAATTGTGCGGTTCGCTTTCCCGCACCCACAGCAGTTTGGTCAGCGTAAAGTTCGTTAACGCCCGATTGCACGTCAGCTTGATAAGACGATCCGCCCCCACTTTTTCGGTCAACTCATGGCACATGCGGTCAGTGCGGACATCGCACCAGATTAATGCCGGGCGCACGACTTGCCCGCTCTCGTCTAACATGACGGCGCCATGCATCTGTCCGGAGAAACCCAGAGAAGCGATGTCGTCGCCCTTCAGTCCGGCACGTTCCAGTGCCCGCGGGACCACAACCGTACAAGCGGCCCACCAGTCATCGGGATGCTGCTCTGCCCAGCCGATTTTGGGCGATGCGAAGGGAGTATGCTCTTCCGTCGCGGAGGCGACCACATGTCCGTGGTCATCCACAATCAGCGCACGTGTTCCGCCCGTGCCGACGTCAATACCCAATGTGTAGATAGTAAGTCTCCTTGGCGATCGCTTGGGTCATCACAGGATTGTGATGTCTCGTCGCGTCGTGCCACAGTGGAGGATATTCCGTGTACGTTAACGAACATGATATAGTACCACCGATTCCCCGAACTACAAGTTTGTATTCGTTCCTTGGAGGTTCTTGTGCATCGGCATGGCTGCTTGTTGCTGACACATCTTCTTTGCGTCTCCATATTGTTTTCTCTTGCGGCTGAAGCGCAGGAAAAACTGCCGTATCGCAATCCCGCCCTTCCCGTTGAACACCGCGTCGCCGACCTGCTCAGCCGCATGACGATCGAAGAAAAAATCGCGCAGCTTGGCGGGACCTGGCAGAACCGCGATATCGAGCATGATGAGACTTTATTCTTTGTGGGAAAAAATCGCGAATTCATCCCCGACCGCGCGGAAGTCCTGCTCAAAAATGGGCTGGGAGGGATGTCACGTCCAAGTGAAAATCGTGGCCCTCGAGAAATGGCGGAGTTCACGAACACGGTCCAGAAGTGGATGCTCGAGCACACTCGACTCGGCATTCCTGTCCTCTTCCACGATGAGTGCCTCCATGGACACGTCGCGCCGAGGGGAACATCCTACCCCCAAGCCATCGCCCTGGCTTCGACCTGGGATACGGCTCTGGTGGCAAATGTCTTCTCTGCCACCGCACTGGAAGTGCGTGCCCGGGGAGTGCAGCAGTGCCTAGCGCCGGTGGTGGATCTGGCGCGCGATCCGCGCTGGGGACGCACCGAAGAAACCTATGGAGAGGATCCTTATCTTACGTCGCGCATCGGTGTCGCCGCCGTTCGCGGCCTGCAGGGCGACGGTCCCGCCATCGATCAATCGCACGTGATGGCGACGACGAAACACTTTGCCGTACACAGTCAACCGGAGTCGGGAACCAACGTCGGCCCCGGCAACTACTCCGAACGAGTCGTGCGCGAATACTTTCTGAAACCTTTTCAGTCTGCGATTCAGGAGGCTCATGCCGCCAGTCTTATGCCCTCCTACAATGAAGTGGACGGGATTCCAAACCACAGCAACAAATACTTTCTGGACAACGTGCTGCGCCAAGAGTGGGGATTCCAGGGGCTCGTGGTCTCCGACTATTTCGCGGTGCATGACTTGAACATCCTGCACCACGTAGTTGCGAACGACGAACTAGCGGCGAAGACAGCGCTCGAGTCGGGAGTTGACATGGAACTGCCCGCCGTCGCGACCTACCGGACTTTGCCTCAGCAGGTGCGCGACGGCAAGGTCTCCGAATTTTATGTGGACCGCGCCGTGGCACGCGTTCTGCGGGCCAAGTTTCTTGCCGGACTCTTCGAGGTTCCTTACGTAGATCCTGTGCATGCCGAGGAGGTGACCAATACTCCGGAACATCAGCAACTGGCGCTCGACGCGGCGCACGAAGCCATCATTCTGCTCAAGAATCAGAACCATTTGCTGCCTCTTGATCGCTCAAAGTACAAGCGAATCGCGGTGATCGGACCCAATGCGGCTGACGTCCACCTTGGCGGTTACAGCGGTGAGCCCGGCCGTGGCACCAGCGTTCTCCACGCCATCAAAGACAAAGTCGGAAGTGGTCGTGAAGTTCTCTACGCTGAGGGTTGCAAGATCACCGAGACCGTGCCTGATTGGAACGCCGACAAAGTGGTGCTCGGAGATCCCACCCTGAATGCGAAACGCATTGCTGAGGCCCTCCCGATAGCTCGTAGAGCAGATCTGATCTTGCTTGTGCTGGGAGAAAACGAGCAAACCTCGCGCGAAGCATGGGCTGCGAATCATCTTGGCGACCGTGATAGCCTCGATCTGCTCGGCAGTCAGGACGATCTGGCCAAAGCAATGGTGGGAACGGGCAAGCCGGTCGTGGTTCTGCTGCTGCATGGAAGGCCCAACTCGATTAACTACATCGCCGAAAACGTTCCGGCCATTCTCGACGGTTGGTATCTCGGCCAGGAAGGCGGGCGAGCGGTCGCGGATGTCCTGTTTGGCGACTACAATCCGGCTGGCCGGCTACCCATTACCGTACCGCGCAACGTCGGCCAGTTGCCGGATTACTATTATCAAAAACCTTCCGCCCGGCGGGGATACCTTGGCTCGTCGACTGCACCCCTGTTTCCGTTTGGATGGGGATTGAGTTACACGACGTTCCAATACTCCGGCTTGCGCCTCACGCCTGCCATAATTGGAGTTGCCGGTGAAACCAAGGTTTCCGTTGACATGAGCAACACCGGCAACGTGCGCGGCGACGAAGTAGTGCAACTGTACATTCGAGATGAAGTTAGCTCGGTTACGCGGCCCATCAAAGAACTGCGTGGATTCCGGCGAATTGCCTTGGAACCGGGAGAGACGAAAACTGTCGACTTCAATCTCGGATTTGATCAGCTCTCTTTCTTCAATCGAGAAATGCATCCGCTTGTAGAGCCCGGCACGTTCAAAATCATGGTGGGAGGTAATTCAGTCGATCTGATCGAAACCACGTTGACGGTTGTGGCCAAGTAAGGAGCGCAGCAAGCGGCTCCGGACCAACCCGGATTTGCGGGCGAGGAGGATCCGTCTGCCAAGAAAAGCAAAGACTGTTAGCGGCACAGAGCATCAAGTTTCGTGAAGGGATCCTGGGAGCGCGGAGGTTCCGGAATGTGCCGGGCAGCCATCATCTGCTCCAGGAAAGTGCCTGAAAAGTTTGACTGCACGATAGGCTCGATCGCGTAGACAGGATCACTCTCCGCCTCTGGCAATGTAATTAATTTGAAGCCGCGCTGCTTGAGCAGATCCAAAAGCCGTGGGAGCATGACGGTTTCGAAGCCGCCAATGTGCAGGAGCATGATTTGCCTTACGTCGTGCCCAAAGATCTTTTTTGCCATTTCCCGGCCACGGGAAAGCTCTTCCGTTGCTCCATCGATGTAGGTCTGCTTGAGCCACTCGATTGCCTGCGTGTCGTTCTTGGCAAGGCAGCGGGCGTACGGATCGTTGTAAGCATAATCCCCAAAACTAAGCGTGACTTCCGCTACCTTGTATCCGCGTTCCTGCAGAAACGTGCGGACCGCGTGGTACTTCTCAGGCGTGTTCCCCTCGTGCAAAAATGGAAACCGCAGCCAGTGCCAATCTTCACCGCCCATATAGGTCCTGAGCGGCGTCTCGTTGGCAAGGATTTCTTGCTCGAAAGCATCCACTGAATTTGTGTCTAGGTCCAAGTGTGAAAACGTGTGGTTGCCAAGGGGGAAACCCGCATTGCGCCAAAGCCCCAAGACCTGCGCGCTGCCGGGATCTTCTTCCATCCTTTTTCCGTTGACAAAACCATAGATGGGCGGTGCTGCGCCGTCTTGAAGCGCACGAATAATGCTACGGGCGATCTCCACACGAGAAAGTTTCCGCGGTAACGCCCCGTGCGCCGGAAGATCGTCAAATGTGAGCGCGACAGTTGGAGTGCCTTCTTCAGCCGACGTCAGCTCAGCAGCAGCCGGCGACATCGCGACCGTAGCCGGTCGGTTACGGCAGGATGCAAGCGCCGCCAGCATTAGGAGGGGAAGCATTAGCATGTTGACGATCCGGCCGCGAGTTGAAGATCTGGAAAGCGGTGTTGTTTTCTGTGAAGCCGTCATAAACTTGACGTCCCTAAAACTTACACTTTCGGCGACACACAAATCGTGCACACGTGTAGAGCGATCGATCTATGGTAATATACGCAGTCGTTAACGTACACGCGTGTCGATCACGATCATGACTGCCAAGGTCATCGGTTTCGAGAGCTTCGCTTGCTTGATTCGCCAATCTGACCGGACCGACATAGTCGCGGAACCAGCGCTCTCTACTGGCCACCACTAGAGGAACCATAATGAGGAATCAAACGGGGGAGCAACCAGGCAATGACAATGCCGGCGACGTTTGTCGTGACCCGCCTCGTGCATTTATCCGCGGTGGACGTCGTCATTATTGCTTTCTACTTCGTTCTAGTCCTGGGCATCGGCTTCTACCTGCGAGGCCGGGCAAATACGGGCGAAGATTTTTTCATGGCGGGCCGCGAAATGACTGCTTGGGTCGCCGGCCTTAGTTTCCTTTCCGCGAACTTAGGATCGCTGGAGTTGATGGGGTGGGCAGCCGCCGCGTATCAGTATGGCATTCTCGCGGTGCACTGTATTGGATCGGAGCCATTCCCGCCATGCTGTTTCTCGGCATCGTAATGATGCCGTTTTATTACATCTCCAAGACGCATTCCGTGCCTGGCTATTTGAAGCTCAGCTACGGCGAATCGAGCCGCAAGCTTTCCTCTGTTTCCTTCGCCTTCATGACGGTTTTGATGAGCGGCATCAACATGTACTCGATGGCTCTGGTCATGAAGGTGGTGCTCGGCTGGGACATCCATTTCAGCATCTGGGTATCGTCCATCACGGTTGCGATTTATGTTGCTTTGGGCGGATTGCGATCCGCCATTTTCAACGAAGTATTGCAGTTCATCCTGATCTGGGCGGCTGCGCTGTTGATCCCCATCCCGGGATTAATTGAGGCTGGTGGCTGGAACAACCTGAAACTGCAAATAGCCCGCAACGTATCGGCCTCAAACGACCCACCGAGAAGTATTCCGGCGTACCCACCGTTCCTCGGGCCCAAGTCAGCTCTTCCTGACTCAGGGTGTATGCTCGCTCCAACTCCTGGGCCGTGATCACCCGCGCAAATCGCGGGTTCGCAGTCCTTTCCAATGAAGGCATTCTCCGATTCTCCCGATTGAGGTTTGGCTGCGTACTCGCGCTACGGCAGGCTCTCGCGACGCGCGCTTAAACGAGTGTAGGAATCGTATCCTACGGGCTAAAGACCGTTTTGATCAAGACGATCTGCTGCCGTGGCTGCCGTGCCGATGCCGTTAAGCGGCGTGTTGCCACCGGAGGACAAGTGAGAAAAGACGGCACTGCCGCCGCTCGGCTTTCCTTGAATACTCTCTGGGGTTTTTCCTTGGGGCTCGATCTATGGTGGAATTTTACGCTTATCTCGGTGTAGGGCCAGCAAGGATCACCGATCCATGCGTAACATGATGCCTGCCATAAACGTTCACACAGTTCACACAAATCGATGTGGCGTTCACCACGAGTGCGAAGAAGCTAAGTCCTGTGAAGGCGAGAAAGACTCTGTCCAGTTTTTCGAGGCCGCGGCGCTCGAAACACCATATCCTGTCATAACCGACAAAACCTCGTCCGAACACGGTCACCCTTTGCACAAGTCTCGATCAGGGTGCGGCAGCTACAACGGCTTCAATGAACTTCAGCCCATTGGGCGTGCCCACACCCGTAACGGGGTCCCACCCTGGAGCGGTAACAAGCGACGTATCCGTTCCCCAGGTGTAGACCTCCCACTCAGGCTCCGGGTAAGGGAATAGGTTCAGTGCGCTCAGGAAGATTGTCGTATTCTCCAGCGGCTGTACCAGGTCAGCCGCGGTTTCGACCAAAGGAGGCGCGGGTGGATCTGTAATCTCTCCTCTCACGTTCACCCCTTTCTTAACCGGAACGAGATCTGTGATCGCGTCCGCGGGCAAGGAGTAAAGCATCGGCGCAGCCTGGCCGAGCGGCGCCTTAGCTCCGGCCGCCTGATTCGCGACGGCCCACATGCCGCTGAACATCGGCGTCGAAGCACTAGTGCCTCCCACCGCTGTGAAAACCTGCGAGCCATTGATTGTGAGAACAATGCTTACCTCGAGCATGAAGTCGGCAAAGTAGGAGATATCGGGAACCTGGCGGTACTCCTTTCCGAGCCTGCGCTGGAAAGCCGGTTCAGGCCAGACTGCGCTCGACCCTCCTCCCGATCCACCAAAAAAACCCAATTCTTGCGGCGGATTGAAAGGTCGTTCTTTGCCCCCATATGTGAGGACGGTCAAGTTGTTCCCCCAGCCCATCTGGAGCTGCATCTCGTTATTCCTGTCGAGAAATATGCTGGTTCCTCCTACGCCGGTCGCGTACGGGGACGAAGCCGGCATTATCACACTTGGGGGGACGGTGATTCCGAACGCCTCGTAGAACTCTTGCACGAGGTCTCCGCCGTCACCGGAAGCAAAGTTGGCGGAGATGCCCAAGGCAGCCGCCAGTTCTGTCACCTCGTATTCGGTCTGAAGCCGCGATTGCCCACCGTAGAGCAGATCGAGCAGTTCCGGAAAGCCCCAACTATTCGAGATTACGTATCCCAGATCATTGTTGGCATAGGGCGTAACAATCCCCTCGGGATTCTCGACTGCCCACAATTCCGCGATGTCCAGCGAACTCTCGTCAGGTGCCAGTACTAAAGCAATGTTGGCGCCAGGAGCAAATGTGTGAGCCCATTCGACATCGAGGCTGGTCTCTGCGTTCCCTCCGGCCTCGAGGCAAAGCGAACCGCAATGCGTCTTGCCGCCCGAGTAGTAAGTTTGAAAATTAGACGGGGTTAAAGGCGGCAACCCGTACGCCGACGAGAACGTGTTTGCATCCTGCAGGATGGTATCGGAACCCCATGGATCGACGATGATGATCGTCTGCCCGGTCCCATCCCAACCCTTGTTGTGAAGAGCGTTCAGCCCATAAGCAGTTTGCAACTGCGGCGCGGTATAGCCAATGCACGGATTGGTGTCCGTGCCCAGGACGTTACCGTAATAGGTCGCGGTAGGTCCATGCCCAGCCGAGGTAAAGGTTACTGTCTCAGCGGCGTGCAGGCAAGGGTTTTGCGGAGGTTGAAGATTCCCGATGGATAGCGGTTGCGACACCAAAGCCCTTCCTCTTCGGGAGTTGTGCCGTTCCGCCAGCGTTAGATGCGGGGTGAAATCAGTGAGACCTTCGACGCCCAGGATCACATTACCCACTGGACCCTGTACCGAGGCAGCGCCGCTGCTTACGCGATGGATGTTGTTCTTAAAATTCACCCGGCTCAATTGCACGTTGAAGGCATTCTGAACATCGCTGACGTGGCCCTCGGCGACCAGGTAATGGTTGAATCTGTCCGCGGCGGTTACCGTTAGATTGTGCGCCATCAGGTAGTCGCGCACCTGTGCCGCATCCTCCGCGGTCGGCGCAAACCAGGAGCGATACTGCTCGCGCGTCAGAAAGTGATGATAAGTTGGAGAACCCGGCAGATACATCAGGCGGACCAGTTCATCGAGCGCGGCCTTGTTGTGCTGCTTAAGCCACACGCTTACGGTAATGAGCTTGGAAGGATCTTCCGGTCCAAGGTTTTGTGGTTCCGAGACGGATGGTTTGGCGACGGCTTGGGCAAAATCGGACGCCACTACCAGAGCGAGTAGGACGAACATTGAGGCTGCGAAGATTAGAACAGGCTGGATAACGAACCACCATGACTTGCTGAACAATTTCATAAACAACTCCTCTGCAACAGCGCATCTCATGCTGTTTGGATCGTGTTGAAACTTGATAGGGCCGGCGACTTGATACATGGGGAAGTGGGGTCTCACTCAAATACTCAAATACCCCGGCAGAGGAAGTTGAGAAGCCGTGAGAAAAGCGGCTTCCGTGACGCTCCATGGATTTTGGGCCGGACGGTTTTCTTTGTCAAGAGGAGCAGATGTAGTGATGTGGCCAACCATCTTCAGCGATAACTGTTGCTCTCTGGGAGTGGATGAGATCTATCTGGGGAAAAAGCAAAAGTTCCTCACGGTGGTGAGCAACCTGGAGACGGGAGAACCGGTGTGGTTCGGAAGGGAGCGGAAGCAACAGACGCTGAACGAATTCTTCGAGAAACATCTGAGTGCGTTTCAACGAGGTGCGATTCGAGCGGCGCGTGTGGACATGTGGGAACCGTTCCGAAGAAGCCTGGAACAGTGGGTACCGGAGTGCTGGATCGTGTACGACAAGCTTCACATTCTGCAACATGCGGGCCAAGCGGTGGACGAAGTGCGGCAAGCCGAGTTCTTCCTCAAAGGAGGGGCAGCGCGGGATTTGGTGCGGGGCAAACGCTGGGTGCTTTTGACCAGCTGGCTCAACTTAGATCGCGGCAAGCGGCGTCAGTTGAATGCCCTGTTTGCTCTGAACCGGCGCATTTTCAAAGACCGGCCTGCGGCCCTTGGTCTACCTCGCGACAGGCCCGTGGATCTTTGCGGTGTGACTGGAATCACTGAATTCGTCGCACGGCTGAGCTAAATAGTACATGTCGTTCCCCGAAGAGCCTTTTCTCTTCACCTGGTTCCGGCCCTCCGCCGAATCGATCGGGAGTCTCGTCATGGCATCGCCATCAATCGAGTCATCCATTCCCCAGGCAGAAGACGAATGGATCCGGCAGTCCTCCGGGTTCTACGGATGCCCCGTATGCAAGCGGGGTCTAGAACCGGTGCACGATGGGCTTTCTTGCCATGCCTGTGCCAGGATTTACCCCATCCTCAGCGGGATTCCCGATTTCGTCGTGGTCAACCTCGAAGAGAGCGGGAACCGGACGCTGCACATCGTCGGAAAGAAGGACTGTTGCCCCCTGCTTAACTTCGCGGCATCCCTCTACGAACTCTGGGTGTATCCGGCCGTGTGCAACCTGTATGGCGGATGGCACAGCACGTCCTTAGAACAGCTCGCACATGACGTCTCCGACATTGTGGGATCGCGTGACGGGGTCATTCTGGACGTGGCCTGCGGGCCGGGAACTTACGGGCGCCGCATCGCTTCTGCGTCAAGGACCGTTCTTGGCATTGATGTCTGCATGAGCATGCTGCGGCAGGGCGCCCGTTACGTCGAAAGGGGACACATTCCCAACATTCACTTCGCCCGTGCTACGGTGGAGGCGCTCCCGTTTCGGGCGGCCCTGTTCGACGCCGCCATCTGTGCAGGATCGCTGAACCACTTCTCCGACACGGTCCTCGCTTTGCGCGAGATCAATCGCACCATGAAAGTCGGAGCGCCGCTCGCGGGGATGTGCTTTGCCCTCACCAACTCAGGCCTCTTCAAATACAAATCGATACGCGACCGCGCAGAAAAAGGCGGCGGTCACATCGACAGCGTCGCTGATCTCGAGCGCTATGTGGTCGAAGCAGGTTTTCAGGACTTTCGCCCCCACGCATACGGCTCTGTCCTGGTATTCAGTGCCCGCAAAAGGTCGGCAGAACATTAGAAGAGGGGTCCAGCTTGAGTAACCAGCAGGACGAAAGTGGACGCTTTTTGCAAGGCCCCGAATGCGATAGCAGGGGCCAATGCACTATGGCGCTCGGTTTCAGGCCTGCCACCGGATCGCCATTCGCTTCTGTTCGTGTTTTTCAGTTCAAAATTGGAGGTATCCTTTGGCCAAGAAGATCACCCCCGCAATCATGTTTCTCCTGTTGGTCGGGTCTCTCGGAATGGCTCAAAATGCGCTGCGGGAAAAAGCAAAGCCCGGCCCAGCGCCAATCGCATCGGATCTCGTTGACGGCATGGCTCAGCGCCTGAGTCACGATCTCAACGTGAGAACTGTCATAGCGGAGCCGATCAAAGTCGGTTCCGTCACGCTAATCCCAATCCTCATGGTCAACGTCCAATTCGGCACTGCTTCCACCAATGCACCGAGTGGAACCGCCCCACAAAGTCCCGAGTCTCAAGCCAATCTGTTTTATATGAGCGGTGAAGCGCGGCCTTTGGGCTTTGTCGCCATTACTGGGAAAGGAACTCGTTTCATTAACCTCGTTAAATCAGACGCAAAGTGAGGCTATCCCGTGAAGTCAAAATACGCATGTCTGTCAGCAGCACTCTTGCTATTCGCGATTCCATGCTGTGCCCAAGTGCCCGTGGAAAAGCCGCTGGGCGAGTATGACAAACTCGTTTCCCAGTTGAAGTCGAGCTCATTGGTGGGCGAGCCCATTCGTGTAGGCAGCACTGCCATCGTTCCCTTTGCTTCAGTGAATTTCGGCCTTGTTGGCGGCGACGCCAAGATTGCATCAGGCGGCGGCCTGAGTTCGAAAAACGTCCCGCTCGGATTTCTGGTCGTGGAAGGCGATGACGTGCGAGTAGAGTTTTTGAGCGAACCGGAAGACAAGCCCTCCGTTGTGCGTCAACTGCTTCAGGCTATTCTGGACCACAAAGTGGTCTTCATAGGAAACGGACTGAATATCGGCAATGCCGATGGAAATGTTCAGGATCTGGCTCCCCTGATCTCAAGTCTAGCAAAACTCATTGCCGAGGGGAATATAACAACTATAGGCAATGCCTTAAATCTCGGCAGTGTGAAGCCGCCCAAAAAAGATGCTGCACCAACCGAAGGGGAGCCCAAGTTACCCCAAGCAACCAAGCCGCAGTCCTCAGTTTCCTCCGGGAAACCGGCTCACTGACAACCTGACGATCGCGGTAAGGATACCGGTTTGCGAACTGGAAGCTGTTGGAATGATTGTCTGAAGGGGAAAAGCAAGAAGCAAGACCCTATCAGACCGCGTGTACCATCACGCGTAGCCTACGAGGTAGGAGCCGGGCGGCAACAAACCGTTCGAAGCCCTCGGACAATGTACCCATACCCGCAGGGGTAGCATCGGAACCGCGAGGCGACGGTGTATCTACTAGCACAATGTGCAGGAGGGCCTAGACTTGATAGCAAGGTCAGAATACACGAATGCTCGTAAGAGCACCCGCTCAGAGTGCCTTCGTGCGGCACACAGTCTACCGGCTCGCCTCAGTCGACTTGAGCAAAGGGGTTCAGTGCTTGTCGCCACTTCTCTGGCTGCCTTTGTAGGGGCTCGGCGGGTAGTGCGTCCTGGGCAGCCACTCGCCGCCTATGCTCTCGGCGACGACAAGGCGACCGCACTGGCAATTCTCCTGCCTTATCGGCCCCCTGCCGCGCTCTGCGTAGTCGGCCCTAAGCCTCCGCTTTGTTTCTTCGTCGAACCCCAGCCGGCATCGTTCAGGCATCGGAACTCCTCTGCCGAAAGTTTACTCTTACTTATCGTTACCGGCGGCAAGTGCAAGACTCAAGGCAAGCGGGTCGCGCTGCAATTGCGATTGAGTCGATGGCGATGTCGCAACCGGGAATGTGGGCAAACCATCTTCCGTGAGCGATTCGGCGAAGTGGTGGCTCCCTGGGCCCGGCGACGAGTCGGGTGGAGGAAGTCCTTCTCCTGCTGGGTCACCGCACGTGCGGACGTGCAGCCGAGTTTCTCATGAAACGCTTGGCGATGGCGGTCAGCGACGACAAGATACTCCGTAGGATTAAGCGCGGGGCCAGAGCGACGATGCTGATGCCCTGGTTAGTACAACTATCCAGCAAGCGCGTCTGCCCCACCGCCTTCGATGAAATAGCTCAGCACTGTTTCGCAGTGAATACAGCGTGTGTGCTGCTCCGAGTGGTGAGCCTGGGTTTTGCTCCGCACCGGGAATGAACGTAGACAGCTCGTGCACGTAACGATGTAGTAGTCGTCCTTGCCCTTTGGGAGCCACACCACAGCTCCATCAGGCTTCATGAGGGCTGGACGATGCTTTCCACGCATCAACCCATCGACTTTGTCGGATAGGTCCGCCCGGCTGTATGTACCCTTTTGAAGAAACTCATCACACACAACGTAGGGCGGACGGGTCCCGATTCCGTAGTCGCCGCTGTGACAGATCACGGGTATCTCGGGATACCGCCGTCTCAACACCGAAAGCAGTTCGAACGGGGATCGTGGTCGATTGAGCTCAACAAGATGTCGTAATTGTGCTGGACGCCCAATTTCGCGAAGGTTTGCACGATCTCAGGGAAAAATGGATTTGTGATCTCGGACACGATCAGCCAAGACTAAGACTATGACCGCGAACCAGTGCGCGGGCGTTGGTGTTCGGATAGTACCCCTCCTTTTCAATCACATTTCGAATGCGTCGGGCCAAAATGGGGTCGACTGTGGGCACTCGATTGATCACGCGCGAAACCGTCGCCGTCGAAACTTTCGCCAGCCTGGCGATCTCCCGCAGAGTTGTTCTCTCGGCTATAGTTAGCGCTACAGGTAGCGAATATTTGCCCCCAGATGATACACCCAAATTCTTATCCCGTTGCCGGTGAAATTAGGTCCAGTCTTTCTAGCGGGAGGAACGGTCGAATGTCAGGCGGAGAGCATACGCGTATTTGGCACCACGTTGAGCCATGAGCATCACATGGAGTCCGTCGGCGCGTTGATCGAATTGCAGTTTTGCATCGCCGTCCAGCAACGTAACGGATTGCACGCGTCCACCGCCCACGGCCGATGCGAGCGAATGAATGACAGCCTCGCCCCCGCTCGGCCATGCGAGTCCGATCGCGTAGAGCACATCGCCTTTTGTGGTGAAGCGGAAGTCCTCCGGTTTGTAGTTGGCAGTGTCGGTGTCGTGGAACAGTCCAGTGACCACTTTCGTCGGTCCCTCGCCATAAACTCGCCACGGGCGAGTCCCGTAGATCGCCTCTCCATTGACGTTCAGCCATGCGCCCACTTCGAGCAGCACCTGCTGAACCTCTTCCGGTATGGTGCCATCAGAGCGTGGGCCGATGTTCAACAGCAGATTTCCATTCTTGCTGACAATATCAATGAGTTGGTGAACGATGAATTCCGGCGATTTGAAGGTGTCATCCTTGATGTAGCCCCAGGATTTATTACTCACCGAAGTGTCCGTCTGCCAGTTGAGCGGGCGTATGTCCCCCAGTTGCCCACGTTCTAGGTCGAGTACTCCGGCTTGCTCCTGCATAGCATAGTCTTTGTAGTCGATGACCCCAGCGTGGTCGCCATATTTCAGAGAACGGTTGTAGTAGAACGCGGCGAACTTCGTGAGGTTCGGCCGGATCGAAGGCTGGCCAATCCACCAATCGAAGTACACAATCTCAGGATGATACTTCTCCACAAGTTCTACTCCGCGCGCGAGCCAGTCGTCCGCCCAGGCGGAGGAGACGTAAGTAAAGTCATCGTTGAGCGGCAGACCCCAAGGATTCATGAGCCAGGCATGAGCCGGCCCATAAAAGGCTGCATATTGGGGATCGTTAACATCAGAACGAATGTCCCGGCCTACGCCGAAGAAGAAATTGTGTTCCACCCGGTGCGACGATACGCCAAAGTGCATCCCTTCGGCGCGTACCGCTTTTGCCAGTTCGCCCGTCGTGTCGCGATGCGGTCCCATTTTTGCGACCGTCCAGTCGCTTAGGTCGCTGTCGTACATGGCAAAGCCATCGTGATGCTCTGCGACCGGCACCACATATTTTGCACCCGCCTTTTTGAACAATTGGGCCCACACCGCCGCATCAAAATGTTCCGCTTTAAACATCGGGAGGAGGTCTTTATAGCCGAACTTGTCCGGTGGTCCGTAGGTCGCGACGTGGTGCTTATATTCCTCCGAGCCCTGGTGATACATATTTCGCGGATACCATTCATTCCCGAAGGCAGGGACCGAATACGCTCCCCAATGGATGAAGATACCGAACTTCGCGTCCTTGTACCATTCAGGCACCTCATATTTGCGCAGTGATTCCCAGTCAGGACGGAACGGTCCCTGCTGGTCAACTTTGTCTACCTCTTTCAAGAGGGCGGCGCGTTCAGCGTCGTACTTACTGCTAGCTTTCTGCCAAATGTGGTCGATGCTTGCCGGATCTTCCGAGGCGGTCGGAGCGGTCGCACTCTGCGCATGCAGGTTGCAAAGAGTGCACAACGCCAAAACGACACCGCCGAGTTTCTTGCCAATTCCCTGTGGTGAGAGTGAATCCTGCGAGAGCATGACGTCTTTTCCTCAATTTGAGTGATTCAAGTTCCGCTGCATGGTTGTATTGCCGCCCTTCGCTCCGGCAAATGCATACCCTGCAATGACGATATACGCGACCAATGGGATAACGTAAGCCGGAGCAATGCTGTGGCGCAGTTCGCTGATCAGTCCCATGATCGGAGTGAGGACAGCGCCTCCTACGATTGCCATGACGATCAAAGATCCGCCGATTTTGGTGTTCGGACCAAGCCCCTTCAAACCAAGAGCAAAAATCGTCGGAAACATCAGTGACATAAAGAAGCTCGTCACGAACAATGCCCACAACCCGGCCCATCCCGGTCGCAAAATGGCGAAAGTAACCAGAAGAACGTTCACGACCGCGTAAGAACCGAGGAGTGTCTTGGGTACCACAAACCGCATAAACCACGCCGAGCTAAACCGTCCAACGCCAAACGCTGCCAGCGTACCAGTGAGGAAATATCCCGCGACTCTTTCCGGTTGGTGAGTGAACTCCTGAACGTATTGAATGAAATAGCTCCAAGTCCCCACTTGCGCGCCGACGTACATGAACTGTGCCACCACCGCCATCCAGAAATGTGGGTACTGGAAGAGTTCGCTAAAATGCCCACGGTCGCCACCGGTCTCATGCTCGCTCTGAATGCTAGGGAACTTCGTCCGCAAGATCAGCAGAGCCCAAAATATCGCGATGGCGCTCAGCACCACATAGGGTTTGACCACCCGCATGGTCTCTGATCGGAGATATGCGTCATAGAAGTGCTGAGTCTTCATAGCATCGATCTGCTGCGGAGCCAGTTCGACTCCAGAAAAGATGAACACGGTGCCCATCAGCACTCCGGTAATCGAACCGAGCGGGTTGAAAGCTTGAGAGAAATTCAGGCGCCGTTCAGAACTCGCGGGATCGCCAAGCTGAGCGATGAACGGGTTCGACGCGGTTTCGAGGAACGAAAGCCCACTAGCAATCACGAATAGGGCGAACAAGAAGAATCCATACCGGCCCACAATTGCAGCCGGCCAGAACAGGAGAGTGCCAACGCCAAACAGCAGTAAGCCGATCACAAATCCCGCCTTATATCCGAGCCTTCGCATGAGAATGGCGGCCGGCAGCGCGAGGAGAAAATAGCCCATGTAGAAGGCTGACTGAACCAGTCCCGCTTCGAAGCGCGAGATTGCAAATGACTTCATGAATTGCCGGATCAGTACGTCGTTGAGGTTGTTCGGAATGCCCCACAAAAAAAAGAGAGCCGTCACCAGAATGAAAGGGACAAGATGCCCTGATGGAAACAGCGGCGAGGGCTTCATTTTGCGTTCCACCATTACGGCTTTGTCGTTAGCCATTTGCACTGGAATTGCCCCTAGCCCCTAGGTCTGACGAACTAGCGTCATGCCTCAATCGAGACAGACCATAATTTTCTTGAACCGTGATGGATTCTCAGTCCATGAACGCAATGCATGTGCCACTTTTTGAAGAGGAACAACCAAGCTCACAGCCTGATCTACAGGAAAGCTCCGTGCCTCTAAATGCCTGATCACGGCCTGAAAATCCTCCGGTTGCGCATTTCGCGACCCGCAGACGTCCAATTCCTTCTGCACGAAGAGCCTGGTTTCATAGCTCACCGGTTCTTTGGTATCCCCGATGTAGATAACCCTACCGATAAATGAAATCTCTTCGACAGCAGCTCGGAATGTCGCCGGTGTACCAATCGCTTCGATCATGACGTCAGGGCCGCGCCCCTCCGTAATTTCCAGCAACCGATCGTGCAACGATTCTCGCAAGCTGTTAATCGTGTGAGTTTCACCTGCCGCCCGCGCAAGTTCCAGCTTCTCGTCATCCACATCAATGCAAACCGTGGAGGCACCCCAAGAACTCGAAGCAGCGACCGCACCGAGCCCCACTCCGCCGCAACCCATAATGGCGACCGTGTCCTCGGAAGTGACACGTCCATGGGACACCGCATGAAATCCCGCTGTCAGCGGTTCAACCAGGCACAGTTCCTTCGGGGAGAGCGTTGCCGGATACAGCTTCGCTCTCGGCATCGCGATGAATTCGGTGAGAGCACCGTCCCTTTGCACTCCGAGAGTTTCGTTGAAATGGCAGGCATTCGCACTTCCCCACGATACCCATTCACCACGGCTTGTGTAAGGGCAAATAGCCACGTCCATCCCGACGGAGAGCCCGCTGCCCCCACCGGCGCCTCGCACGACCGTGGCCGACACTTCATGCCCCGGAATCCGCGGAAAGGACACTAGGGGGTTCAGCCCACGAAAGGAATGCAAATCGCTCCCGCAGAGTCCCACCATCCGGACCTTTAGCAATATGTCTCGATCCGTGGTCACTGGTTCCGAAACCGTCTCGATCGATGCCTGACCTGGCTTCTGAAGTACTACTGCTTTCATGTTGAACGTGGATCTCCGGGATTAGATCGACGCTTTTCCGCATGTTTTGGAGCCTTCCGGCGTCGATCTCCGGACCTCATTGCTGCCCGAAGCCGCTTCTCGGCCTCAGTATTCCAATATCCGCAGTCCAATTCGAAAAACACGGATGTATACGGAATTTGCATGTTGGTTTTAATTACGAGCATTCGGAACTTCTCGCCGGCACGATCAAGCCTCGAGATGATCTCTTCGTGCGGAAGGACGCGGACCTCCTGTCCCTTAAGAAGACTGCCGAGATTCTCGCGGTAGGAACCGATGCCCTGCGCGTCTTCCTCACGAACGAACCCCAATTCGGCGTCCGCATAAACGTTTGGTTTAATATGCTTCATGTCGCCGAGAATTGCGACTGCCCTTTGCACGACCCAACTTTGTTCCTCATCGACCACAATAGTTTCGATTGCGTGTCTGGACTGTGCCGGATACGCCGAGTCCGCGATCACGAGCCAGTTGCGATGTCCGTACAGTTGCAGCCGATCCTTCAGGATCTCCTCCCAGTTTGGCATCATTTGAGTGCCAGTTCCTCATCCGAGCAGACCGCAACTTTGCCACATTTGCCGGAAGCCATGAGGGCATAAGCATCTGCAGCGTCCTCAAGGGCAAAGCGGTGTGTGATGATGTTGGCGGGATGCAGATTCCACCGTACGAGGCGCTCGACCAATTCCTCCATCAGCCAGGTCGTTGTCACCCACGACCCATAGATGGTCTTCTGATCGTGAATGATGTCGGGGGACGGATTGAACTCAACTGTCCCTCCTTCGCCCACGAAAGCAATTCTTCCCCATTTCCGAGTGGCCCGAACCGCCGTCGCACGAGCCGTTGCATGTGCAGAGCAGTCCAGCGCGCGTTCGACTCCACATCCCCGCGTCAGTTCCTTGACCTGAGTCACGTTATCTGCGCCTGCTCGTAGGACAAAGTCACATAACTTGAGAGACTCTGCTAATTGCAGGCGCTCGGGGACGATGTCAATTCCAATGATCAGTTGGGCGCCGAGCTTGCGACATAGCGCCGCCGCTGCGAGTCCCACTGGTCCCAGACCGGTGATGAGCACAGCATGGTCGCCATTGATTCCAACTTTTTCGATCGCTTCATAAACCGTCCCGAAGCCACAAGCAACCTGCGCACCGTCTGCGTAGGAAAGCTCGTCGGGAAGCGCGATAAGATCTTTCTCTTCCGCAATCATGTAGTCGGCCATGCCGCCATCGCGCTGCCAACCGTACGCACGCCGGTACTTTTCATTCGTGCAGGAAATCATGTATCCGCGGCGACAATCGTTGCAAACGCCGCAGCCGGAAATGTGATACACGATCACTCGGTCGCCGACACCAAAACGCCGACAGCCGGGGCCAATCTCCACGATTTGACCGCTTGGCTCATGGCCGGCAATCACTCCTTGATAGCCCTCTGGCCCCTTCCCGAGGTGCTCATGGTAGATGCAACGAATATCCGAACCACAGATGGTGGAAGCCTTTACTCTAAGCACCACCTCGCCATGGACAGGATGCGGCTTGGGCAAAGTGCGGAGTTCAACGCTGCTGTTTCCGGGCAGAAATGCGGCTTGCATGTTCTGGTCCATTGTCTTCACCGATTGGAGTTCAAGCGGACAGCCTACTCCAGAAATCATGGTGGTGTGATCTCGCCATTCAAGTCCCAGAGATCCTCCCAAGACTGTCCATCTTTCCAGAGAAACACCTGGCCTTTGATCAGCCGGCAATTCCGGTCAATCGTGCTGATCTCTCGCATTTCATTTTTAGTCAATGGTTCGCTGACGACGGCTTGGAGATTGACTCGATAATGGTTGGTAGAAAATGGAATAGGCACCTGCCCGCGCTGAACAGCCCATTTGACGCAGACGATAGCCGGATGCACCCGCAGGAGATTCGCAATTTTGACAATCACTGGGTCTTGAGTCGGCACAGTATCCTCGGGTGTACGGTCTCGCTCCGGCCGTGCCGGAGACCCGATGGGGCAATATCCCACCGGCACCATGCCGTTGGTCCGCACGAAATCGAACAGCGCTGGCTGCTGAAAATGAGGGTGCAGTTCCATCTCATTCACTGCGGGCTTGATGCGAGCGTCGTGCAAGAGAAGCTTCAGTTTCGGGATCGTCATATTAGACGTGCCAATGTGACGGACCAGTCCCAGATCGACCAATTCCTCCATCTTGCTCCAAGTCTTCATGAAATCAGCATGGATGTAAGGTTTTGCCTGGTTGCTGCGGGAGGTTGCATCGCACCCCGGTGGATGGAAATTCGGGAACGGCCAGTGCACCAAGTAGAGATCTAGGTAAGTGAGCCTTAGGTCTGAGAGCGACTTTCGACAGGAAGCGATCACGTCATTTTCGCCATGCCTGTCATTCCACAACTTCGACGTGATCCACAACTGCTCGCGCTTAAGATTCCTTCGCAATATCCGCTGGAGTGCGTATCCAATCTCGTGTTCGTTTCCGTACACCGATGCACAATCGAAGTGCCGGTACCCAACCGCGGCCGCACCTTCCACCGCCGCTGCAACTTCGCCTCCCGCGACATGGTCGGAGCCGAAGGTTCCCAAGCCGATCGCTGGCATCTTGGCGCCAGTGTACAGAACCTTCTGGGGCACAAGTGCAGGATCAACAGAACCGTTAACCACCGGCCCTGACGCGCTCTGAACTTTCATTCTGAACTCCTCAGATTCCATAATCGGAATCTCGAGTCTTCTGATCTGAGTCAATTCCCGAGGCAAAGCGTGGGATCTGTACTGGGAAGGACAATAATCGGTAAAGTTATCGATGTCAACAGGAAGCCGACTGCAGTTGTGTCATTGGGGCAACAGCTTCATAGGGCTCTCGTGGGACTTTTTCGGTAAAGTCATCCAAATGGAAAGCGACCCCATGAGGTTCTATATACTGAATAACGATCTATGAGCACCCGAATGAAGGACATTGCCAGAGACCTTGGGGTATCGGTGATCACCATTTCCAAGGTCCTGCGCAATCATCCTGATGTGGGAGACGAAACTCGGGAGCGAGTTCTAGCCCGCGTCAAAGAGCTTGATTATCGTCCTAACCTAGCAGCACGCAGCCTCGTCACCGGACGAACGTATTTGGTCGGGTTGGTTGTTCCAGACCTGCTTCACCCCTTCTTCGCAGAAATCGCCAAGTCCCTTTCCGATGTCTTGAGGGACAGCGGCTACTATCTGATCGTCTCTTCTTCTGAGGAAGACCCGGATCTCGAGGAACAGGAGATCAATCATCTTCTAGCACGCCGACTCGATACGTTGATCATTGCCTCATGCCGCTCGACCGTCGACGTCTTCTTCCGAATTGAAAAACAAAGCACGCCTTATGTTTTGATCGATCGAAATTTACCCGGTCTTTCAGCGAACTTCGTTGGCGTAAATGATGAAGCGGTCGGATTGCTTGCCACCGGGCACTTGATCGATATCGGCTGCAAAAGAATCGCGCACATTCGTGGGCCGGAGACCAGTCCCAGTATTTGCCGCGTGGAAGGATACAAACGAGCCCTCGCCCAAGCCGGCCTGAAAGTCGCTGACGATTACATCGTCACCGAACGGAAGGGAGATGTGGGAACGAAACAACGGGGGGCTGAGGCGATGAGCCAGCTCTTGAGTCTTAAGCCAAGACCCGATGGGGTGTTCTGCTTCAACGACCCGCTAGCGATGGGCGCCATGAATTACGCGCTGGATCAAGGGTTACGCATTCCGGAAGACATCGCGGTAATTGGTTGTGGAAATCTTCACTACGACGATTCTCTACGTGTTCCACTTTCAAGCATCGACCAGCATAGCCGGCGAATTGGTGAGGAAGCTGCGCGTGTCGCGCTCCGGATTCTGAATTCGAAGGTACCGCCCAAGCCTGAAACCGTCGTGCTACAGCCAGAATTAATTGTGCGCAGGTCGACCCAACGTCGCGGAGCTAAACGTGCGTCTTCGAAACCACGGGCACGGGTGTAGCCATCCCGGCAATACTCGAGCTGAAATCTGGCGCCTTGCCCGTGGAGTTGCGTTCGGGCCGTCCCGACGGTCTGAGTTCGCGTCAATAAGTTGCTGACGTCAAAGAGCCGTGCGGTCTCGTGGCGGCCTTGCCGTGGCTGGATAAGATTCTTGATGGCCATCTGGTATTCGGCTATTTCTACACAACGCCCAAAAAAGGACTAATTATCTGTATGTCATTGAGTCTACAGGTTGTACGGCTCCTCTTTGCAATCTTTGAGGGGTTGACTGCTATCGGGAGTAGGTGTCAGAAGATGGCAACCGCTCCCGGCGCTTGGAGATCGTTACCGCCAGCGAGATCGGCGATCGGTTTGGATTACCGCGCTTCACCGAACAAGACCGGCAGCTCTATTTCGACTTGAGCCCAGTCGAACAGGCACTGACCAGGGCATTCAACTTTCCGGTCGCGGCGCATTTCGTGCTGCAACTCGGCTATTTCAAAGCGATCCTGCGTCCGCTGATGGAGACGACGTCGAGATTCTCATTGTCTCCAGATCACTCGTGGCGATGGTCGAGGCCGACCCCGACCGGAGTTCCCGGACAGTTTTGGGTGCATCCAGGACAGTCGCGCTTTCTGTCAGGGTTTCTTTCGCTGGTACAACGACGCGCACCGTCACTCGGGCGTCGGCTTGTTGACGCCAGCGACGGTTCACTTTGGCCAAACGGAAAACGCACTCCGGCAACGCCAGGATGTACTCGACGTTGCTTACCAACGTCACCCAGTGTCGTGTTGCTTTATTGAGTAGAGTGCGTTTGCTGATTTTAAAAGACTTCCATGCATCCGAACGGCTGGAATTTTTCTTTATTGAATATAGTTTTTCCTTCATTAATAGAGTGCGCGTGCCGCATTCTGTCTGCGTCGGATAGTCGGCGAGTAGTCGCTGACAGAGTGGCAAGAGTCTGGCACGGCGGCGATTGGCGAGGAAGCCGAAAGAGCGGATGCGGACAAAGCCGCGGGGCAGGACGTGGAGCAGGAAGCGACGCAGGAACTCTTGCGCATCGAGCGTCATCATTCTCTTCCTATTTCCGTGGGCATAATCCTTCCAGCGGAAAGTGACCTGATCGTGTTCGAAAGCCACGAGGCGATGGTTGGTGATGGCTACGCGATGGGTATATCGGGCGAGATAGCCGAGCACATGATGGGGACCACCGAAGGGTGGCTTGGCATAGACGACCCAGTTTTGACGGAACAAGGGACGCAAGAAGGAGCGGAAGGCCTTTTCGTTTTCGAGCGGCTTGAGAGTTCCAGCGAAGGTGAGCTGGTGTTGCTGGAATCGGCGTTTTAAGCCGGCGATGAACTTGCCACGGAATACGCGACTCACGGAACCTTGTAGCAACGGACCCGTCGAGGGACACATTAACCGTCTTAAAACACTCAAGCGCCAAATGTACGAACGAGCGGGCGTCGAACTGCTCCGCGCCCGCTTGTTGCCCGAGTCTCGTTTTAACTGGACAAGGCGTGCACCAAACCTGAGCCAGAACCAAGTAAGGTACAGCGCGGCAACCGCATTCCCCAGGTCATCCCTGAGGGGGAGCACAAACCGACCTCAGCCATGTGTACAATTGGGTATGAAACTAAAACTCCCACCCGGCTCTTTCGGGGCGTACCTGTTCGATTGCGATGGCACGATCGCAGATTCGATGCCGCTTCACTACATCGCATGGAGTAAGGCCCTTTCGGAATGGAACTGTGAATTCAACGAAGACCTCTTTTATGCTTGGGGCGGTAGGCACGTGGATGAGATCGTTGCGGCTCTCAATGACAAATATGGGCTGACAATGCCGGTGAAAGATGTGTCGAAGAAAAGAGAGGAATTCTTTTTCGAGATTCTTCCTCAGCTGCAGGCGGTTCCTGAAGTGCTGGAACATATCGAAGCTAGCCACGGTCGCATTCCTTTTGCCGTGGTTTCGGGAAATACGCGAGATTCGGTGACCGCTTCGTTGCAGGCACTGAAACTTCTCGATCGGTTTGATACGTTAGTTTGCGCTGGAGACTATGCAAAGAGCAAACCCGATCCTGAGTCGTTTTTAATCGCTGCCTCCAGGCTTGGTGTAGTACCTGAATCTTGTCTAGTTTTCGAGGATACAGAGATGGGTATTCAAGCCGCAACAGCGGCCAGAATGGCGTCGGTGAAGGTCCCTCCGCCGTGGCAAAGGGTATGACCTCTGCCGAATCAGGCGGCAAATCCCCAACCGAAAAGATTCAGCGCGTAGGAAGAAATCGTTTAAGATAGGGCACAGCGATTTGGCGAATTGCCCTCGTCCTGTAGCTCATTTGACCTTTCCCAGAAAGGCTCGATGCTGCCACTTCCCTGTGATTTCCGAATTCGCGAGCGTTTTGATGTAGATCCCGCCGACCACGGAACGCGCCTGGAACCCCACTTGCTTACCGTCGATTGTTTCGTACCAATCCGTGAGCGGGACCCGCGTCGGTGTTTCATTCAGCCACTTCGCTATAGGGGCGATCAGCACTCGAAATTGATCGGCCGAATCGGCTAGCGTTGCGGTCCATATCTCCCAGTCTAATTTCGTATAGGTCTTGCGGTTGTCCAACGGCAGTCCGTACTGGTTCAGATGGTTTTGGTAGAAGGCCAGTTCCGTCTGCCGCAGACTGGGAGGAAATAGTTTGAGATCGAGTATTTGATCCCACACAAGGTTGTACTTCTGGCTCCAGGTTCCAGGCTTATCGAAGGCCAACTTGTAATGGTCGCCGTCCTTGGCTAGGTCGCGGTAGGGATGCGGATTACTCCGCACCCCCCGCGCGGATCCGGACTTGAGGAATTGCCTCATCCGGCTCTTGCCTTAGGTCGTGACGGGCACGCGGCAGGAGGGATAGTTTCTGATGTCAAGATCAAGCACCCAGTTCACCTTCTTCCTATGTATGCCCACATAGAGCTGGTCCAGCGCGTTATGCTGGCTTCGCCCCGGTCGGAATCCATACGAGAAATCCGCAAAGTCCTCCTCGTAGATCGCATTCAATACCTCCACGACGGCCCGTTGGACCAGCTTGTCCTCCAGCGTCGTCACTCCGAGCGGCCGCAGCCGCCCGTCGCTCTTGGGTATGTACGTCCTACGCACCGGCTTTGCCTGATACGCTCCTCGCTGCAGCCTAGCGGAGAGGTCCTGGAGGTTCTGCTCGAGGTCCTCTAGGTACGGCCGCCACGTCTCGCCATCCACGCCAGGAGCGGCTTCTTTCTTCAGTTGGAAGAAAGCCCACTCCAGCATTTCCGAGTCATAGACATAGTGGAACAGCGCGGTGAATCTGGTGTCCTTATCCTTTCGTGCTACTGCCCGTACCCGCTCCAGCACACTGTGCACGTCTACCCGGCCCTGTGTCCGGAACGCGTTTTGCTGTCGCAGGTTCCCCTCGACCAAACCCCTTCCCTCCATCCTCTCCGCCGCCGACGTTCCGGCCTTGTTCGAGGACTTCTCCGGTAATACGGGCTTGTCCGACTTCCCGTGTTCGTTCATCATCAGCTCCTGTCTATAGACTTCCCGATGCGGCCCGGTCACTGCTCACCGGGCGAACGCGGGATCTCCCGGTTCCCGTGCATAGCGCGTCCATACGTGCCAGGGTCTTCGACCTCGCGGGACCCCACAGCACCTTGCGATTAGCGGTGCTGCAGATGTTGCCTCCCGCATAAATCCAGAACGTCGGCGTCCCGAAGTTTAAAGTGATTTCGCGGCTCAATAGCCCGGCCCGTATTTCCCCTGTCAACGCTTCAGCCAGTCCCTCACGGGGCTCGCCGCATGACTCGGAGCCAGTGTGGTTCGCTACACCTTCACTGTGTGACTCTTTCATTCACCACGCTTTGCCGGTCTCCCGGCGCTTTCGGATTCCCACTTTGCCGCCATCTCCTTCGCCTGGCCGCGTAATCGTCGCTTATAGCCTTCTTGCCCAGACCGCGTGCCATCATCGCGTAGGCTCCCAAACCTTCGATCGCTTTGATCGACAGGTTTGCGTTGTGCGCCAGATGACCGACGAAATCGTCCGTTGACAGCTGGTTTTCCGGATCTAAGCCCTTCTGCAGCAAATAGTCGGCCCATTTTGTGAACAGCGGCCAGTACTGCTCGGCGACGTGCCAGTCTCCCTCGGCCTGGCCGTGTGCCGCCGCCAGAATCAGCAGGTTGCCGCTTTCCTCCACGGGCATCTGATCTTCTTCGTTATGCTCGCCACCGCCATACACTTGTCCATCGGCAAGAGGGTATTGGCCAAGATCGTGCGGCGCGAAGGGCCACTTCCAACGTGGCAGTGTCGCATAGTCGAAAACTGGTTTTAGCTGCGCCTCGAGCAGACGCGGATTCAGGAGCAGGAAGAGGGGCGAAGAGGGATAGAGCACATCCACCGTGGCGATACAACCGTTGCTGAAGTTCTCCTTGGGAAACATGAGTGGGGCACCATCCACATCCGCGACTAGTTCGTAAGCGGCCAGCGTTTGCCGGTAGGCCACTGTGGCAAGGCCGGCATATGAGTTTCCGCCTGCACGTTCCAGGTCCGCGGTGAGTTCGGCGTCGAATCGTGCGCTCCGCGTCTCCAGCTCTGAATAGTCGTTTTCCGCATCTTCGAGCATCTGCTCGATGGACAGGCCATCACGTTGCCAATACTCGTGCAACCTGCGTCCCAGGTACTCGATCGCAAATCCTTGGGTATACGACACCAGTAAGTGGCGGCTCACAACTCTCGCACCAACTTGGCCCAGCGGAAACATGGCTGCCAGGTGTGCAGCCCCCGTCTGCGGCGTACGTGGCATATCGATCTGGTCAGCGTCGGGGAGTTCCATTCTCGAGAAAGTCATCCAATGCGCTGGGGGACTGCGCAGTTTCCGCTGACTCGGTATCAGGCACGGCCAAATGGAAATATCCCCAGTCGATGCGCAGATCGTCGCCCGACCGATTCAAAACCTCCTGGTCACGCGAGCCCACATTCAGCACCGTCAGCCCTCTTGCGCGAGAACGCCCCCACACTACCTGTTGATCGGCACTGTTAACCGCGATACGCGGGTCTATGTCCAGATAGACATCCACGTCGTGACCAACACCGTCCGTCGCATGGATATTCCACGTCACATATGTTACGGGCCGTGACAAAACATTGATATCTTCCGGAAGCGCCGGAGTGAAGAACGTCAGCTCCAGACCGATGCCACCTCCTTCGAATTGATAACGAGTGTGGGTCGGCGTGACTTCTTGCAGGCGCTGGCGAAGAACTGGAGACCGTTGAGGCCGAGCCCCCAGGAAGCGGTAACTCTGTCCGTCAATTCGCACTAGGCCTGTCAGCGGCTGCTCCGCACCAGTCCAGTGCTTTGTGTTCTCGTCTGTCAGATGGTCGCCCATCGACCAGATGCTGAAGTACGGATTGTGCGTGATCAGGGGAGCCGCGGGCGGTCTGGTTTGTCCGGCTGCGGCCACGCATCCGGACAGAAAACTTCCCACCAAAAGAGACAGTCGTTGAACCGCCCCCAGCTTCCAGCGGTCGTCACGAAAGTTTCTTCCCCACGGTTTTCTCACGTCGCTTCCCTTCTTAAAAGAACCGACGACAGACATCATTTCACTTCTAACTCATACGAACCCGATCCGAGGGGTATGACGTAGGAATCAGATTCTGGGTGCGCGGTCACCTGATGCCCATCCCGCGTCACGTGCGCATTCGGAATCGCGGGCAGGAATATTTTCGCGGTGGTATTGGCTGGTATCGTCACGTTCAACTTAAGCGGTCCCGTGGGTGTTCCAGTCCAATCACTCACGATGCGTCCGTATGCGGAATCGTATTCCGCGCGCGCGTGAGTGATCCGGGCGTCTGGGCGGGGATGAATGATGATCTCCTTATAGCCAGGCGCCGTTGAATTCGTATCGATTCCGGCCACGTAGCGATAGACCCACGCAACGACAGAGCCGAAGGCGTAGTGATTGTACGAATTCATGGCTGGATCGCCAGTGTCGCCGTTCCAACGCTCCCACCAGGTTGTAGCGCCTTTCGAAAGCATGTAACCCCATGATGGATAGGTTTCGTTCAAGAGGAGACGGTACGCCACGTCGGTCCGTCCGTGATTGGCGAGTGTGAACAGAAGATAGGGCGTTCCAAGAAATCCTGTAGAGAGGTGCCAGTTGCGTGACTCAATGTCTTTGACCAAGTTGTTCGTCATCGCTGCTTCGAGCGCTGGAGGAGCCATCTTGGTATAAAGAGTCACGACGTAGGCAGTCTGCGTTCCGCCTTCGACCACGCCGTTCGGCTTCACATACGCTGCCTGATAGGCCTTGCGGATGTTCTCGACGAGGGTGGAATACTTCGTTGCATCGTCATCTTTTCCAATGGCGTGAGCCATGTCGGACATCATATTAGCGATTAGGGCCCAATAGGCGGTCGCGAGCAGGTCCTTCGGAGTGTTCACATCGGGTGCAAGCCAGTCGGCAAAGTTCGCCCCTCTTCCTTTCTTGCGCAGGAAGTCAGGATTCGCCTTTGCGATGAAATCCATCCAGCTCTGCATGGCATCCCAGTTCTCCACGATGATGGAGCGATCACCGTACTGGATCCAGGTTGTCCAAGGGAGGATCACGCCTGCATCTCCCCAGCCCGGGGCGCCCCTGCTGCCAACGGGGCGCAGCATATCCGGCGTGACATTCGTGAACTCTCCCTCGGTGGTTTGCGCGTCGGCGACGTCATTCATCCACTTATGCGAGAAGGCTTGAATATCGAAGTTGAAGGACCCGGTGCGCCAGAAAACTTCCGCGTCGCCCATCCAGCCGAGGCGTTCGTCGCGTTGCGGGCAATCCGTCGGAATGCTCAAGAAATTGCCGCGTTGTCCCCACAAGCCGATCGACCACATCCGATTCACCAGTTCGCTAGAGGTCGTGAGCTGCGCCGTAGGTCCGCCACTCAGGCTGTTGACCACCTCGCCGGTCAGAGCAGAGATGGTCGGCACACCCGGATAGCCCGTGACCTCTACATAACGAAATCCATGAAAGGTGAAGTGCGGGGTGAACGATTCTTCTCCGCTACCACGCAGTACGTAGACGTCCATGGCATCGGCGTTGCGCAGATTCTCCCGGTAAATACTTCCGTCGGGATTCAGGATTTCGGCGAAGCGCAGACGGATCGACGTCCCGGCCGGCCCCGTGGCCTTCAGTTTCACCCAGCCAACCATGTTCTGCCCCATGTCAAAGATGTAGGTGGCATTTGGCATCTCCTTAAGGCTCTTCGGCGTGAGCGAGTCGGTGACATGAACCGGGGCTGAGACCTGGCTCACGATCGCGGGCGCAGTGGCGCTGACGATGGTTACTGGACTCCAGTGTGCATCGTCAAAGCTGGATTTGTTCCAATCCGGCTGTTCCAGACGTGCATCGTAGAACTCACCGGCGTAAATCTCGGAGCGGAGAATGGGAGATGCGCTTCCTCTCCAGGACTCGTCACTCACAACCGTATCGTGAGTTCCGTCTGCGTACTCGATTTCCAGTTGTGCGAGCATACGCGTCGGAGGTGGCAGGAAGAAAAACGGCCGCCCTTGCCATGCCAATCCGCTGCCGAACCAACCATCCCCAAGAATGGCCCCGATCACATTCGTCCCATTCACAAGCAGCTTGCTTACGTCGTAGGTTTGGTAGAGCACGCGCTTTGAGTAGTCCGTGAAGTCTGGAGTGAAGACATCCTCGCCGACTCGACCCCCGTTGATGAACATCCGATAACTGCCGAGGGCGGTCACATAAAGGCGAGCGGACTTCACCTGCTTCGAGACTCCGAATCCGTGCCTCAGCAGCGCCGCAGGCTGCGGAAGCGGTGGCGGAAGAGTGTCTCCCAATCGCTTGTCGCTCAAGTCGGCGACGACGTTGGCGGACTCCCAGGCGGAGTCGCCTGCCAGTCGCACCTGCCATGCATCATTAGTTGAAATACGCATGATTGTTCCATCGCCGCGTGTGACCTTGAGCAGACCAGACAAGGCGGCCCTGAGGGTTCGGGCTCCGGCCGCTGGCCCGAAAGGGTTCGGTTCGGAAACCGTGACATCGACTTCGATGGAGTTTTGGCCGGCTATGAGTTGCTCCGCAACATCCTCGCGGTCGAACTCGTACCACTCGCTTTTCGCCCCAACTTTGTGGCCGTTTACCTTTGCGACGAAAGCGCCACGCGCAAGCAGAAATAGTGTTGCCTCTCTTGGTTTCTCTGGAACATCCACATTGATGCGAAACTCGGCTACCGTTTTTGGAGCTAGGGTGAGAGCATCCTGGCCGGCGATCCAAATCCAGCGGATGCCCTCGCGATCCGCATCCTCGTCGGGATTTTTCCAGGCAATCCATTTTGCCTTCCAGTCGTTGGCACCGAGACCAGTCTCCCACCACGCAGACTCGGATGATTGCGTGGCGTGCCCTTTCGCATCCGACACCCGCACCGCCCAGTAGTACCGCTTCCGGACTTCTAGTTTGGGGCCTTCATAAGCAATACCGACCGATTCACCGGAGTTTATTTTTCCGCTGTCCCAGATGTCGACCTTGCCACGCCGCAAACCGTCGGGGCTGCTGGCGATGAGAATCTGATAAGACGACTGTCTCCAGTCGCGCTCCATGCTGTCGTTTTGCCACGATAGATAAGGCGCCGCCGTACCGAGTCCGAGAGGATTCTGCACTGCTTCACACCGCAGGCGAACAGGTCTCGCGTGACTGAGGGGGGTCAGAACGCAAGACATCAAAATGACTTGCAAGAGATGAATTCGCATTAGATCACTCCTCTTCCCGACGAAAAGTTTTGGTGCGGCCTTAATGTGATATGCCAAGGTAGTTGCCATAGCCGACAATTACGGTCGAACCAACCAGCAGAAAAAGCGCGAGCGTAAGCAGTCGCATCGCCGGAGTCCCCGCACCCTTCCACTCTTTCAAGCCGAGACCCCACAGCGTGCTGAAGATAATGATGCTGGCCATGTGTAGCGTCCAACTGGAGAAGCCGTATTTCCCCATCTGAGTTTCGCCCATGGTGTAGAAAAAGAACTGAAAATACCAGGTCGTGCCAGCCAGCGCGCAAAAGAGATAGTTGGACAGCATCGGCACCGCAGTTCGACCATTCTTTTTCGCGGACGGAATGTGCTCGACTACCTCGCGGCTGGGGGCGTCAAACGCGGTTTCGACGATGGTCTTTCCAGCAACTGCTGTGTACCTGCTCGAGTCTCCGGTGAAATACTGATATCCGGTTTCATTTCTGATGTTGAGTGCCAGGCACCACAAGAAATTCGTCGTGAATCCTCCGATGAGAACGACGACCAAAACCGGCAATCCCTGCCACAACGTTGGCGTGCCATGCTTCAGCGTAAGTGCCTTGATGGGAGCGCCCGCAGCAAGGCCGTACGCGAAGCATGCGCTCATGACTCCGGACAAAGTGGCGACGGCAAGACCCTTCTTCAAGTCGAATTCCTTGATCGACGCAGTTTTCTGTTCGGGCGACATCGCGCGTTCTTTGTAGATCCCAGCTAGCCCCGCTGCAGCAATTCCCAGAAGACAGACCAGGATTCCGAGGAGAATGACGCGGCCCGAAGTCGTCCCCAATACCTGGCTGACAAGAACGCCGTTGAAAATAGGAGGCATCAGTGTGCCGAAAGCCGCACAGAGTCCCAGGGCAACGGCCATGCCCAGGGAAAGTCCCAGAAAGCGCATGGTTAATCCGAAAGTAAGACCGCCAATGCCCCACAACAGGCCGAAAAAGAAAGTCCAGAATAGGGTTCTGGACGGTGCCTCAGAAAGAACGGCGAGTAGATTGCTGGTCATCAGGCTTCCAAGAAACCACGGGGCGATGATCCAACTGAAAAAACCGCCTACCAGCCAATACGTTTCCCAAGCCCATCGCTTCACACCGCGATAGGGCACGTAGAAACTGCCCGAGGCCAGGCCACCGAGCCAGTGAAAGAAAACTCCGAGTGCAGGATTAGGGACCATATCCGTCCTTGGATAAGGATTTAGAGGTGAAAAACCTCTTCCAGGGGCGCCATCGCACGGTCCGGAAGAACACCGTCCGGATGCACAAAGAAACTACCCATTTGTTGCTGCCAGCGTTCGTTCACATCGCGCCCCGCCATGCCAACGCGGGCGCGATCGAAGTCGTCCGTTTCGAGGTATCCGACGAGGAGACCGTCGGGACGCAGAAACAAGGTGTAGTTGTTCCACCCGGTCTCGCGCAACGCTGCCAGCATCTCTGGCCAAACGTCACGATGACGTAGCTTGTATTCTTCAAGCCGATCTGGTTTTACCTGCAGAACAAAGCAAATGCGCTTCATGCACACGTCCTGGCGGATGGATATCCGCGAAAAACTGGACCATAAAGCCGGAGTTATAAAATTCAGTCCCACGCCGTGTCGCTAGCGTAGGTAAGCCTTCCACAAGCCACCGTCGACTGGAATCACATGGCCTGTGGTTTTGGCGCTCAGATCGCTGGCCAGCCAGACGATCGCGTTCGCACAGTCCTGCGGAAGAATCGACCGCTTGGTTAGTGCGCGTTGAGCGTAATAGTCAGCCAGCTTCGTGCGTAATTCTTCTGTCGATTCCGACTCCGTGAACTCGATCCGGTACTTGCGCAGCGACTGGATTACACGGTCGCGAGGGAACATAGTCGAGCCGGCGACCACGGTGGCAGGCGCAATACCGTTCACCCTGACGTGCGGTGCGAGCTTGATAGCAAGATCACGAATGAGATGATTCAGCGCGGTCTTGCTGGTGTCGTAGGCCTCGCTTCCACTCTGGGGCACAACCGCATTCGCCGAACTCGTGAGAACCATTACAGAGGGAAGATGCTGGTCCTTGAAAATCCATTCCATCTGGCGCCCGAGCAAATAGTTTCCGGTTACATTCACCAGGAAGGTTTTTGACCAGAGAGCTTCCGACAGTTCACCATCAGCGCCCGGTACCGGGTAAATGGCCGCTGTATTTACGACGACGTCGACTCCGCCGAACTTCATCACGGTGAACTTCGCCGCCTCGGCCAGGCTCTCGGAAGAGCTCAAGTCCACGACGGTCGAAGCTGCAAATTCGGGAGACGATATCGCGCCTGCATCCGCCGCGGTTTTCTTGGCGCCCGCCTGATCGAAATCGGCAACCACCACATGAGCGCCTTTGCGGGCGAAGAGCAACGCCGCTTCGCGTCCAATCCCGTTGGCGCCGCCGATCACGACTGCAATCTTACGGCTGAACTCCGCCTCCGCAGGCATGCGTTGAAGTTTCGCCTCCTCGAGTGCCCAGTACTCGATCCGGAACGCCTCAGAACGCGGCAGGGCAACATAATTGTGAAACTGACTGAATTGTGCAGACTGTTCAGGGCGACGTGCCTGAGGAAACGAACGAGCAACCACGCCGTCTTCGAGAGCGTTCGCTCCCGCCATCACATGAATGGCATTGATGAAGAACTCGGTAGTGATGCGCGCTTCCTTTTTGTTTTTGCCGAAGCCGAACAGGCCAACACCTGGCACGATCACAACCGATGGGTTCGAATCGCGCAACTTGGGGGACTCGTTCGTAGCCCACTCGTCGTAGTACTTCTTGTAGTCGGTGCGATATTCGACGACCTGTTCCTCAATTCGGGTCTTCAGAACTGATGTATCTTCCTCCACGGGATCCCAGCGAATGAACAGGGGACAGACTCTGGTGCGCAGAAAATGGTCTGGACAGCTGGTACCCAGAGCAGCCAGTTCGCGCGACCATTTCGATCCGGCGAAGGTGAGCGCGTCGGTATCGTCGGCATAATGAGCGACTACGCGGCGGTTCGACGACATCGCTCCGCGCAGCGCTGGCAGAATCTCAATCGCAACATTCTTGCGGCCTGCAAGGGGCGGGTGCTGAAGTCCGCCGAACAGGATTCCTTTCTTGTCCCGATGTTCCTGAATAAACTCGCCCATCTGGTCGATGGTTTGGAGGCTGTTCAGATAACATTCTCGTTGCGTCGAGCCCCAGGTGAACAGGCCATGGCCGCCTAGAATAATGCCATCAGTCCCCGGATTCTGCTTGACGGCACTTTCAATCAATAGCGCAAGCTCAAACCCCGGTCGTTGCCAAGGCACCCAAGCCAGTTTGCGTCCATATTTCTTATTGAACTCCGCTAGCTTTTGCTGGCCATTGGCACTGGCCGCGAGGGCGATCGCCCAGTCCGGGTGCAAGTGATCAACATGCGGGAAAGGAAGGAAAGCGTGAAGCGGGGTATCGATGGAAGCAGCAACGCGGTTCTCGCCGAACGCCGACAGGGGATAGTAGCCGACCATTTCGTCTTCGTACTGTTCGCCACGATAAATTCCCTTCAACTGCTCCAGCCGATCCATATATAGGAGTGCAAACCCCGACTCTTTGATCGAGCCAATATCGCCGCCACTTCCTTTCACCGCCAACACACGCACAGGCACGCCGGTAAACGGATCGGGCAGTTCGATTTTTGAGCTGGTGTTGCCGCCGCCAAAATTCGTAATGCGCAAGTCGGCGCCGAGCAAGTTCGAGCGATAGCGAAGGAGCGCGAGCTGACTGTTCCCCAGCTTCTTAGCTTCCTCGTCACTCCACAGATCTCTCAAGTAAAGTGTCTCTTTGATCTCAGGCATAGGTCCTCTCGGTGTAATGTCGAAATCTCTCGATCTGCGCTTCCCACGTGTCGGTATCAATCGGTTCGAAAACCTCTGTGGGAAAGGACCGATCCACGATCGCGCGAACTTCATCCAGGGAAGATGCCTCGCCAGTGGCGAGAATCTGAACGGCGATATTTCCCAATGCAGCAGCCTCGGCAGGTCCAGCGAGAACTCGTCGGCCAGTCGCGTCCGCGGTGCACTGGTTCAGCATGCGGTTCTTCGATCCTCCGCCGATGACCCGGATTTCCGTGATTGGCTTATTGCTGACATGCTCTAGGTTTCTGATCACGTGGCGATACTTTAGCGCCAGGCTCTCCACGATTGCGCGCACATATGCACCCGGCCGAAGCGGAGGGGGCTGCTGAGTTCTCGCACAATATTGATCGATCGCTGCGAGCATGTCAGGCGGACGAAGGAACGATTTATCATCAGGGTCGATTAAGTGACGGAACGAAGCTTCGCGTCCGGCCAGTTCCATCAATTCTCTGTAGTCGTAGACTTGGTCTTGCGCAGCCCACGACTGTCGGCAGCACTGGAGAATCCACAATCCCATTACGTTCTTCAAGAGTCGAGTCGAGCCGCACACACCCCCCTCGTTTGAGAAATTGAGTAGTAAGGCCTGCGGGGTGAGCGCCGGAGAATCCAGTTCTGTGCCTACCAGGGACCAGGTTCCAGAGCTGATAAAAGCCGTGCCATCGCGGGCCGAGATCGCAGCCACCGCGGAGCCCGTATCATGGGACGCGGGCGCGATCACGGGTGTGCCCGAAAGAGAAGTTGCGCGCGTGATGCTGGGAAGCAACGGGCCGATCACCGAGCCCGCCTCAACGATTGGAGCCGGCAACGACGACGGCAGCCCCAGTCGGTCCATCAACTCCCTCGCCCAGGTACGGGTCACGGGGTTCACAAGTTGGGTAGTAGTCGCGTTCGTAAACTCACACAGTGCTTTGCCCGTGAGCCAGTAGTTGAACAGGTCCGGAATTGTCACCAAGCAGTCAGCGGCACCTAACAGGTGAGGCGTATCGCGTTTGGCGGCGACCAACTGATAGAGCGTGTTGATCGGCATGAATTGAATGCCCGTGGCCGCGTAAATCTCTTCCTTGGGGACCCTGCGAAAGACTTCTTCCATGACGCCGCGTGTACGACTATCTCGATGATGAAATGGGTTCTGCAATAGCTCGCCACGCTCGCCCAGTAAAGCATAGTCCACGCCCCACGCATCGACACCGATCCCTGACAACCGCAATTCCTCCAGGCCAGCGAGCGCTTTTCGTACTTCCATCCAGAGTCTAGGTGCATCCCAATGAAGGGAGGTGCCGTATTCCACCGGTTCATTTCCGAAGCGATGAACTTCTTCTGTGGTCAGAACCCCGGAATGAAGATGAGCGAGAGCGGCGCGTCCGCTTTCGGCGCCGAAATCAAACGCCAGATACGTCTTTCCTCCTGCACCGCGGGGACGAACCGGGCTAGGCATACGACGAAACGCTCCGCGAATTCCGCTCTGCGCGCTCTTTCGTTATCCGGTCGAGATAGCCACTCTGATGAAACGCTGCCATGGGATCTTCGGGCAAGCCCTTGGTTGCCCGCCATTTCCGAATGGCGGGACGCACGTCAGTCGCGAAGGCGTCCTGCAGCAGCGACTCAGCTCGAACCAGTTCGCAGGCCTTTTGAGCCTCCGCCAGTTTCTGATGATCGACGATGGCCGCCTTGGCAAACAGCATTTGCGCCGTAGTCACGGTCTGGATCATCGCCTCGATCTTGCCTTTGAGATTGTGGCTCTGATCGATCATGTATGCGATGTCGGCCCTTTTTCCGGTCTCCCATTCGAAGTAGATGATTTCGTGGAAGATTCGAAAAACTTGATAGGGATCGATCGATCCTAATGTCAAATCATCATCGGCATAGCGGCGGTCGTTGAAATGAAAACCGCCCAGCATATTTTCGGAAAGCAGCCAAGTAACAATCTGCTCGATATTTTGCGAGAGATAGTGATGTCCGGTGTCGACCAGCACCTTGGCCTGCGGACCCGCGAATCGCGCCAACAGCAGAGCCATTCCCCAGTCGGCGATATCGGTGTGGTAGAACGCCGGTTCGAACGGCTTGTATTCAATGAGCAAGCGTTGCCCCGGAGCGAGGGCCGCGTGAGAAGCCTGCAACCCTTCCTCAAACCAGCGCTTTCGGTGCCGAATGTTAGCCGTCCCGGGATAGTTTGAGCCGTCCGCGAACCACATGGAAATGTCGCGGCTGTGTAGGCGGCGACCAATCTCGACGCTGTCTTTAGTGTGCGTGAGAGCAGCTTCGCGGACTGACTTATCAGGATTGCCGAAAGAACCGTGCTTATATTCCTGATTCTGGAACAAGTTGGGATTGATCGAACCAGGTTGTATGCCATACTGTTTCGCCAGTTTCGTAATCTCTTCCGTACTGCCAATCCCCTTCGGACAATCCCATAGGACGTGCAGAGCAACGGTGGGACACACCCCCGTCAGTTGGTGGACCTGGGCCGCGTCGCTAAACTTTTCTTCGGTGCTGGTCGCGGCAGCCAGTTGTAGAAACTTGCCGAAGCGCGTACCCGTATTGGCAAAGCCCCAGGAGGGGATTTCGATACGAAATTGCTCTAACGCTTGAAAGACTCTACCGGCTTGAGAGGAATCCATGGATGAAGACACCTTTCTTCTCGGGAAGGTTACACAGCTTATCCCAATGCGGTCACGAGGTTTTTCTGAAATCGCGATATTTCGCAGTGCAGAACGCATAAACCTCGCCTCTGTCCTCCCGACTTCCCGGGTTCCGTCTGGAGGGGTGGAGGGCGTTTTCAGGGTAAAATTCTTCCTCAGAGCCGTCCGAATGAAGAGTTTTGAGCGTCATCCAACAGCGGCGTCCTGCCGCCCAGGCCCACTCAGCTCGCGGTTCTCTTCAACGTCCAAGCGCATCCAAAAGAAGCAAGCCCTTCGCAGGCAAAAAGATGAGTCTATTTCTCGTCACGAAACGGCCAATCTCGCTCGCATTGAGTGCGATTCGAGAGGACCGCCTGACCGGAGCACTTACTGTCCCAGAATCTGGGTTAGCGGAGGATCAAAGATTTCGCTTGGCAAAATGCAAGAAATGAATAACTATGTCTCTCTGCCGCCTCTTCGCCCGGCCTTTACATGAGCTCCGTCGCTCAATCTCGAGATCGCTACCTGGTCAAGTCCATTGTCCACTCTTCGCAGTTGCTGACCGCGTTTCGATCGTCAGGGGAGGCCTTACCCCTCAAGGAAATCGCGGCGCGCAGCGGTCTGCCCAAGACCATGGCATTTCGCCTGCTCTATACGCTGGAACGATGCGGCATGGTGGATAAGGTTGGCGAGAATCTTTACCAGTCCTGCGTGCGGCCCTGGAAGCAAAAATTGCATCGGTTGGGATATGCAGCGCAGGGGCAGGACTCGCAGTTCTCGAAGGAAGTGTCTGCAAGTCTGAAGCGAGCAGCCGCCGCTGAGGGAATTGAGCTCATCTCGCTGGACAATCGTTACAGTGCGAAGACTGCGCAGCGCAATGCCGAATTGCTGGTGCGCGACAAAGTAGATCTTGCGATTGAGTTTCAGACTGAAGAGCACGTTGCGGCGGTGGTCGCAGCCAAGTATCGGGAAGCCAATATTCCGATGATCGCCATCGACATCCCTCATCCTGGCGCCACTTTTTATGGCGCAAACAACTACGAGGCCGGCATGATCGGGGGACGTTACCTGGGACGCTGGCTTAAAGAACACTGGCGCGCCGAACTGGATGAAATCATCTTGCTCGAACTACCGCGCGCCGGCAGTCTTCCGCGTATGCGATTGACGGGGATGCTGGTCGCCCTCACCACAGTACTTCCCAACGCGTCGAAATGCCGAGTTACCTACTTGGACGGTGACGGAGACTTAGGGCGCAGTTTCGAAGTGGTGCGGCGACATCTGCGCACCACTCGAGGGCGTCGGCAAGTGGTAGGCGCGATCAATGATCCGAGCGCTCTTGGAGCCCTGCGCGCATTTCAGGAGGCTGGCCGGGCAGAGACCTGCGTGGTCATGGGGCAGAACGCGACCCCAGAAGCACGTGCCGAGATCCGGCAGCCGGGTACCCGTCTGATTGGTTCAGTTGCCTATTTTCCGGAAAAATATGGGGCCGGGTTGATTCACTTGAGCCTTGACATTCTCAATCAGCGCCCGGTTACGCCAGCCGTTTTTGTCGAACACAAACTCATAAATCCGGTCACTGTCGACCACTACTATCCCAATGACGGTGTGGAAAATCTGGCAAGATCAGGGAACTCGACGGCTGATCTGCTGACTTCGTAGGGAAACTTTCCACTCGTGTGTTGGTCGCTCTTGCGGGGGCTCCATTTGCTGCCGCCATTTTCGGATAGTGATCGCGCATCATGGCGACGCACGAGGAGGATGGTACGCAGATCACTTCTGCATCCCGAAATACGTTCAGAAAGTGGAGCATCAGGCGCTTTGCCTCATCTTGGTAGCTGGTGTTATAGTGCATCTGGCCGCGACAGGTCTGGGATGCAGGGAACTCAACCTCATGCCCCAACCGTTGCGAGAACGGTGACAACTGCCCTGCCAGTTTCGCGAAACATCATGTCGTTGTAACAAGCGACAAATAAGGAGATCGGCAAGGCCAGACCCTCAGAGTTGCTTCCACAGTCTATGTCAACTCGACGGCAGTCTCTTCAAGCCGCGTCAAAAGCCAGACTACTTTTTTGATCCGGTCCACGGGAGGAAATGACACGGGAGCGCCGCCTCTCTACTAATTACGGAGAAGCGACATGGGTTCAGTCGGCATTTTGTGCATCTTCGAGACGGCACCATGCCGAACGATCGCAACCTCTTGCTCACTGCCATTCTCGCCGATGCCATCAACCTCGGGCTGAATCGAATGGCAGAAGCCTGCCCGGGCAGTTCTCTTTCGCGGCTGAGTTGGATCGTCGATTGGCATGTGCGCGATGAAACATACAGCAAAGCGCTGGCCGAGATCGTCAATTATCACCACCGGCTGGCTTTTGCCGACACCGGGGCGAAGGCACAACATCCTCGTCGGATGGACAACGGTTCCAAACTGGTTGGCACGGACAAGGTATCGGCCAAGTCAACGCCCGCTGCGGACTTGTAAATTTAGTCTCTTTCCAGAGCCGTATCTCGGCATAGGGCCATTCTCGAGCGTCCCGCGAATCGTTCAAGGCGAGCAGATTCGTCTGTTGCGCGATCGAGGAGATCACCTCAATCACCTTGACGGTAAGCGTACTTCTGCGAGCAGCGCCTCATGCACGGGCACCTTGTTTGTGCTGCGCGGCGGCCCTCCATGGCAAATGCTCCCACAGTCCGCGCGCCGAGAGGAGGACGGAGAAGAGCGCGGTCACGCCGAGCGCGAGGAGTGTCCAGATAAAGAAGAAGGCTCCGCTGGACTTGGCGATCGCGCCGCCGACTCCCGCCCCCTTCATGTGGATGACAGGGACAAGCAACCCAAGGAGCGACCCGAGGAGGATGATCACGTACCCCGATCGCCTTTCGGCCAGCACCAGCGTTCCGTACAGCCAAATGACCAGGATGGGCACCGCAATGAGGTTGGAAAGCGTTCCTGGCTCCATCCCGCGAACGATGTCGTCCGTCAGGTGAAACGTAAAGAAGAGGATCGAGAGCAGAGACGCGATGGTCAACATAACGTTGTGTTTCATTGGATATTCTCCTTGTTGTTAACAGGCATGGCTGTTGAAAAACTCCGTTTTTCCGAAAACCGACTCAAAATGGGTGGCCGCAAATGTATAGGAAATCGGAGAAGATCGTTTATAGCGCATCCTGGCGCCGCGAGTATTTTCCGAGGACTCGGCGTGAGAGTTTTTCAACATCCACAGGCCATTCATTGACCCGCGCCTCCGTGAGCAGTGCCAGACTTCACTGCCCGCCGCGGCGCCCGGTTGCCGCTGCCGCCGAAGAAGCAGGCTAGACCGAACAGGTAGCCGAAGTTGTACCAAGCGCCGTTGTTGTGGACCTCGTAGATACTGAGGTCTCTCCGGAACAGC